>Ga0193743_1000058_pt1 | contig 75414 bp, 66 predicted proteins | sample L2c2metaG_FD_143038 | JGI IMG/M metagenome (GOLD analysis project Ga0193743, IMG submission 143038) | Soil microbial communities from a riparian zone of the East river system, Colorado, United States - L2c2 | ecosystem: Environmental > Terrestrial > Soil > Riparian zone | place: USA: East River... | reverse complement strand
TCGCGCTCGCTCAAAGCAGATCCGGTCCTGAGCCGCGCTGTTCCGCTGATCATCAACGGCATGCACTTTCACATGGTGGACCGGATCATCACCGTGGGAGCAGCAGGGGCGCTCTATCCCGCTGGCAAGTACCAGCCCCCGATCGTAAGCGTGCTCTTTGGAATCGCGCGCGCTACCGTGCTGCGTCATCCCATGGCAGACTTGCGTGCGCAGGAGCGCCTGCTGTCCGCAAGCGACCTGGACTACACGATCGTGCGCCCGCCGCGCCTTACTGATGGTCCGGCAACCAGGACCTATCGCGTCCTGCCGGATGCGCTTCCCTCCAGCAGCCGCCGCATCTCACGCGCGGATGTCGCCGAATTCATGCTGCAGCAGCTGACCGACCCGCGCTTCCACCGCCGCGGTGTCTACCTTGCTGATTGAACCGCCATAGGAAAAAGGCGCGCTCCCTTTCGGTTGCGCGCCTTTGTGAACAGCTGCCCCGTTTACTGAGGGGTTTCGGTCTTTGGGGTTTCGGTCTTTCCGGAAACCTTGTCGGCCGTTTTTGATGTCGCGTTCGCCGACTTGTGAACTACTTTCTTGGTGCCGGACTTGGTCTTGTCGTAACCCTCCTCCGTGCCTTCCTTGGTCTTGTCGTAGGCTTTGCTGGTGCCCTTCTTCGTCCCGTGCCACACCTTCTTGGTGCCCTTGGCAACGCCGTCGCCTGTATCCTTCGCCGCGTCCTTTGTGGCGTGTCCGGCGTCCTTCACGTCCTGGCCGGCGGTCTGCGCCAGCATCACAGGCGCTACGCCACCCATAACCAGTGCCGCAGTTACGACAAACGTGCCCATCCGATTTCTGAACTGTTTCAATGCATCCTCCCCTTACCTCGCGCGAGGTCGTTGCGATTATCAAGCATCGCGCACCGAAGTGGAAACAGTGTCGCGTTCAGGCCGCGTCGTTTCGACTGCCGTTACGGCTTACGATGCGTGGTCCGCTCACTGTGGGATGTAACTTCATGCGATCCAGGCCGCCCAAAAAGCTGTTAATCGCCCCGGCAAATGCCACCGGAACCTCCTCATGAGGCAGGTGGCCGGCTCCCGGAATTACCAGCAGCGAGGCGTGATCGAAGTATTGGGCAAGCCGTTCCCCGCTGCGCAGGCTCACGGCACGATCGCGGTCTCCCCACAGCAACAGCGTAGGCACCTTGCGGAGGCTCGGCAGCGCCGCTTCGAGCGCCGCCATATCCATCTCCCAGCGGTCGAGAATGCTGAGGACATAGGAAACGGTCCCGGGAATGCGCAGGGATGCAATATAACGCTCCAGCGAGCCGCTGCGGACACGGGCGGCATCGCCATACAAGCGGCCCAGCGCCAGCGACTGAACGCCGGCCGGCACGGTAGGCACGCGGCCGGCAAACCAGCGGCCCAGCGCCGTGCGGTAGAAGCGGATGAGCGGGTCGGCTACGTCGGAGAACGGGTTTGCCGGGGCATGCAGCACCAGGCTGCGAACACGCTCCGGATAAAGCGACGCGAGCATCAACGCCACCGATCCGCCATGGGAGGTGCCGACTATATCCGCCTGCCCCATCCCCTTTGCATCCATCAGCTCGACCAAACGGTCTGCAGTCGCCTTAAGGCTGACATCCAGCTTTGGAACGCGATCGGATCCGCCAATCCCCAGGGCATCGGGCGCATAGACAGTGGAGTGCGCAGCCAGCCGTTGTGTGGCGAGTCCCCAGGCGTCCGCTGTGCCCAACAAACCGTGCAGCAGTAGGAGAGGCGGCCCGTCACCGGTAATGAGGCACCGCATACGCGCCTTCTGCACGCGGACAAACTCTTCCATCTCCCGCGGCTCTTCCATGGCAGTCATCCAATTGGCAAGCGACATCCCAGTCCCTCCGAAACGTCGTAAGCAGGGTCCCTGTTGCACAATATTCAAACTCTTGAAACATAGAAAGCACCGATTTGGGAATAGATGTATCGATGGAGCAGGTTACTGCACACGAATGGTGAACCTCCGTCACCTACGCGTTTCATCTGATTGCAACAAATTTGCCCAACTTTTGGTGGATACGAAAATGTGAGGGGCGGCTACGCCTCTCCATAGCTGTCTACCGTTTCGCGGAACCATCGACGCGACAGGGGCAACCGGGACGCGGAGTGAAACCGTGTTCAAACTATCTACTCTCTTCTTTTTGAACAATTTAGGGACGAATTTCCGGCCCACTCGTCCAAATTGGAAGCTGGCAAGCTGCGTGCTTCGCACTAGACTGAATCCACTCCCGCCTCTCTGGTTTCCGGGACACAATGCAGAAGTCGATCTCAACCCGGCTCACCGTAGTTTCACTGGCACTGTTCACGCTGGCGGCGGTCATCTTCGCTTCCTTGAACCTGGTGAAGGATGCCCAGTACCAGAAACCAACGGATGGCATCTGGTGGATGGAGGCGCATGGCGGCCTGGAGGCGCGGCGCGTGCCTGCAGGGAGCCCGGGAGAACATGCCGGGATCAAGCCTGGGGATATTCTGCTGGCGGCCAGCGATCATCCGACGCCGAGAATGGCCAGCCTGGTCCGCGAATGGTTCCGTGTCGGCATCTGGCGGAGCATCGACTACTCGCTCGTCCGCTCCGGCGTTCACATCGATGCCTCGGTCATTCTGAGCAAACAGGATCGCTCGGAGTTCAACGGCGTGCGGCTGGTTGCGCTGGTTTACCTGCTCATCGGCCTGTACGTGCTCTTCCGGCGCTGGACCGCACCCCACGCGACGCACTTTTACATCTTCTGCCTGGCCTCGTTTGTCCTTTACTCATTTCACAGCACCGGCAAGCTGAACGCATTCGACTGGGTGATTTACTGGGGCAACATCCTCGCTGGTGCCCTGCAGCCTGCACTGTTCTTGCATTTCGCCATTGCGTTTCCCGAGAGTCGCCTCACCGACCGGCGCAGTTTGCGGCGGCACCGCTGGCTGATGGCGCTGGTCTACCTGCCTTCCGTCCTGGTCATCGCGGTGCAGGCCTTCGCCTTCCTGTACTGGTCCGCTACCGAGCTGCTGTTGCATCGGCTGGAACAGATCGCTGTTGGTTATCTCGCCGCCTACTACGTGCTGGCTGCCTTGGTGTTTTTCGCGCATTACCGCATCACGCACGATCCGCTGCGCCGCCAGCAACTGAAGTGGCTGACCCGCGGCACGCTACTGGCGGTGATTCCGTTCACCCTCGTGTACGTGATTCCGTTCCTGGCCGACTGGCCCACGCCCAGCCTGCTGACCAAGCTCTCCAGCCTCTGCCTGGTCTTTGTGCCGCTCACCTTCTCCTGGGCCATCGTGCGCTACCGGCTCATGGATGTGGATCTGATCTTCAAGCGCGGCGTCGCCTACACGCTGGCCACCGCATCGCTGATCGGGCTCTACTTCGGCGCGGTAGCGATCGCGGCGGAGCTCATCCATAAGAACCTCCCCAGCTTCGGTGCCTGGGGGCTGATCGCGACCATCATCATTACCGCGCAACTCTTCGACCCGATGAAGCGCGCCATCCAGGCGCGACTGGACCGCGTCTTTGACCGCCGCCGCTACGACTATCGCCAGACCCTCATTGAATTCGGGCGCGATCTCAGCTCGGAGACCGATCTCGACGCAGTGCTGGCCTCGGTAACAGATCGTCTGACGCGCACGCTGCTGGTCTCCCGCGTCGCGCTTTTCCTGGATGGTCCACGCGGACACTACACCCTCGCCGCGGCCAGGGGCCTCGATATCGCCCTGATGCAGGTGACCGGCCCCGCGGCGAAGGCGCTCGACCTGAGTTTCCTCAACTTCGAGTCCGGCCGGCCAGAATTAGACCGTCTCGCGCAAGCAGCCGAGCACGGCGAAGCAGGCTCGCACCTCTTCTTCGAAAACCCGCATCAGGCTCTGTATCTCAGCGAATCAGAGCGCGCCGCGGCAGCCGCGCTCGATCTGCACTACTACCTGCCCTGTCGAGTGCAACAGCGCACCATCGCCATCGTCGGCCTTGGCCGCACCACCTCCGGTGACTTTCTCTCCTCTGAAGACGTTGAGCTGCTCGAATCCCTCGCCTCCTACGTCGGCATCGCTATCCAAAATGCCCGCCTCTATGCATCGCTCGCCCAGAAGGTCTCCGAGTACGAACGGCTGAAGGAGTTCAACGAGAACATCGTTGAGTCGATCAACGTCGGTATCCTCGCCATTGGCCTCGACGAAACAGTAGAGAGCTGGAATGCGCAGATGGAAGTGATGTTCGCCATGCCGCGCGTCGACGTTTTGAACAAGCCCATCCATGCCATCTTCCCCGCGGAGTTCATGACCGAATTCCGGCGCCTGAAGGACGAGCCGGGCGTGCACAACCTGTACAAGTTCCAGTTGCCCATGAGTACGGGCGAAACGCGGATTGCCAACATCGCCATCGCACCGCTGGTCTCACGCAACTTCTCCGTGGTCGGCCGAATCATCCTGGTGGACGACATCACAGGCCGCATGCAGCTTGAATCGCAGCTCGCGCAGGCGGAGAAGCTCTCCTCCATCGGCTTGCTGGCCGCCGGCGTTGCGCACGAGGTCAATACACCGCTGGCCGTGATCTCCAGCTATACCCAGATGCTGGCCAAGCAGGTGCGGGGCGATGAGCGCCTGGCGCCGCTGCTGGACCGCATCACCAGCCAGACCTTCCGGGCATCGGAGATCGTCAACAGCCTGCTGAATTTCTCCCGCACCGGCTCGACCGAGTTCTCGGAGATTGATCTGAACAACGTGATCCGCGATACGCTGACTCTGCTGGAACATCAGTTCAAAACCGCGGCTGTCCACCTCGAAGTTGACCTGAAGCCGGAGCTACCCCACATCGTCGGCAATGCGAACAAGCTGCAGCAGGTCTTCCTGAATCTGTTCATCAATGCCAAGGACGCCATGACCGCCGGCGGCTCGCTGCGGGTTTCAACAGAGGTCAACGGCCGCGTTGGCGTCCTGATTGCCGACACCGGCGCGGGAATCGCTCCCGAGCACATGCAGCGCATCTACGATCCATTCTTCACCACCAAGAATGCGGCATCGGACGGGCAGCGCCGCGGCACCGGCCTGGGCCTGGCGGTGACCTACGGGATCATCCAGGAGCACGCAGGACGCATCCAAGTAGATAGCGCCGTTGGACACGGCACCACCTTCCGCCTTGAATTCCCCGCAGCAAGGAAAGCACTGCATGTCTGAAGGCACCACAGTGCTGGCCCCGCAAGCAGCGGCCGGCGACATCCAGACCGCCCGCATCCTCATCATCGATGACGAGGCGGCTATCCGCGAATCGCTTGAGACGCTGCTGGTGCTGGAGGGCTACACCGTCGGCATGGCTCCGGACGGCGTGAAGGGACTGGACGAGCTGGAACGCCAGCCTTACGACCTAGTGCTGCTGGACCTCGCCTTGCCGGGAGAAAACGGCATCGACCTGCTCCCGCGCATTCTGGACCGGCATCCGCAACTGCCTGTCATCATGATCACCGCCTATGGCACGGTAACCAATGTGGTGGACGCGATCCGCGCCGGCGCACGCAACTTCGTGCAGAAGCCGTGGGAGAACGAAAAGCTGCTGGCGGACATCCGGGCTGCCATCGCGCAGCACCGCGTTGAAGAGGAGAACGTCCAGCTCAAGCGCGCGCTGAAGCAGCGCTACAACTTCGAGAACATCGTCGGCAAGAGCGAGCCGATGCTGCGCATCCTCGATCTGGTGGCCCAGGTGGCGCCGTCGCGCTTCACCGTGCTCATCCAGGGCGAGACCGGTACGGGCAAGGACGTGATCGCCAAGGCCATCCATTCCAACTCGCCGCGCCGCGACAAGCCTTTTGTGCCGATCAACACCGGGGCATTGCCCACGGAGCTGCTGGAATCACAGCTCTTCGGCCATGTGAAGGGTGCCTTCACCTCGGCCCACGCGGCGCAGAAGGGCCTGTTCGAGATCGCCAACGGCGGCACGCTCTTCCTGGATGAGATAGGCACCATGGGTCTGGAGACCCAGGCGAAGATCCTGCGCGTCCTGCAGGACAAACGCTTCCGTCCGTTGGGCTCGGTGCAGGAGGTGCAGGTCGATGTCCGCATCCTGGCCGCGACCAACAGCAACCTCCGCCAGGGAGTACGCGAAGGACGCTTTCGCGAGGACCTTTACTACCGCTTGAACGTGGTCACGATCGACCTGCCACCGCTACGCTCGCGCCGCGAGGACATTCCCCTGCTGGCAACGCATTTTCTCCAGCATTTTTCGGAAGAAAACCAGCTCGAAACCCGGCGTCTGGCGCCGGAAGTGATGCGGGCCATGATGGACTACGACTGGCCGGGCAACGTTCGCGAGCTTGAGCATGTCATTGCCCGCGGCGTGGCGCTCTCGCCCACTCCAGTGATCCAGCTCGAAGTCCTGCCCGGCGAGCTCACCGGCCGGTCCTACTCCGCGTCCCTGCTGGAACACGACGCCAACGCGTCGCTCTTCGACATCCTTGAAGACATCGAACGCCGCATCATCATCGACAAGCTGGAGCGCTCCAACTGGAACCAGACCGAAGCAGCCGAGCAGTTCCATATCCCGCTATCGACGTTGAATCAGAAGATCAAGCGGCTGAATATCGAAATCCGCAAGAAGCAGAAAGAATAGAAACGCTGTCATCCTGAGCGAGTCGATGCGAGTCGAAGGAGCTGCATTTCAGCGCTCTTCAGACCGTGAGCCCTAGTGGGTGGTATGGTCGCGGAGTTCCGCGAGCGGACCATTCTTTTTCACCGAAGCGATACCGTTCTCGCACGCTGCTTCGGAGGAATACATCTCGCTGAGGCCGATGATCTGGCCGTTTGCCGCCTTCAATACGAAATAAGGCTCAGAGCGTTTCGAGTTCTTCCGCTCGAATCGTTCGTCGTGGGCCGAGTTCTGCTTGACGGACTCGATGCCGCTCAGGGCGTTGTCTTTGCTCTCATAGGTCTCGCTCACGAGGATCACTTCCCCGTTCGCCGCCTTCAAGTTAAACCGATACTTCTCCCCATTGGCCCCATGCTTCAAATCATATGTCGCTGACATAATCGGCTCCTTCCGGGTCGGGGTACCGCAAATGACGCCACGATAGTACACCGCCGGCACGGCCCTGCAAACGAATGTTTCGCTGCGTCTCGTCCTTACCCTCGCATGGACCGGGCCCATCGACGTGACTTTTCCATTGGAGCGGATTTCCATGGATCTATGCTGAAACAGCGGCGCGGGCGCGGCCTTTCCGTTAAAGAAAGCCGCTCCGCTCGGACCTGAATGGAAGATGGCAATGGAAATACGCTCAAAGAAAAGTCACCTTGCGCAGAACTTGGCTGGACCCCGTAACAGTGAAAACACTCTACAATTCCCCCATGCCCTTCGCTACGCTGGATAGCTTTGCCAGGAAAAGCGTCCGCTCCGTACAGGACTACGCAATCCTCTCCGGCCGCGCGATCTCCAACCTCTTCCGGCAACCACGCTACGTCAGCGATATCTTCACCCAGGCCGACATCATCGGCGTGGGCTCGATCCCCATCGTCATTCTCACCGGTTTCTTTACCGGAGCAGTGCTGGCAGTGCAGTCGGCATCGTCGCTGGCCACCTTTGGCGCCACCGCCTTAACCGGCACGCTGGTAGCGCTCTCCATGGTCAAGGAACTGGGACCTGTGTTGACGTCGCTGATGATCTCCGGCCGCAATGCCTCCGGAATGGCCTCCGAGCTGGGTTCCATGGTCGTGACCGAGCAGATTGATGCCATGCGCGCCCTCGGTACGGATCCGATGAAGAAGCTGGTGGTGCCGCGCATGATCGCCACCGTGACGATGAATTTCTTCCTCACCATCATTTCGGATTTCGTCGGGATATTGGGCGGGGCTTGGGTTGCTGTTTTCCTGCTGGGCCAGAGCGGCTCGCAGTACTTTCACACCGCGTACCAGACCCTGCAGTACCCCGATGTCTTGCAGGGACTTGTGAAACCTGTCTTTTTCGGCTTCATCATCGCATCGGTCGGCTGCTACTTCGGCATGTCCACACGGGGTGGCACCCAGGGTGTGGGCCGTTCCACCACACAGGCAGTGGTGGTCGCATCGGTGCTCATCATCGTCATCGACTTCATCATCACCCGCTTCATGATCGGTATCTTCGGACGCTGATATATCCATGCCCGTCGCCACACAAGAGGCCGCACCCAGCCGTTATCAGCCGAAAGAGGGAGAGCTGCCCGTCGTCTTTGACGACGTCTCTATCTCGTTCGACCGCAACGAGGTCCTGAAGAACATCTCATTTCAGGTGAAGCACGGCGAAACCCGCCTGCTGCTTGGACCCGCCGGAGGTGGCAAAAGCGTGCTGCTCAAACTGGCAAACGGGCTGATCAGCCCGGACAGTGGGCGCATCTTCATCTTCGGCCATGAGATCACCGCGATGCGCGAAAACGAGATATTCGAGCTGCGATCGTCGGTGGGCATGGTCTTCCAAGAGGGCGCGCTCTTCGATTCGATGAATATCCGCGACAATGTCGGCTTCCGGCTCATGGAGCAGCACGTGCCCGATGAAGAGATCGACCAGCGCGTGGAAGAGGCCTTGAAGTTCGTGGAGTTGGACAAAACGATGGAGAAGTTTCCTTCGCAGCTTTCCGGTGGCATGCGGCGCCGGGTCGCGATTGCGCGCGCCATCATCGCGAAGCCCAGCCTGCTGCTCTACGACTCACCCACCGGCGGCCTCGATCCCATCACTTCGACCAACATCATCGCGCTGATCATGAAGCAGCGCGATGTCTATCACACCAGCTCCATATTGATCACGCATCGGCTGCAGGATGCCTTCATGCTGGCGACACATTACTTTGACCGGGACAAGAACACGATGGTGGTGCTGCCCAGCGGCGAGGCAGACCGCGACACCAGCTTCATGGTGTTGCACGAAGGCAAGCTGGTCTTCGACGGATCGACGCACGACCTGGTGCATTCGGACGATCCGTTTCTGAAGGAATATCTCTCCTAATCGCTAGACAAACAAGACGGCGACCGGCGCGCCCACGTGATAGCTTCGATCGGTCGCGGTCAGCTTACCGGTGTGCGGATCGCGTGCGAACACCGCAATGTTCTGCGTGTCCTGATTGGAGACGACCAGCCATTTCTCCGACGGATCGAGCGTGAAGTCGCGTGGATTCTTGCCGCCGCAGTGGATCCGCTGCACGAAGGTGAGAGCTCCGCTTGCCGGATCGACGGCGAAGACGACCAGCACATCTTCAGTGCGATTCGAGGCATACAGAAAGCGCCCCGTGCGATCGATCGCGAGCTCTGCGGCGTCGCTCTTGCCTTTATAAGAAGGATCGCGCAGCGGCACCTGCGAAAGCCATGTAAGCGTGCCTGCCTTCGCGTCCCAGCGAAGCGCGTCTACCGTCGAGAGCATCTCGTTGATCGAGTAAACCCACTTGCCGTTGGGATGGAAGTGCGTGTGGCGCGGCCCGGAACCCGGCTTCGCCTGCCACGGTTTTCCGGTTTCCTTCAGTTCCGCCGTCTTCGGATCCACATGGAAGATCCAGATGTGATCCGTACCGAGGTCGCTCACCAGCAGGAACCGCTCGTCGGGCGAGAGCACGGTGCAATGCATATGAGGGCCCTTCTGCCGCTCTTTGTTGGGGCCGCTGCCCTGCCCGGCAAAGAACGTTACCGGCCCTTCCAGCCCCTTTGACGTGATGCGAAACGAAGCCAGTGTGCCGTTGTTGTAATTCGCGACAAACGCCGCCCGCCCCGCGCGGTCTACGGTGATGTAGCACGGACCGCTGCCGCCGGAGGGCACGATGTTTTGCTCGGTGAGTTTTCCGCTCGCCGCATCCCGCCGGAACGCAGTGACGGAGCCGCCCTTGCCGCCGTGCGGTTGCGGATAATCCTCGCCTTCATTCACTGCGTAGAGCGCGTCACCGCTGGGTGGAACGGCGAGAAAGGACGGATCTGCAGACTTGATCGCAAGTTGCGGCGTACTGGCCGCGCCAGTCGCCGCGTTCCAATCAGCCATGTAGATGCCATCCGCCTTGCCGGACACGCCCATATCGTGGGTATAGGTGCCGATATAGAGCTTCGCCATGTGGCCGTTATGATGCTGACCGAAGAGCGAGCGGGTCAGGTAAGGAGCCAATGGAACCAGGGGGGCAGCAGCCAGAATCACGCGACGAGAGATGCGAGCCATGCCGCCCATCCTAAAGCATTTTTTTCCTGTACGTCTGAGCGGCTTGCAGAAGCTTATGTGGCCTTTCGTTCAGGAAAGGCCACGCCGGGAGAGTCTCCGCAACCTCACAGCAGCCGGAAAAATGCTTTCACTCACCAACAGTATGCTGTGAGTTCTCAACTTCGACGGCAAGCTTCGGAGTGCCGTGCAATTCCCTACCCCTTACGCTGTGGCCATGTTGACCACAACCAACCCCGCAATTCTCTACTTCGGCACGCCGGTGGTGCTCGTCAGTTCTCTCAATGCGGACGGCAGCGCGAACCTGGCGCCCATGTCATCCGCCTGGTGGCTGGGCTGGCGCTGCATGCTTGGCTTCGGTGCGCGCTCGGCCACGCCACAGAACATCCTCCGCACCGGCGAATGCGTGCTGAATCTGCCCTCGGCGGCCATGGCGCCCTTCGTCGACCGGCTTGCTCTTACCACCGCCAGCAACCCTGTGCCAGAGACCAAGCAGAAGCGCGGATATCGCCACGAGGCGCGCAAATTCGAGCGCGCAGACCTTACTCCAGTGCCGTCAGAGACCGTTGCACCGCCGCGCGTTCTGGAGTGCCCGATCCAGCTTGAGGCGCGTCTCGCCGGATCGCACCGCATCGCGGAAGACAACTCGGCAATCCGTGGCAACCTAATCGCGATCGAGGTCGAGATCGTGCGTGTTCACGCCGATAGTTCGGTGCTGGTGCCGGGCGAGCCGGATCGCATCGACCCGGACAAGTGGCGTCCTCTGATCATGAGCTTTCAGCACTTCTATGGCCTCACACCGCGCCTGCAGGAATCCACACTGGCGACGATTCCCGAGTCGGCCTACAGGCCGAAACCCGTGCCGGTCGTCGAAGAGATGGCGAGCACGAATCAGTGATCGATCGCTGAGTCAGGAGACAACAGAATGGGGTAAAGTGCCAAGCATGAACCGTTCATCTGTTGCCGTGGCCGCCGCCGTGCTTTTCAGCTCAGTTGCGCTGTTTTCAGCGCCTCTCGCTCGCGCACAGCAGGGGAATGAACTGACCCTGCCAGTGAACGCCGGCCTCGTCTCGACCAGCGCCACCGCGCACCGCCGCATTCCAAACACGGTCGCGGATGTATCGGTCGGCATACAGACGCAGGGAACGGATGCGGCGTCGGTGTCGCGTGACCTTGCCCAGCGCTCGCAAACTTTGCTGGAGTGGCTGCGCGGGCAGGGCGCCGACCGTCTGGCTACGGACCAGATCTCCTTCCAGCCGCAGACCCATGAAGAGAAGAACGGCCAGCAGAAGATCGTCGGCTATACAGGAAATACCACCGTCAGTTTCCGCACCACGCCGGAGAAGGTTGGCGCGATCCTCTCCGGAGTGTTGGACCACGGAGCGAACACCATCCAGCAGACCAGCTACGGCCCGAAGGAAGAAGAAGCAGACAAGGTCCGCAAAGAGCTGGCGCAGGAAGCCACCCGCACCGCCGTGGCGCAGGGAGAGGCGGTCGCGGAGGCCGCGGGAACTCACGTAATCGGCGTGCGCGAAGTGAACGTGGAACCAAGCGGCATCATTCGGCCGATGCCCATGATGCGGATGTCCGCAATGGCCGCCTCGGCCGCTCCTCCACCTCCGATGGCAGGCGAGGCAGGCGATCAGGATATCTCGGTGACCGTCTCGACCAAGCTAACGGTAAGCCGCTGAGCTTCAGTCGATCGCAACCGGCTCGCCGGCTTTGAGCCACATCAGCCGATCGCTAATCCCCGCTGCTGCGAAGGCCTGCTCGATCACATCGCGACCCTCCGTGAAGTGAGCCCAGCCTTCGTAGTGGATCGGAATAATGCGGGTCTCCGGCGCCATGCGTGCGAAGGCAACTGCTTCCGCTGCGGTCATCGTGAGCGGGTCGGTAAGCTGCCCGTTTACTGCAACGCGCGCCGCGCCCAGGTGCAGCACGGCGATACGCGGATGCAGGCGCTCGACGACCTCCTGCACGCCTTCATAGAGCACGGTGTCACCCGAGAGATAGATGCCGCCAAAAGCATCCAGCAGAAAACCTGTCACCGCCAGCGAAGCACGCTCCGGCGGACCGTGGCGCGCGGGTGTCGCCGTGATGCGCAGCGTCCTGCCGTGCGGCCCTTCCGTCTCCGCGCCCTGCCACGGAGCCAAGCCGAATGCTTTGCCGCCCAAAGCAGCGCCTAGTTCAGCGGCACCCTCCACCGTGGTCACAACGCGTGTCGCCTTCTTCAGCACTGCTTCGCCCGCCTTGTCCAGATTGTCCGCATGCTGGTGATGACTCAACAGCACCGCATCGATGCGTCCCAGGGCAGATGCGGGCAGCGCCGGCCCCGTGAGCTTCTGCAACGTTGACCCTCGCACATAGGTGTTGCCCGCATCATCGAATGTCGGATCGGTCAGCAGGCGCATTCCGGCCACGTCGATCAGCACCGTGGGACCGCCGATGTGGGTCATGCTCAGCGCTGGCTCGCTCATATCGCACCCTCTCACAGACGAGATGCGCTATCGTGTCGCGACGATGCAGACGACGTGACGATAGAGCGGCTTGGCAGGTGCCGCGTTGCCGCCGCGCATGCTACGCTTGCGCGCATGAGCACGCGGCGGCGCTTCCGTTCCCTGCTGAAACCGGACGGCACCAACCTGAAATGGGTGATCGCGCACGTGCCCTTCTCGCCCGCAAAAGTATGGAAGACGCGCAATCGCATGCGGGTTAAGGGCACCATCAACGGATTCGCCTTTCGCACCTCCCTCTTTGGCTCGGCGGAAAAGGGCTATGTGGTCCCGGTGAATAAGACCATGCAGAAGGGTGCGCAAGCCTATGTCGGGGAGATGGCAGAGTTCACGCTCGAGCCGGACCTCGAAGAGCGCGAAACGACCGTGCCTCCAGAACTGGCAAAGCTTCTCAAGCAGGACCGCGCACTCGGTCGCTGGTTTGAAGCACTGAGCTACTCCATCCGGAAGTACATCGGCGATGCCGTACATAAGCCGAAGAGTCCCGAGGCCCGCCGGCGACAGGCGGAACTGATGGCGGAACGCATGATGCTTGCAATGGAAGGTGAGCAAACTCTGCCGCCAATCCTGCAGGTGGCCTTTCGGCGTGCACCGCGGGCACGGGCCGGCTGGGACGCGATGACACCCGTGCAGCGAAGAGGACATCTGCTCGGCATCTTCTATTACCAAAGCCCGGAGGCGCGTGAACGCCGCGCGCAAAAGGCAATCGACGAGGCGCTTCGCGTCGCTGAAGCAAATTCTTCGAATGGCTGATTACGTCACAATACCGGTAGCGTATCGTTGTCTCGAGCATCACGATCGCGCTGCGCCACGGCTGCCACGGCCATGGCCTCACCAGCGACGCGATCGAGCAGCGCAGAAGGCTTGAGCACGCGGGCGCGCACTCCCATGCCCATAACCAGAAACAGAGCCTGCTCCGCACTCTCGAAGTCCACCCGCATGGCAATCCAGTCCTTCGGGACATTGTCGGGCACGGAAATAGCGGCCGGCGTTGCCACGCACCAGCGAATCAGCGACTCTGCTGCATCCGGCGACAAAAGCAATGTCGCCTCGTATCGCCGCCGCTGCACCTCAAACTCGCTGACGGACTTTTGCCAGTGCTTTGCCAGATCAAACTTTGCCGGCCGCTGAAAGGAGATCGCCAGCGGCGTCACGGCACTCATACGCGAGACGCGATAGGTGCGCATCCCCCGTGGCGTCCGTGCAACCAGGTACCAGGACATCCCTTTCGACACCAGACCCAGTGGATCGACCACGCGCAGGCCCCGCTCGTCATCGGCACGCGTGTAGTCAAAGCTCAGCCGGCAATCGCGCGCCACCGCATCCTGCACCGCCGGCAACATGGAGAGGTCTTCGCTTACCGGCCGCCAGTAGTCATTCGCATCCACGTGCAGCCGCTCCCGCATGGCCGCGGCCTGCTCGCGCATGTTGCCCGGCAGTGACGCCATCAGTTTGCCCATCGCGCGCTCCGCCGCAGCCGCCAGGCGCGGTTCTTTCAGCGCACGTGGCTGCGCCATCAGCAGCGCGCGCAGCTCGGCGGCGTCGAGTCCGGGCACCTGCGTGCGCCAGCCCTTCTCCAACTGCCAGCCGCCCTGCGCGCCGCGCAGCGCCGTCACCGGCACACCCGCGGCGCTCAGCGCCTCCATATCGCGGTGCATCGTTCTCTGGGATACCTCGAGGCGCTCGGCAAGCGCACGCCCGGTCATACAGCCGTGGGCCTGCAGCAGCAGAAGCGCGGAGAGGAGCCGGTCGGATTTCAGAGATCACCTCGTTAAATTTCATCTTCTTTTTTGAATTATGACACTGCCTGTCATAAATAGATTTTTACTCTTTCTTCTGTAAACAGAAACGCTTTGGAGGATGAGATGGAACTGAAAGAGTTTTTCCTGAAGCAGTTGGAGCAGGAAACCGCGCTGACCCGCAAGACGATTGAGCGTGTGCCCGAGGGACGGAACGATTGGAAACCGCACCCGAAGTCGATGGCGCTCGGCTACCTGGCTGCGCTGGTAGCGGCGATGCCCGGCTGGGTGGCTTTCATGATCGAAGGCGACGAATTGAACTTCGAAGATCCGTCTGCCGACAATTTCCGCACCCGCGCCGTGGACACGCGCGCCGAATTGCTGGCGCTGCTCGACGAAGGCTTCGCAAAAGCAAAGCGCGCGTTGGAAGGCACGGACGAGCAGCACCTGCACGGCCGCTGGCGGCTCATGTCCGGCAATCGAGTGCTCGCCGAGAACGCCCGCTACGTCATGATCTCCGACGCCGTCTTCAGCCATCTGGCCCACCACCGCGGACAGTTGACCGTGTACCTGCGGCTGAATGAAGCCGCGGTACCGGCCCTCTATGGCCCGTCCGCCGATGAAGGACAGTAGATCTGTAGCGCCGCTCTACGGCAACGCGTGCAGCGTGGTGTTGAACAGGTAAGGATCCTCGAACTCCGTCCGGTCTCCTGGCTTCTTGCCGGGCACTGGCTGCAGGCGGGCGGACAAAGGCTTGTTCCACTTGGTCGCCAGTGACGCTACGTCGGAAAGTATTCGTTCCATCTGCTCCAGACTGACATCGCCGGGCAGCGGAATCGTGTCCAATCCGGTACCGCAGACCGACGAGTAGGCGAGCAGCGAATCAATGTTGTATGTGCCTTCATCCCAGCGTTGCGCCAGCAGCTTATCTTCCATCACCGGTACCATCAGCCCCGAATAGCCGATCTGCTTCTGCGGTACCGCTTTGACCGCTGCCGTGATGATGCGCGCCGCGGTGAGTGTTCCGCTGGAACCAAACCGGGCGCCGGTAAAGGCTTCAATGGCTGCTCCAATGGATACGTCGCCCAGGGGAGCCGGTGTTGGATCGACGCCGACATACTCCCACCCGGTCTCCACGGCCACCTTGCGGCCGACCGAATCCGCAACTGCGGCATGCTTCGTCAGTGCAGCGGTGAGGTCCGCAGTGGCGGCGGCAGCATTTCCCTTGTCTTTGGCAAAAACGTCACGAACGACATTGGCGCCTTCAAAGCCAATGGCAAACTGCTTGCCGGCACCGGTGTGGTATGAGCCGGGATAGAACGGGCCCAGCGGCTTCAGCATGGCGGTCGCTGCGAAGTTGAAGGTTCCCTGGCTGTGCGGACTGTGCTCGCTGACGTATCGCACCAGCTCCGCCGTGCGATGAATCGTCTTCCAGTGAATGCCGTCTTCATCCGCAATGATCGCGCTGCCCTCGATATTCGGCAGTGTCGACAACGCCTGTTCCAGCAAATGCATGGTCGCGGGATCATCGGTTTCGTGCATCATGCCGGGTCCAACGTTGGGGAGGAAATTGTCTTTCACGGAGAGATCGTTCATCTCGCGCAGAAATGCGAGCGCCTTGTCTTCAGGCATTCCGGCAACAAGCTCCGCCAATGGCTGCGTGGTAATGCGGATGCTTGCGACCTCGTAGCCCGCGGTTTTAAATTCCGCCTTTGCCTTCTCGAGGACGGCTAGAGTATCGGCAATTTGCTGCTGATAGTGGTCGCGATCCAGGCGGACGAAGGCGGTGATAGCGCGAACCTTGGGATTGGATGACGCAGGCTGCGCATGCAGCATAAAAAGCTGCGCAGACGCCAGCAGAATGGCGGCAAGGCACAGTCGCTTCATTCGATTTCTCCGGGTTGCAACTCTGAGGGGGAGGTGCAGTATAGCTCACCGCAACCAGTCAAAGAATGTCGGGAACCTTTTCCCAGACCTTCCGTACATGGAGGCAAGACGGGTGACGCATGGCAAATCTGCGGCAGGACTTTACCTATACTCTTCGGCGGCTCTCCAAGACGCCTGGGTTTGTACTGGCGGTGGTGCTCTCCATCGGCATCGGCATCGCAACCAACGCCACCATCTTCTCCATCGTCAGCCGCTTCGTGCTGCGGCCCGCACCGGTCGTTGATCCCAGTACGCTTCTGGCGTTGCACACTGTGCATGATGGAGAGGAATGCTGCAACAACTTCTCGATGCCAACCTACATCGATGTGCGCGATCAGGCCAAATCCTTTTCCGGCGTCGCGGCCAACGATGAGCTGGTCCCGGCATCCATCGGCGGGAAAGGCGAGCCCGAGCGCGTCTGGGGACAGGCGGCAACCGCGAATTACTTCGACGTCGCGCGCGTCGGCATGACCTTCGGCCGCGGATTCCTGCCGTCGGAAGAGCATCAGCCGGTCATCGTCCTTGGCCATCGCCTCTGGCAGCGCCACTTCGCCTCCGACCCCAACATCATCGGCAAAGCCATCACGCTCTCCGGCCATCCTTACACCGTGGTAGGTGTCGCCCCAGCCGGCTTCCGCGGGCTCGACATCGTCCTCGATCCGGAGTTTTGGGTCCCCCTCGGCAATGTCGCCCAGCTTGCTCCGCTCGGCAACATTGGGAAAGTGGACACAGAGATCGACCGCGGGAATCACTGGCTGGCCGTGATCGGCCGCCTCAAACCGGGCGTCACCACGTCGCAGGCTGCGGCGGAACTGCACACGCTGGCGGGCCACTACGCGACTGCCTATCCGAAGACCGACAAGGGCGGCGGATTCGTTCTGTCGCAGGCCGGTTCCGTGCGGCCTGGCCGTACTCACTCCACGATTCTGATGTTCTTTGGAATCCTCTCCGTTGCCGTCCTGCTCGTGCTCTGCATCGCGTGCGCCAACGTCGCCAATCTTCTGCTCGCCAAAGGCGTGGCACGTCAGCGGGAGATGGCCATCCGTCTCGCACTCGGCGCTGCGCGCACAAAATTGCTGCGCCAGATGCTCATGGAAAGCGTCCTGATGGCGCTGGGAGGCGGTCTCGTCGGCATTCTGCTGGCCCTCTGGGCAACCGGCGCTCTCTCTGCCTTTCATGTTCCCGCACCTGTGCCGCTCGATGTCAGCGTTGCCGTGGACTGGCGTGTCCTGCTCTATACCCTCGCCCTCAGCGTGGCGACTGGGCTGTTTCTCGGCCTCGTTCCGGCATGGATCGCGTCGCGTCCAGTCCTTATCAGCGCTCTCAAGGGCGAGGACGCAATGGCTCGCCCCGGTCGTCGAATCAATCTGCGCAGCATCCTGGTCGTGGCCCAGATCGCTATGTCCCTTGTCTTGCTCTGCGGCACCGGATTGCTTCTGCGCAGCCTGCAGAATGCATCGAGCATCGACATTGGCTTCCGTTCCCGCGGGCTGCTCATGATGTCGGTCGATCCGCGCGTGCACGGCTACACCCCCGAGAGAACGACGCAGTTCCTTACGCAACTGAGCGAACGAGTGGCAGCTTTGCCAGGAGTCTTGACAGTTGCGGCTACGGACTCCGTTCCTCTTTACGGCGGGAATCGCAGCGATGGCTTTTCCTTGGTCGGAGGCAAACCCGAACAAAATGTTCCGATCGTCGATCTCTTCATGGCTACGCCCGGCTACTTCGAGACTCTGGGCATTCCCCGAATCCTCGGTCGCGACTTCGCACGCGAGTCACCTACCGGGCAAAAGGTCGGCATCGTGAATCAGGCGTTCGTCGAGCAGCTCTTCCACGGACAAAATCCCATCGGACGGCATGTCAGCGGTGCGGGCGTCGACTACCAGATCATCGGCGTGGTCGGGAACATCAAGTCGCGCACCATCGGCGAGGAAACGCGGCCTATTCTCTTCCGCTCGCTTGCGCAGAGCACCGGCAGTGACCCGTCCTTCCTCGGATATCAGCTGATCGTCCACTACCAGGGCGACCCCGCGGCAGCCGCGAACGCAGTCCGGAGCCAGATCCATGCTCTCGACCCCGCGATGGCGGTATATAACGCCGAGACAATCGAGGAGCATCTCCGCAGCGCGCTCTTCCTTCCACGCCTCGGTGGCACGCTCTTCGGCGTCTTCGGCATTGTCGGTCTGGTGCTCGCCGTGATCGGCCTCTACGGCATCATGAGTTATTCCGTGACGCGCCGCACTCGGGAGATGGGCATCCGTCTCGCGCTTGGCGCGCAGCGCGGCGCCGTGCAGCGGCTGGTTGTGCGCCAGGGCATGCTGCTTACGGCAATCGCAGTGGCGCTCGGACTGCCCACTGCGCTGGTCGTGGCTAAGTTCTCCAGCAGCTTCCTTTACGGAGTTCGCCCACACGATCTGGCGACTTTCCTGACGGTGCCGCTTTTGTTGCTGGGTATCGCGCTCGTGGCCTGCTGGATTCCCGCGCGGCGTGCATCGCGTATCGATCCACAAGCCGCCTTGCGTTATGAATGAGAAGCAATCACGGTCGAACCATCTGCATTCGTAAGCGAATGTGTTACGTTTCCACTGGACTGAGCGAGGATGTGCCCCCTTTGAAGCTCGAGATTGGCACATTGTGCGTTACCCAGGTAACCTGAATAAAGTAACAGCGGTTGGCTACGATTTTCCATATGACGAAATGCCGAAAGTGCGGTAGCAGCAGGATCGTCCGGCTGCGCCGTCGTACTTTTCTGGAGAAGCTGATGAAGCGCTTCGGCCTCGGGCCGTGGAAGTGCATTCACTGCGATCTTCAGCAGTTCGGGTCCACGATCTAGGAAACCTTCAAACGTTGCGCCCTTGCTCTGTTGACAGTGGTTCCGCTGTTACGTCTGGCACTGCCGTGGGATGACAACACCACCCTCTCAACTGAACGCTCTCGGCCTCGCGTCTGCCAGGGCATGCTCCTTACGGCCATCGCCGTAGGCTCGGCCTGCCGCAGCGCTCTAGTGGCGAAGTCCTCCAGCAGTTTCCTCTATGGAGTCCGCCCGCACTATCTGGTGACTTTCCTGACAGTGCCGCTTTGCTGCTCGGTATCGCACGCGTGGCCGGCCGGACTTCTGCACAGCGCGCCTAGCGGGTCGATCCGCAAAGCGCATGACGCTATGAATAAGCTGCATAATCCGGCAGCCCTTCGCTCTGCTACCCTTTATGGTTTGGACAACTGTCGCAAAGGACACAGCGCGCAATGGCTTTCAAGTTCAAGAACGTCGATTTCATCGGATTCGACGCCATGCTTTCCGAGGACGAGCGGCTGGTCCGCGACACCGCCCGCCGCTTCATCGATGACAACCTGATCCCCATCATTGAAGAGTGCAACCGCGAGGGCCGCTTTCCCCGGGAGCTGGTCAAGCCGATGGGCGAGATGGGCTTCTTCGGCGCCAATCTGCACGGCTACGGCTGTGCAGGGATGTCCAACGTCGAATACGGGCTGGTGACGCAGGAGATGGAGCGCGGAGACTCCGGTATCCGTTCCTTCGTCAGCGTACAGTCTGCGCTCGTCATGTATCCCATCTACACCTTCGGCTCCGACGAGCAGAAAAACGAATGGCTGGCCGCCATGGCGAAGGGCGAAAAGCTGGGCTGCTTCGGGTTGACTGAACCGGATTTCGGTTCGAACCCCGGCGGCATGCGGACGCGCGCCAAGCGCGACGGGACCGACTACATCCTGAACGGCGAGAAGATGTGGATTACCTCCGGCTCCATCGCGGATGTGGCCGTGATCTGGGCCAAAGTCGAGGATGAAGACGACCGTGTCCGCGGATTTCTTGTCCCGGCCAAAACGCCGGGCTTCCGCGCCTTCGATGTGCACGGCAAATGGTCGCTGCGCGCCTCTGTCACCTCGGGACTTTCCCTGCAGGATGTCCGCCTGCCCGTTTCCGCTGTGCTGCCCGCTTCAGGCGGCCTGAAATCGCCGCTGATGTGCCTGAACCAGGCGCGCTATGGCATCGGCTGGGGCGCGCTGGGCGCGGCCATGTCCTGCTATGACACAGCGCTGCAGTACTCGCTGATGCGCAAACAGTTCCGGGATCAACCTATTGCCAGCCACCAACTGGTGCAGGAAAAGCTGGCGTGGATGATCACGGAGATCACCAAGGGCCAGTTGCTTTCGCTCCAGGTGGGCCGCCTGAAGGATGCTGGCAAGGTAAGCCATGAACACATCTCCATGGCCAAACGGAACAACGTTGCGATTGCGCTGGAATGCGCGCGGATGGCACGCGATGTTCTGGGCGCCAACGGCATCAGCGATGACTACCCGGTGATGCGGCATATGATGAATCTGGAATCGGTCAAAACGTATGAGGGCACGCAGGATATCCACACCCTGATCATCGGACAGGCCATTACGGGCATCGCGGCATACTGAAATCGTCGCGATGCGTCTATCCCCCGGGGCGATGCTTGGATCTGCACTGTATTAGGTGGCAACTTGCTCCCCCAAATGCCGTCTAAACCCGGTAAGGGGTAGTGTTTTTTGACGCTGAAGACCACATCCGTTGCCGTAGTCAAGAGTATGCAACTCCCGCGTAAGCCGGAGTTTGATGCCCTGCGCGGCCTCTTTCTGGTGTGGATGACCTTGACCCATCTGCCGACGCGGATGAGCGATCTGGTCAACCAGCCCTTTGGCTTCATCTCCTCGGCAGAGGGATTTGTCTTCCTGTCCGCGCTGCTGGTTGGGCGCGTTTATATGCGCCAGGCAACCGAAAACCGGGGCCAGATGCGCACCAAGCTGTGGAAGCGCGCGCTTCGCGTCTATGCGTACCACGTCGTTCTGCTGCTGCTTGCCTTCACCTTCGCGGCAGCCTTCGCGGTCTACCGCCATCACGCTGCGCTCGAGCACCTGCTGGACTTCTACATTGCGCACCCGGCAGTCGCCATCGTCGGATCGCTCCTGCTGATCTATTGCCCGCCGCTCCTGGACATCCTGCCGATCTATGTCATCTTCTTGCTGGCATCGCCCTTCGCGTTCTCAATCGCAGTAAGACGCAGTTGGGGGCCCGTCATCGCCGGCAGCACCATCATCTGGCTGCTGGCGCAGTTCGGCCTGCGCGCCGCCGTCCAGCACTACGTGGTCAGCATCACGCACCTCCCCATTCCCCTGCAGGAATGGGGCGCCTTTAATCTCTTCGCGTGGCAGTGGGTCTGGATCATGGGCATGTGGATGGGCGCTCGATCGGTGGAAGGAGAATTGCCCCTGCATTCTCTCCCCAAATGGGTACCCTGGATTGCCGGCGTCCTATGCCTGTTCTTCGTTGGCGTGCGGCACGACTGGTTGGGGGGGCGGCTCACACAGGAACACCTCGGTCTGCTGGTAGACAAGTGGCAGCTCGGGCCGCTGCGCGTGTTGAACATCATCGCGTTTGTCTGCGTGCTCTACAGCCTGCGCGGTGCTGTCCGGTGGGTCATCTCACGCGAGCCGTTTATCACCCTGGGACGCGCTTCGATTGAAGTCTTTTGTGCGCACCTGCTCTTTGTCTTTGTGGGCCTGGCGCTTCTCTATGGGGAAGTGCCTGAGCTGCACGGCATTTACGCGCTGGCGCTGCTGATCGCAACCTTCATTGGCATTCTCTATGTGGCGCAACGCCAGGTGCGTCGAAAGCATGCGGAAAAAACACGCGCAACTCGAACTCCGTCGCCTTTAGCCGATACCGCGGCCTGATGTGATCTTCTGCGTTCGTAGCTAGACGGCGACCGTGAAGCTCTCGTCCGTACGGATGACTGGCCGGTACAGCGTATCGCGCTCAAACGGCTCGCGGCCGGCCTCGCGGATAAGCCGGATCAAGTCGCTGCGGCGCATTCCCTGCGGCGTGCTGGCGCCCGCGTCGTGATAAATCTTCTCTTCGATCACGGTGCCATCGATGTCGTCCGCGCCGAAGCGAAGTGCAACCTGCGCGATGCCGGCGGTCATCATCTGCCAGTACGCCTTGATATGCGCAAAGTTATCCAGCAGCAGGCGGCCCACCGCAATCTGCCGCAGATCGGTCAGGCCAGTCGTGCGCGGCAGATGCTGCAATGGCGTGTTGTCCGGGTGAAAGGCCAGCGGGATGAATGTCTGGAAGCCGCCTGTATCGTCCTGCACCTCGCGCAGCTTCAACATGTGGTCTACGCGGTCTTCGTCGTTCTCCACATGACCGTAGAGCATGGTGGCATTCGATCGTAGTCCGAGCCTGTGCGCTGTGCGCGCCGTCTCCAGCCATTCCCCACCATCGATCTTGTGATCGCAGATGATGTGGCGCACCCGATCCGAAAAGATCTCCGCTCCACCGCCGGGCATCGAGTCGACACCGGCGTCCTTGAGTCTCACCAGCACCTCAGGAATGGTGATCTTCGCGCGCCGGGCGAGGAAGGACACCTCGACCATCGTGAAGGCCTTGACATGCACCTTCGGAAAGCGCTGCTTCAGACCACGCACAAGATCCAGGAAGTATTCGAGCGGCAGATCGGGATGCAGGCCCCCGACAATGTGAAACTCGGTGACAGCCTCGTGATATCCGGTCGCCGCAGCGGTCCAGGCCTCTTCCAGAGCCATCGTGTACGCGCCGGCGTCATCTTTTTTGCGGCCGAATGCGCATAGCCGGCACGCCGCCACGCACACATTGGTCGGATTGATGTGCCGGTTCACGTTGAAATACGTGATGTCGCCGTGCATCGATTCGCGAACCCAGTTGGCCAGCCAGCCCACCGCGAGAATGTCGTCGCTGCCATAGAGCGTCACCCCGTCTTCAAAGCCCAGGCGCTGCCGGGCGAAGACTCTCTCCGCGATAGGCCGAAGCCGCACGTCATGGGTGCGGAACTCACTGCTCGACTTTGGTTGCAGATCAGGCACGTTCACACTCCATCTTACGCCGCCGGAATGCAGGCACGGTGATGATCAGAACGCCGCCCGTGCCTTGGTCACAACTCGATCCAGCAGCACGCGCCGCGAAGCATGGCTTAACGTCTAATTATCGATACACCTGCTGATACCATGCAGTGCAGCGCTCTTCTATTTTATCGAATGCCTGACCAAGCGAGACCTCGGCGAAACATGCCTTCCCTGATAGCCCGGATTGTTCTGTTTGCTCTCGCTGCGGTGATGGCAGCGCACGCAGCAGATCCTGTCGTGATTCCGAAAATCAGCTTCGACAACCTCAGCAAGGACCGGATTACGCTGCCGGCGGACTTCCATGGAGACCGCAATCTCCTGCTGCTCTACTTCGACCTCACGCAGCAGGGGGAAATCGATGACTGGAACGCCATCGTCGACCGCTGGCGTGCCGGCGATCCTTCGCTCAACTCGTACACGTTGCTCGTCTCGTCGCAAAAGAACTTTCTCTCACGCTGGTGGCAGAATGCCTCCCTGCGCAGCGCTTCGGATCCGAGTCACTGGCCGACCACGCTGCCGATTTACGTGGACAAGCGCGGTTTTAAGCGCAAGCTCGACATCTCCTCAGAAAAGCAGGTGATGCTTCTGCTCGCCGACCGGCAGGGACGCGTTCTCAGCAGAATCAGTGGACCTTCGACCGAGGACACCCGCTCTGCGATGAGGACCGCTCTGAATGCAGCAGGCGCGCACCTCGTAGCTGTGCCTGCACAGACGCCGACGCCGCCTCCGCAGTGACGCGCTGCCTCTTCAATCGATCGGGTTCAGCGCCCTGCGCATAACCAGCGCATTCGTTCCATCCGCGTAGTAACCGGGGATGCGTCCGGTCTGCTGGTATCCGAGATGCTCATAGAAGGCCTGGGCCACACGATTGTTGGCCGCCACTTCGAGCGTGATCGCAAAGCAGCCCATCTCACCCAGCAGCGCCTCGCCCGCCTGCATCAGCAATCGTCCAAGCCCCTTGCGGCGGAACTCCGGCGCGACATCGATGGTGATGAAGTGGCCAAGCTTGCGCCCCGCTTCCAGCTTCCAATCCACCACGCAGAAGCCGGCAATCGCATCGCCGGACTCGGCAACCATCGTAGTGCTGCGGGGATGCCGCACGAAGAACTGCAGCTCCGCACGCGAGTAGGAGATCTGTGGCGGAAAGCAGCGTGCGTCAAGGCGCACCAGCTCCGGAAGATCCTCCGCTTCAAAGGCGCGCAGCCTGAACTGCGAAGGGTCCAGAGCGTTTTTCCTGTCAGCGTCGGGACGCAAAGCTATCGCTCTCAGGCTCGTTCGTTACAAGGAGGCCACGATAAGTGAACTTGCTCTTTCACAGAAATGGCAGACGCTTTATGGAGCTCCTCCGATAGCGACAGCCTACTTTGCGGCAACCGTCACAGCCGGATTCGCGCCACTGCCCTGCGGCTGCACCACGACGCCGTTATAGAGGGAGGCTGCCAGCAGGCGGCCTCCATTGGAACGCACGCCGCGCACATGCCAACCCGCGTCCCACCACTTCCAGCTCTTGTCGGTTTCATGCACGGCCATAACCCAGGTAGAACTCCACGAGGTAATCACGATCCGCTTCAGGTCGCCCTCGTACTCGATTCCGTTGATGTCCGAGATCGGCAGAGTGGACATGAACGTCCAGCTCGCGCCGTTGTCTGTGCTGTAGCACACGCCTTCGCGTCCGCCAATCCACATGCTTCCGCCGGGTGCGATCGTGCTGGTACGGATCGTGGTGAGCTTGCCCGGCAGCGGCTCGGGCTGCCATGTCTTGCCCCCGTCCTGCGAGACGGCGATACCGGTGCGGCGGGTCGCCAGAACCACCGGCCCCATGGCGTGAATGCTCAAATAGTCGGTCTGCCCCAGAACCGGCCCGCCCATCCACACCTTGCCCTGATCGGTGCTCTGAAATACACCTGCCGAGGTCGCTGCATACCATGTGCCGTGACTTAGATCGAATCCGTGGACCCGTCCGTCGATATCGGCAGCCGGCTTTGCAACCATCTGGGTGGCCTTCACGCGCTTGCCTTTGCGCCGCGTATAGGTTGTCTTCTCTTCCATCTGAACGACGCGGCCTGCGGCCTGCCAGCGGCCATCCTGCCACACGAATATGCCGTGACTGGTTCCCGCAAGCAGGGTTCCGTCCGGACTCTCCGCAAGGCTGAATACGTCCCGCCCATCCAGGCCTTGGCTCTGCTGCTGCCAGCTCCTGCCGTCATCGCCAGAGGTAAAGACGCCGCCATACATCTTGTCATTCACCACGCCGGCGTAAAGCCGCTTCGGGTCCTTGACATCCTGCACCAGCGCAGTCACCTGACGCTGCGAAAAGCCCTGATTGGACCCGGCGAAGGTGACCGCTTGATCGTTGCTCATCAGGACGCCGCTGCGATCCGTAGCCAGCAGCACGTGGCGGGGATTCTTCGGATCGACGTAGACGTCGTTGATGATCACGTCCGGCCCCGTCAGGCGCGTCCAGTTGGTGCCCGACGAAGAGGTCCGATACAGCCCCTCTGTGGTTCCGGCATAGACCATGCTGTGGTCAACCGGGTCCTGCATCAGCACCCGAGTGCGGCGCGCGGTGGAAGGGATGCCCTGGATTTTGTGATAAAGCTCGCCGCCATTCTCGCTCTTGTAAATCCCAGAGCAGGCGCTGGTATAGACCGTCTGCGGGTTTGTCGGATCGATGATGATGGAGAAGACGTCCGAATCATCGATGAGTCCTTGCTTGATGTTGTGCCAGTTCGCGCCGCCATCCGTGGTCTTCCATGGCAGATGCCAAGTACCGGCGTAGATCGTCTTCGCGTCCTTGGGATCGATGGCAATGGACTCCACCTCGTGGAGTTCCGCACTGTTGGCCGGGCTTATCTGGTCCCAGTGCAAGCCGCCGTCTTCGCTGCGGAAGACGCCCTTCAGGGTGCCCACCACCAGCACTTTGGGATTCGAGGACGCCTGCGCCAGTGCGCGAATGGACTGCCCATCCATCGCCGGGCTCTTGATCCAGCTTTTTCCGGAATCGTGGCTGATGAAAAGAGCGCCATCGGGATGGTCCACCACCCAGGTAGCGACATAGATCGTCTTGGAATCCGCCTCATCCACCACGATGTTGTCGACCATCAGGTCATCTTTTGGCGAGAGCTTGGTAAGCCGATGCCAGCTCGCCCCAGCGTCGCGGCTCTCATAAAGCCAGCTATTCGTGGTTCCCAGGTAGAGGTGCCTGCTGTCTGACGGATCCGCAGCAAAGCTGCGGGCATCGCCTCCATCCGGGCCCACCGGAACCCATGCCGTAGCCGCGGGGTTCGCATTGGTTGCCGCCTGCGGCGGCAAAGCCAGAAGCGGAAGAGACGAGGCAGAGAGCAGTGCTAGGGAAGCAAGACAGCGATTCATCGGGATGGAGCAACCTTTTTTGGGGAAGCTAGGCATTTTCGCTTCCAGTGCATACAGAACAGCCAAACTCATCGTGGCTTTTCCGTGCAGAAAAGCCACACCTCGCGATTCTCCGCTGTATCCACCTGGAAGCCAAAAGGCCCTATTACTTCAAGAGTAACGGGGAGCGGCAGGGCTGACAATCACCCAAAGAGGTCCGTACCAAGCTGAGCATCTGGCAGATGACCCCCTGCCGACGAGGCGCGAAGCAAGAAAAAAGGGCTGACCGGAGACCGGCCAGCCCTTTTGTGCGGAAGAACGCCTTACTGCTGTGGTGCAGCAGCTGCCTTCTTGTGACGCGCATGGTGAGCCGCATGGCCGGCGCGGGCTTGCGGCCGCACGCTGTCCTCGTTCACCTGGGTTGTGCCCTGCACGTCGTTGTCGAAGTTAGCACCGGACGGAACCAGGTAGTTCTGCACCTGCTTACCGGCTTCGGTACCAGTCCGAACCTGGACGCGGGAGGCATCGATGCCCTTCTCCTTGACCAGGTAGTCCTTGGTGTTGACGGCGCGCTGCGCTGCAACCTTCGGACCCTGCTTCTCGTCGGTTGCCGAGTCGCCAACCACAACAGCAGTCGCGTCCGACTGACGCTGCAGGTTGAGGGCTACGTCATCCAGGCAGGCCTTGGCTTCGTTGTCGACGCGAGCCGGACGGCGCTTGTCACGATCGAAGTTGATCGAGCAGAGCGTCTGCGTCTTGGGCTGCGGCGGTGGCGGCGGCTGCTCGATGTTGACCGAAGTCGTGGTCGAGGCCGTCTGACCCTTGTCGTCCGATACGTTGCAGGTCACGGTAATCGGACCGGCTGGCGCGCCAGACGTGCTCAGGGTTGCTGTGTTGTTGGTGCCGTTGATCTGGCCAGCGGAGGTGGAGTAGGTGTAGGTCAGCGGACGATTCTGCGGGCTTACGCCTTGTGCGGTAATCGTCGAGCTGTCACCCGGCTTCAGAGTGGTCGGATTCGCGGAGCAGCTGATGGTCGGCGGCTCGAACTGCTTGACCTCGAAGTTCGCGGTGCAATCGGCGAACTGACCGGCCTTTTGACCCTGCGAAACGTGACCGGTCACGGTATAGCTGCCCGGGTTGAGGCCGTTGGTGTCCACGTTGCCGGTCGCGCTGTCCCCGGTCACCTTGACGCCGTTGTTACCCGTCCAGGCGTACGTGGCATTCTTCTTGGGGTTCAGGTTCGTCGCGGTTCCGGTGATGGTGATGGGGTCGCCAGGATATACCGACGCCGGGCTCGCAGCGCACTGATAGGTAACAGGCGGAGGCGGCGTGATGCTGCCCATGCGATAGACAAGACCAGCGCTCAGGCGAGCCACATCGAGATTGGCGCGGCCCCCGGTTGGATACGGGTTCTGCGGGCCAAAATTGGCGTGGTAGTACTGATAGTCGGCCTGGAAGACACGTATAGCAAAATGCTGGGTGACCCCGTAATCGAGACCGCCGCCGGCGGTGAGAGCCGGGCCCCAGGTATAGGGTTGGTGAAACGGTCCCTGCAGTCGAACCGCGCCGCCCTCAAAGTGCACAAACGGCGTGATGTCTTCGGTGGGATAGCGGAATACGATGCCGCCCGAAGCCACCGAGGCGCCGTCGTTGTTGCCATCCGGGTGATTGCTGTACTCGATCTGTCCACCGACGTAGCGATTGAAGTAATAGGTACCGCTTCCGATCGCACCGTAATCAATGGACGAGTAGGACACCGGACCGGTGACACCGATCAGGTCGCCGCCAGGGATGGTGACCGAACCGTGGGGTGCCAAATATGAATAGCCTGCAAAGATATCGAACCGCGAAGCATAAGGCGCTTGCAATGCGGTAGATGCAGGGGCAGGAGCGGCGGGCGCAGCCGCCGGAGCGCTGCTCGACGACTGATCTTGAGTGGGCTGAGGCGGAGGCTGCGTTGAATCCTGAGCATAGAGAGCCGTTGTTCCCAGGCCTACCGCACAGGTTACGAGCAGAATCCGGCTCAGAGAATGCAACGGACGTAAATGCATGCGTCTATCCTCCGCAACCGTACTGAAAGTCATACAAATCAATTACGAATGGCACTTGAGTGTCCCATCATACCCCAGAACGCTCTCGCCATCCGGAAGACAACGAGCAGGCAGCCGCAAGGAAAGCTACCACACGTTGCCTAGGTTAGTGCACATTTTAGTAGGTGAGTTGCCTAGAATTTTCAATAGCTTATCCAGAGCATCACTACAGTAACCCGTCCGATGACCACCTAGGCCGCCGCTACAAAAATGGTGCACCTGCCCGGGACAAATCCCGGACTGCACCATCCTAATGGCAGACTCCCCCAATTCAAGTACTATTTCGCCTGAAATTAAGGTATTAGCTCAGATTGAGAGTCCGCTTGAGGCTACCCCGCTCTCGCAGGATCTTTTCCTGCAAGAGGGTGATGGCATAAATGAGTTGTTCCGGACGAGGAGGGCACCCCGGAACATAAACGTCCACCGGGATGATCTGATTGACGCCCTGCACCAGCGCGTAATTATTGAAGACCCCGCCCGACGTGGCGCAGGCCCCCATCGAGATGACCCATTTGGGTTCGGGCATCTGCTCCCAGAGCCGGCGGATGACCGGCGCCATCTTTTGCGAAACCCGTCCGGCAATCACCATCAGATCCGATTGACGCGGCGAGGGACGGAAGACCTCCGCCCCGAAGCGCGCCACGTCGAAACGCGCCGCGCCCATCGACATCATCTCAATCGCGCAACAGGCCAGACCGAATGTCATGGGCCATACAGAGCTTTTGCGAATCCAGTTGACCGCGAAATCGAGCGAGGTGAGAATGATGCCCTCCGGCGCTTCTTCGCCGAAGTTCGCCTCCTGCACCTTCATCTGGTTTTTGGCGCTGCTCTCGAGTGAGCCGAAGAGATAGCGGTCGCGCGGCGCTGCTGTGCTCATGGAGCCAGTATAAACCGGCTCGCGAACAGCTCAGTGACTGGTCGAAGGTGGTTTCGCATTGCCGCTGGGCGCATGCGCAGCGCCGCCTGGAGCAGGCGTAGCGGTGTCGGGAGTATTGTTCAGCACGATCACCTGGTCCGGCCTGGTGTAGCGAAGCCGCATATGCGCTTCGTACTCGATCGCATCGGGATCGGTCTTCAAGTGCTCAACATGCGCCTTCAGGCGGCTATTCTCGAGCTTGATCTTTTCCAGTTGCTGCGCGAGAACGCGGTCCTCGCTGCGCTTTGCGCGATAGGCGATGACGCCATTCGCGCCGAACAGAGCGTGATAGCCCAGCAGAGCGGCAATCACGACCGCGAAGGCGGTGGCAATGCGGCGACGCTGTCCATAGGCGGCGGTAGCGACGGTAAAGCGTCGCGCCAGCCTGCCGCGCTGCGTCTGCGCCGTATTCGCTGCTCTATCCACGCGTCTTGCACTCCCTTTTTCTTACGGACCGTCCTGCTACTGAAGAACCCAGTTTTTGGCAGCCTCTGTCAGCGTTGCGCTCTCGTGTTCATCACGCGCTTCGGTATAGACGCGTACCACCGGCTCGGTACCGGAGAGGCGATAGCAGACCCACGAGCCATCGTCGAAGATCAGCTTCAGGCCATCGGTGCGTACTATCTGCTTCACCTTCTGCCCCGCAAGCTCCGTCGGATCCTTCCTCACCTTCTCAGTGAACTTGTGCTTCACCTCATCGGTCAAGCGGAAGTTCTCGCGCACCGGATAGAAGGAACCATATTTGCCAAACAGCTCTTTGAGCTGTTCGCCGATGCTGCGGCCGCGGCGCGCCACCATCTCCGCCATCAGCAGACCGGCGATGATACCGTCCTTCTCCGGCACATGGCCGCGGATGGTCAGCCCGGCGCTCTCCTCGCCCCCGATCGCAATCTCGTCCTTGAGGATCAATTCGCCGATGTACTTGAAGCCCACCGGCGTCTCATAGAGCTGCACTCCCTGCTTCTCCGCAATCGCGTTGATCAGATTCGTCGTAGCAACGGACTTCGCGACACCGTTCTTCCAGCCACGCGTCTCGATCAGATATTCGAAGAGCAGCGCAATCACGTAGTTCGGCTGGATGAATGTGCCGTCGCCATCGAGAATGCCGAAACGGTCGGCATCACCATCGGTTGCAACACCGATATGCGCCCCGACTTCCTTCATCTTTGCTTTCGCATCGCCCAGCAGATGATCGTCCGGCTCCGGAGCATGGCTGCCGAAGAGCACATCGCGGTAGTCGTGCACGCAATGCACATCGATGCCGTGACCGCGCAGAATGTCCGACGTATAGCCCCGCGCCGCACCCCAGAAGGGATCGAAGACGATCTTGATCTTTGCCGCCTGAATCGCTTTGAAATCCACCAGCTCGCCCAGGCGTTTCAGATAGTCCGGCTTGACATCCAGCTTTTGCACATTCTCGATCGGCTTCGCCTGCGCAACGGGCTCGTCTCCCAAGGCGCGAATCGCCGCTTCGATCTGTCCGGTTGTCTCCGGGAGCGCGGGTGCGCCATCGGGTGTGGAGAACTTGATGCCGTTGTACTCCGGCGGATTATGCGACGCCGTGAAGTTGATGCCGCCGCTCGCCTTCTGCTGACGGATGGCGTATGCGATCGCCGGCGTGGGAGCCGCGTCCGGAATGACCACAGGCGTCACGCCATGCTGGGCCAGTAGACGGGCCGCCTCGTCCACGAACATCTCGCCGAGGAAGCGCGGATCGCGTCCTACCAGCACGCGGTGGCTGCCCGGCTGGCTTGCGACATGGCTGGCGATGCCGGTAACGGCACGGCGAATGTTGGCCAGCGTAAACTCCTCCGCAACGATGGCTCGCCAGCCCGAGGTTCCGAACTTGATCTCTGTGGCCATATCTCTCCTGTCTTTTTGTCCACCGCGCCGCCGTGCGATGCTGCCTCTTGCAGCGCTCTCGCATGGGATGCAGCCCGCTGTGGATTGTATGGCAGAGCGCACATCTTCCGCACGATGGCGTGCGATGGGACGCATGGTATGACCAGCACTCGCCTCATTCTCGTGACCACTTCGCCACGTGCGGAAGCAAAGCGTATCGCGCACGCGCTGGTCGAGGAGCGGCTGGCCGCCTGCGTGAATCTCATCGGCGGAGTTCATTCCGTCTATCGATGGAAGGAGGCGGTAGAAACAGCCGACGAGGTCTTGCTGCTGATCAAGACCCAGGAAGAGAAGGTCGACGCTGTCCGCACGCGTGTTCACGAGTTGCATAGTTACGAGGTGCCGGAGTTTCTGGTGCTGGACGTGGCAGAGGGCAGCAGCGCGTATCTGGACTGGATCGCCTCCTCCGTCGCTGACCCCTCGGCCGGGGAAAGCTGACGCTTTTGTTATTCTGACGGAGCCGGCAGGATCGGCTCCAGGATCGGCTCCTTACGCATGCACTGGTTGTTTGCCGTCTTCGTGGTGAGTCTGTGCGCACTGCTGTGGGCAGCCATTTCTGTGGCACGGCATATCCGCCGCGATCGACGGCAACTGCCTGCTGAGGCGGCGGCCAGCGAGACGGACGTGAAGCAGGACAGCCTGTGATCGCACGTGGGCTGTAACAGGATCGCGAAGGAACCAGGAGAAGAGCACGATGCGCCAGACCGCAGCAAGCCAGACAGCTCAGGACCACAGCACCGCCGCAGGCAACGCACGCTGGCTTGCCCGTCAGACCGGGATCGTGGTCGCCTCTACCGCATTGGTGGCGCTTTGCGCACATATCTCCATTCCGCTCGGGTTTACGCCTGTGCCCATCACCCTGCAGCCTTTTGCCGTCCTGCTGCTGGGACTGCTGCTGGCGCCCGGCATCAGCTTTGCCGCATTGACGCTCTATCTGCTGGAAGGTGCGGCTGGCCTGCCGGTCTTCAGCCCGCACGGATTGGGCGGCGTCACGCAGCTCTTCGGCCCAACGGGTGGATATCTGCTGGCAGCACCGTTCGCCGCTGCACTTGCGGGCCTGATCTATCGCAACGGCAAGCGGAAGTTTCTCTTTGCGATCGCAGGCGCCGCCGTGGGCGACGTCGTTCTGCTGGCGATCGGCGCTCTGTGGCTGGGCATGCTGGCCAACACCAGCCTTTCCGTCCTGATGAACGAATCCGTCGTGCCATTCCTCGCGAGCGACGCCGCTAAGGTTGTTGCGGCCGCGGTATGCGCCCAGATCTTTGCCTCCTTCACGGGAGCCTCATTCTCCAAGCGTTCGGCGCAAACGGAATAGCGCGAATGGATTCACCCCGGCACTCCGGCCGGCGCATTCGAAAGGAATTCAAGCAGCGTGAGCACCACCCCTCAGTTGGAACCCACCCAGACCGGAACTCGCGAGATCAAAATCGCGCACTCACCGGACTCCGATGACGCATTCATGTTCTATGGCCTCGCCACCAACAAGGTGCGAGTACCCGGCTTAAAGTTCACCCACACCCTCACCGACATCGAGACGCTGAACCAGAAGGCCATTCACGAGGCCTATTACGACGTCACCGCGATCTCCTTCCACGCCTACCCCTATCTGCAGGACAACTACACCCTGATGGCGTGCGGCGGCAGCGTGGGCGAAGGCTATGGGCCGATGATCGTCGCGAGCAAGCCCTTCTCGCTCGATGAGATCAAGCACGTGCGCATCGCGATTCCCGGCGAACTCACCACCGCTGCGCTCTCGCTGAAACTCTTCGCGCCCGAGGTTCGCACCACGATCGTCCCCTTCGATCAGATCATTCCGCAGGTGGTCGCGGGTAAGCACGAAGCGGGTCTGATCATTCACGAAGGACAGCTCACCTACTCCAGCAGCGGACTCTTCAAGGTGCTCGACCTGGGGCAGTGGTGGCGCGAGGAGACGGGACTACCGCTGCCGCTGGGCGGCAACGCGATCCGTCGCAGCCTGGGCGACGAGACCATGCGCGTGATCACCAAAGCGCTGCGTGAGAGCATCCAGCACGCGCTCGATCACCGCGAGGAGGCGCTGGCCTATGCCATGCAGTTCGCGCGCGACCTCGACACGCAGCTGGCAAACCGCTTCGTAAGCATGTACGTCAACGAGCGCACTCTCAACTACGGCGAAGACGGCAGGCAGGCGATTCGCAAGCTGCTCGAGCTCGGCCACGAGCGCGGCATCATCCCGCACCCGGTCAAGGTAGACTTCCTCGGATAACCGAAACGAATCGCCAGATGAAAAGAGGCAGCCTTTCAAGGCTGCCTCTTCCATTTCATGCCACGAACTAATCGTCGTCATCCTTGTGATGCTTCACCGGAACCAGCAATGCCGCCGGCACCGGCGTATCGCCCTTCGCGTCCTTCCACAGGATCACATTCAGCTTCTGCGGATCCGCGCGATCCTCATGGCGGAAATCCATCTTGCCGGATTCCTTCGCGCCGGGCGCCGATGGTTTGTTGGCGGTATAAATCAGTTCGTTGTCGCGATTCGAGTAGTCAGCCTCGAACGGCGCCTGATCGCCCGCGCCCGCGAAGACCGTCGCGATCGGCGGCGCAAACGCGTCGTTGTTATTCATCGGCGGCAGATCCAGCAGGTCCTCCATCGTCCGCACCATGCTGACCGTCGTGTAGAAGTGGTGATCCACCAGTGGCGTCGCCTGCCGCGGCGCGTACTTGCTGATGATGAGTGCCGTGCTGCGGTGCGCGTCCACATGGTCCGCGCCATTTTGCGCGTCGTCTTCCAGGATGAAGAACGCCGTGTCGTCCCAGTACGGACTGTGCGAGACCGCCTCCACCGCGCGGCCAACAGCGAGATCGTTGTCCGCCACCGAGGCTTTCGGCGTCGGCATGCCCACGCGCGTGCCCGCGGTGTGGTCATTAGGTAGACGCAGCATCACAAAGTTCGGCATTGCGTCATGGCCGCTGTTACGTTCCGCAACCCATTTTTTGAAGTATGTGTCGAACTCCTCAAAACGCATCTGGTCCGGAAAGTCGAGCTGAAAGTCCGGATACAGCGGATCGAAATGCCCGACCAGCTCCGGCTTGGTGGCGACATTCTGCGCGATCAAAGGAATTCCCCACGGATACTTGCTGGGGCCGCCGCCATAGTTCTCCGGCACCGCGGTGCCCGGCCGAATACCGGGTCTCGCGCACTTCTGTCTCTCCGGCTCTGGCGTGCCTTCCGTCGGGCTCTGACGCGGCGCGGCCTCGCCGCTGCCGCAAAAGTGTGTCGCGATGTACTCGCCGAAGTGGAAGTAGGTCTTCTGGTGCCGCGCCAGGTTGGTCCACAGATAGCTGCTCGCCGGCTCGTTCACGTCAGCAATCTTCTCCGTCAGCGGAAAACCATTCTCGACCACGCCTTCGAAGTCGTACACACGCTCCTTGCCACGGTAGGACTGCTGCCAGGTCTTCTCCGTGTAGTCGCTGGAAATTGCAGCGGTCGACCACACGTGGCCGTCGCCCGACACCTCGCCTGAGTCGTAAAAATTGTCGAGAATACCGAAGCGTTCCGCCAGCTTGTGCTGGTTCGGCGTGATGCCGCGGCCATACATCGTCAGGCTGGGATCGTTGTTGCCCGCGGGCAGATCGCCGAAGATCTGGTCGTAGGTGCGGTTCTCCTTGATGATGTAGATCACGTGGCGGATCGGGTTGTTGCCGCCATGGAACTGGATATGCACCGCCGCCGCATTCTGCATGTTGCTGGCGACAGTCTGCTTGGTGAGTTCAGCCAGATGCACGTCGAGCTGAGCCAGATCGACCGAGGCCACGGAACCGTAGAGCAGCGTCGCAATGTACGTAGACTTGCCTCGCAGCCGAGGGGCGGTTGCGATGAGACGCTGCGGTGTGTTGTTTGGACCCGTTCCCTTGCCTTTGCCGGTCGCAACGTAGAGATGACCAGAGTTCAGCGCAAGTCCGGTGGGCAGCCATTCCGTGGGTATGAATCCATCGGCCTGCTTTGGCTTGTCTGCATGCAAGCCTCGCGTGCGAAAGATCGCAACCGAATCCGTTCCTGCATTCGCCGCGTAGAGATGCCCGCCATCTTTGCTGAGCGCCAGCGCATTCGGCTCGCCGCCGAAATATGTCTGACCGGGCAGGCGCGTGTCGAAGATGCCGGCCAGCTTCATCCCGCCGGCCGGTTTGATCCCGGCCCCGCGCACCGCGACGGCCGCCACGGCATCGCGGTTCGCAAGCGCGACGTAGAGTGTCTTCTCATCCGGCGATAGCGCAAGCGCGGTGGGATGCGAACTGGGCGAGGCCGCGTCCGACGGCGGCAGCAACGACAGCGTACCGCTGACCTTGCCGGAGACCAGATCCAGTGCGGCGACCGCTGATCCATTCCACAACGCTGCAAACGCGCGCTTTCCATCGCGCGTCGCAGCAACCGCGATGGGATACTTGGACGGAACCACGGCGCTCGTCGACAGGTCGAAGCGATGGCGTACCGCACCGCTGGCCACATCGATCAGCAGAACATCGTCGGAGAGGTCATCGGCCACCAGCAACTCTTCGGCGCCATCGCTTCCCTTCACCACGGCCAGTCCCGCCGGGGCTGGAATCGCTTTGCCCGCGGGCACCGGCGTATCGAGACGGTTCTGCATGCGGCCCGCGGCCAGCGTCTGCAGCGGAATCGGGATCAGGCGCTCGGGCGAAACACGTCCGCCATCGATGCGATACACCGCGATTGCGTTCCCGGTCTGCCCCGGCTTGCTCGGCACGGGCGCGGAGAGCGAATCAAACGACGCATAGAGATGTGTGCCAGCGCTGCTGAATGCAAGCCCCTGATACAACGTTTGGGGCATGCCGGGAGCAGTGCGCGCCTCCGGAAAGTCCGTCACCCTTCCGGTACTCGTATCCAGCACCGCGATGGACTGTTGGTACTCCGACTCGTAGGTCCCATAGCCCGCGTTCAGCAATGCCAGATAGCGGCCATCGGGCGAAGCGGCAATCGCCATGGGCAGGCTGTTCGTGCGCTGCGGCGTCCCCGGCACCGGCATCAACTGCTTGCTCGTGGGCAGATCGATAGCGGACTGTTGTGCACCAGCGCAGACCACTGCCATTGCAAGTAAAAGAGCGACACAGATCCCACGCTTCATCCCGATGAACTCCCGTCCCCTGTTTTCTGACCCTTACCAGCGTACTGCGATTACAAAACTGTTACCGTCGCCCGCCAGCATGGCTGTTAGCGTCGAAATAGGACATCCCACAATTCCGTAAAGGTTCCCTTCATGCTGGTAGAAACGCCCCTTGAGACTATCGCCACCGTCGCACCTACGCCGTCTTCGGCTGCTGCAGCCCGTGCGCGCAGCAAAAAAGAGGACGTGCCGGTGCTAGGTCGCGCCGGCCAGAACTTCGGCCGCAATTGGGTCACGACGATCTTCATGCTGGCCTTCCACATCGGGGCCGTGGCAGCACTCTTCTTTTTCACATGGAAGGGGCTTATCGCGGCAGTCGTTCTCTACGTACTCTCCATCAACGTGGGCATCGGCATGTGCTATCACCGCTTGCTGACGCATCGCGGCTACAAGGTTCCCAAGTGGCTGGAATATGCCATGACGGCCTGCGCCACACTCGCGCTCGAAGGTGGCCCGATCTTCTGGGTAGCCACGCATCGCGTCCATCATCAGCTCAGCGACCACGAAGGCGATCCGCACACACCGCACGATGGCGGATGGTGGGCGCATGTGGATTGGATCCTGAAGGGCGACGCTCTGCACCACGAAACCGCGCTGCTCTCCCGTTACGCGCCGGACCTGGCCAAGGATCCCGTGCATCGCATGCTCAGCCGCTACCACTGGGTTCCGCTCGTCATCGTCGGCCTGGCACTGCTGGCAATCGGCGGATGGCCCTGCGTTCTGTGGGGCATCTTCCTGCGCGTGACGCTCGGCCTGCACTCCACCTGGTTGGTGAACTCGGCCACGCACATGTGGGGTTCGCGCCGCTTCGAGACGCGCGACGAATCGCGCAATCTATGGTGGGTTGCCCTGCTGACGGGCGGCGAAGGATGGCACAACAATCATCACGCGCATCCCGTCTCGGCACGCCACGGGCTCGCCTGGTATGAGCTCGACCCCAACTACTACGGCATCTGGCTATTGAAAAAGCTTGGTCTGGCCAAGCAGATAAAGATCGCGCAATACGATCCCGCGAACCCGCGCCCTGCCGGCGTCGCCTGATACGCATCACCCGCACCACATAGCGGCGCTCAAATAGCGCCGCTATACTTTTTGTGATTCACCGCTCACACTCAACTTTATGCGGATCACACGGCGCGGTCGGGCGATGTCCTTCTTCATCACGCTCGGTGTCTGCCTCGTCGGCGTCACCGTTGCCCTGCAAACCGGCTGGATCATCCTCAACTGGCGCCGGCTGGAATGGGTGGTCATCGGCATTCCGTTTTTCGTCCTGCTGATCGTCGGCCTCATCCTCAACACCATCTTTCTGGTACGCGAGGTGCGCCGCAATGAGCAGCAGGACAGCTTCATCAACGCGGTGACGCATGAGCTGAAGACGCCCATCACCTCGATCCGGCTCTATCTCGATACCATGCGCCGGCGCGATGTCACCCGCGAGCAGCAGCAGGAGTTCCTCGGCGTGATGAGCGAGGACACCGATCGTCTGATGGCAACTGTGGAACAGGTGCTGAAGGCCGGCGAGCTTGGCCAGCGTGTGCGCCGCCAGGTCCGCATGCGTGTGGACATGGATCAACTGATTCAGGAGACAGTCGCCACCGCAGTCGCCCGCTACCGTCTGCCCGCGGATGCGATCCGCGTGGATCGAAGAGAGCTGCAGCCAGGCTCCAGCTTCGCCGTCGCGGGCAATCCGGAAGAACTTCGAACCGCTGTGCTCAACATCATCGACAACGCGGTGAAGTACTCTCCGGACGGCGCACATCTCACCGTCGTTCTCTCGGTGGAGAGCGATGCCTGGGTCATGGTCAGCGTGGCGGACCAGGGTCTTGGCATCCCGCAGCCGCAGCTCAAGCGCATCTTCCGCCGCTTTTACCGCGTGCCCAATCGCAGCATTCTGCGTGTCAAAGGCACCGGTCTCGGCCTCTTCCTGGTGCGCTCCATCGCACGGCAGCATGGCGGCGACGCCTTTGCCGAGAGCGCTGGAGAGGGACGCGGCTCGACCATCCATCTGCAACTGCCACGCATCCTCACCCCTGGCAGCACCATCGAAGGCGGGGCAACAGTATGAGCAGCGCAGCGCACGTCCTCATTGTGGAAGACGAGGAGCATCTGGCCCAGGGACTGAAGTTCAATCTGGAAGCCGAAGGCTACCGCGCCAGCATCGCACCTGATGGCGAAACAGCGTTGAAGATCACCGGCACTCCCGATGCCGCCATCGATGTAATCGTGCTCGATGCGATGCTGCCCGGCTGCGACGGCTTCTTCGTAGTAGAGCAGTTGCGCGAGCGCGATGACCGCACACCGGTCCTGATGCTGACGGCGCTCGGCCGCCCTGAGGATGTCCTCCGCGGATTCGCCGCCGGCGCCGATGACTACCTGCCCAAACCCTTCGACATCTCGATTCTGCTGGCACGTCTGCACGGCCTGCTGCGCCGCTGGGCATGGCAGCGGCGCGAGCCCGGTGCGGCTGTGCCCGCGGCCGAAGCGCCCTACACATTTGCCGGACGCACCATCGACTTCGCCGCGCTGGAGCTGCGGGTGGACGATCGCACCAGCCGTCTCACCGTGATGGAAGCGGACCTGCTGCGCTACCTGGTGCGCCATCAGGGGCGCAATATTCCGCGCAAGGAGCTGCTGGAGCAGGTATGGCGCCTGCGCGAAGACACGGACACCCGCGCTATCGACAACTTCATCGTGCGCCTGCGCCGGTATATCGAGGATGATCCGGCGAATCCCGTCTTTCTCAGAACCGTGCGCGGCATCGGTTACCGCTTCGAGCCCCAAAGCGTCGAGTCCCAAACCACCGAGTCATAACCAGCGCGTCCCCGCTGACTGACTGAGGATTTGCATCGGAAGCTCGAATTCGGCATCCTATCTGTATAGGGGGTGGGGGTATATGCCCGGGACCGTTTTCCAGGAACTTACATTTCAGATCGATGGCATGCACTGTGGAGCATGCGTGCAGCGCGTAACACGCGCGCTGAACCAGGTGCCAGGCACTCAGGTGGATGAGGTGCGGGTTGGCGCTGCCCGGATCCACGCCGATACACAGGCGCCTGTGGCATATCTGGCAGCTATCCGCAAAGCGGGCTTCGAGGCACACCTTGTCGAATAGCTCCTCCACCACCGGGGCGCCGCATACGACGGTGGAGACAGTCGTTCTGCCCATTCACGGCATGACCTGCGCGGCGTGCCAGACGCATGTAGAACGCTCCCTGCGCGCCGCCCCTGGTGTCCTGGACGCGACCGTGAATCTGCTGGCCCATTCCGCGCGCGTGATGTACGAACCGACGCTCTCCTCGCCGGGGGACCTGGTGGCCGTCGTCGGCGAATCGGGGTATGAGGCGAAGCTGCCCAGTCAAACCGGCCCCTACGATCCCACTTCCCATGATCACACTTCACAGACCGAAGACCAGACTGCCCGCAACGCAGAGCGCCGGCTGCTTCCGACTGCCCTTCTCACCATCGCAGCCGCCATCGCCGTCATGCTGCTGAGCATGCACCCAATCAATCGCGCGCTCGCATTCACACTGGGAGGTATCACGCTGCTCGGCATGGTGACGGCGGGCGCGCCCGTCTATCGGCGAGCCTGGAGAGCAGCACGCCACCGCACCACCAACATGCACACCCTGGTCGCGTTGGGCACGCTCGCCGCATTCGGCTACTCAGCGGCCGCCACACTCTGGCCGGAACTGCTCATGCGTCATCACATCCGCACCGATCTCTACTACGACTCGGTGCTCTTCATCCTGGGATTTCTGCTGCTTGGCAACTGGCTGGAGACGCGTGCACGCAAGCGCGCGCTGGACGCAGTCCGCACGCTTGCGGAACTCGAGCCTGCGCAGGCACACCTCCTCAAAGCGGGCCGCGAGTTGAGCGTGCCCACAGCCACCGTTCTGCCGGACGACGTCGTGGTTCTGCGTCCCGGAGAGCGGGTCCCCGTCGATGGCATCGTGCTGCGCGGCTTAACCACTGTCGACGAATCTCTGCTGACTGGCGAATCGCAGCCCGTCGCGAAATCGGATGGAGACACCCTCATCGCCGGCTCCCTCAACTACGACGGCGCACTCGAATACCGCGCCACTGCTATCGGCACCGAAAGCCGCCTGGGCCAGATCCTGCGGCTCGTCGAACAGGCGCAGTCCTCGCGTGCGCCCATGCAGCAACTCGCAGACCGGGTAAGCGCCATCTTCGTGCCGGCCATCATCGGGCTGGCGGTTGTCACCTTCATCGCGTGGTCGTTCGTTGACGTCAGCCGCGCCTTCGCCATCGCTGTCGCTGTTCTGGTCGTTGCATGCCCCTGCGCAATGGGACTTGCTGTGCCCGCAGCATTGACCGTCGCCATTGGACGAGGCGCGCAGCTTGGCGTCCTCTTCAAGGGCGGCGAAGCGCTGGAGCGATTGGCGCACGTAGACACGGTGCTGCTCGACAAAACAGGTACGTTGACCGAAGGCAAGCCGAGCGTCGTCGCCGTGTTGCCGGCTGCCGGATGGACGGAAGACCGGCTGCTGCAACTTGCGGCCTCCGCGGAGCAGCGTTCCGAACACCCGCTCGCCCGTGCCGTGCTTCACGCCGCCGAGACGCGCGGACTCACACTGCTGCCCATCGAGAGATTCCAGGCCAGGCCAGGCATGGGTTTGGAAGCGACCGTCGATAACGCCGACGTTCTCGCTGGCAACGCACGCCTCTTTGAAAAACGTGGCATCGCGCTGTCCGACCCGTCCGCAGAACCGGGTACGACGACACCGGGGACGACGCCGCTGCATATCGCTCACGATGGCGCGTACGCGGGGACGCTCCTCTGCCGCGATGCGCTCCGCGACGACGCCGTCAGCGCGCTGCGAGCGCTCGACGCACTGCATCTGCAAGTGATCATGCTGACGGGCGACACCGCCGCCTCCGCTCAGCCATTGGCAGACGCTCTCGGCATTCGCAAGGTCTACGCCGGGCTCTCGCCGGAGCAGAAGCTGGAGCGCATCCGCGAACTGCAACGGCAGGGTGCGCGCGTCCTCATGGTCGGCGACGGCATCAACGATGCGGCTGCCATCGCTCAGGCAGACTCCGGAATCGGCATGGGAACGGGCACAGAGCTGGCACGCGAAGCAGGCGACGCCATCCTGCTCCACAGCGATCTTCGAGCGATGGTAGCCGCGTTGAAGCTGGCACGCGCCACCCGCCGCATCATGAAACAAAACCTGGGCTGGGCCGCGGCCTACAACCTGCTCGCCCTACCGATTGCCGCCGGAGCGCTCTGGGCTGCCTTCGGCATCCTGCTCTCGCCGGCGGTAGCAAGCGCAGCCATGGCGCTGAGTTCCCTCAGCGTCCTGTTGAACAGTCTGCGCCTGAAACGTTGGGGGACAGCATGAAGCAGAGCAAAACAGCCGCGGCACAGAAGCCGCAGAAGCAATCCGCCGCATGCGACATCGACGGGAAGCTGGCCGTCGCCGTCGATCCCGAGTTAAAAGCGGCTGCGGTGCGCCGTCTGCATCGCATCGCAGGACAGGTGCGCGGCCTCGAGGCCATGGTCGATCAGGAGCGCTACTGCGCCGACATCCTGGTGCAGATCGCCTCCGTGCAGGAGGCCTTGCGCGGGGTGAGCCGCCTGCTGATGCGCAATCACCTGGAACACTGCGCCACCATGGCAATCCGCGACGGCGGGGACACGGCCAGCGCGATGTATGACGAGCTGCTCGATCTGGTCTACCGGCATGCTCGCTAGTGGCGTCACCCACAGATCTCAACGTGAGCGACAACGAAGCGAACCCGACAATACGCGCCGCAGGCGCATCCGCCCGGACGGCCAGTCCCCCCACGGCAGCCGCTGTAAACTAGGCTCAGGCCGACTGTCGTGCGCATCCTAAGACGCTACATTCTGAGCGAAGTGACCTCGCACGCCCTCATCGGTGGCGCGCTCTTCACCTTCATTCTCTTCATGCGCCCGCTGACCGACATCCTGGGCGTGATTGTGCGTGAGAGTGCGTCACTGGCCAGCATGGGCGAGATCTTCCTCTTCACCTTGCCCAACACTTTCACCATGACCATCCCGATGGCGGTGCTGGTCGGTGTCCTGCTGGGCCTCAGCCGGATGGCGGCAGACAGCGAAATCACCGCAATGCGCGCCGCCGGCATTGGAGTGTGGCGCTTCGTCGGCATCGTCTCGCTGGTGGCCATTCTTGCCTGGGGAGTCTCGCTCCTCAATGCCCTCTACCTCGCCCCCAAAGCAGCCGAATCTCTTCTCGCACTCGAGAACGCGCTGAAGACCTCGCAAGCCTCGTTCGAGATTCAGCCGCGCGTCTTCTACGAAGACTTCAAGAACTATGTGCTGTATGTGCAGAACGTGCGTGGTTCGGTGGGAGCGTCCCAGTGGCAGCACGTCTTCCTCGCCGACCTGACAAATCCAGCTTCCCCTCTCATCATCACCGCCTCCCAGGCGACGGTTGTGAATGACGGCGAGGGCCAGCTGCGCATGCGGCTTCGCAATGGGACGCGGCACGAGTTCGTTTCCAACGATCCGAATCAGTACTCCGTCTCCACCTTCACGGAAGCCGACCTTCCGCTGCAGACCGGCAACCAGGAAGACACGCATATCGGTCATGCCGACGCACCCGTGTTGGCCATGTCGACCCCTGAGCTGTACCGGCGATCGCAGCTTCCCGGCGCCCAGTGGTATCGCATCGAGTTCTACAAGCGCCTCGCCTTTCCCGCTTCCTGCCTGGTCCTGATGCTGGTCGGCGTGCCCCTCGGGCTCTCCTCTCGCCGCGGCGGCAAAAGCGCGGGCTTCGTCCTCACCATCGTGTTGGTGTTCGTGTACTACTTCTTCTCGTTGACCGGCGTTTCGTTGGCGCGGCAAGGCAAGATCAGTCCCTTCCTCGGCGTCTGGGCGGCCAACATCATCTTTGCTGTCTTCGGGCTTTTACTTCTGCGCCAACTCGGCCGGGGCGGCGTCGCTCCTTTTACATTCAACTTCAGCGGAATGCGCACGGCGAGCAAAATACCGATCCCTCGCCTGCCACTTTTGGATTCGGCACGGCGTCACGAACGCTCTGGCCGCCGCAGTTTTCCACTCATCCTGGACGACTATGTACTGCGCGAGTTCCTGTCCACCTTTGCCATGGTGCTTGCTACTTTCGTGGTGCTCATGCTCGTCTTCACTTTCTTCGAGCGGCTCGGCGATATCATCCGCAACCGCACCCCTCTGGTGACCGTCGGCGCCTACCTCTTCAATCTCATCCCCAGCATGATCTACACCTTGATGCCGCTGGCCGTACTCGTCGCCGTCCTGGTGACATTTGGCGTGCTGAACCGCTCCAGCGAGCTGACCGCGATGAAGGCTACCGGCATCAGCATCTACCGTGTCATCGTGCCGGTGCTGGTGATCGCCGGGGTTTTTGCCATAGGCCTCTTCCTCTTCGACGAGAGCTATCTGCCTGGCGCGAATCGCCGCCAGGAGGCGCTGTTGAGCGTCATCAAGGGCAAGCCTGCGCAAACCTTCCTGCGCCCGGACCAGCAATGGATCTTCGGCGAGCAGGAACCCGGAAAACCCGGCCGCATCTACTACTACCAGTTCTTCGATCCGGACCATGATCGCTTCGCCAATCTCTCCGTCTTCGAATTCGATCCTGAAACGTTCTCTCTGACCCGGCGCATCTCTGCGGACACGGCGCACTGGGATCCACACCTCAATCAATGGATCTTTGAGGATGGATGGGACCGGCACTTCCAGGGCGAGGCCATCAGCAGCTACGACCGCTTCTCGCTCAGCACCTTCGCCACATTGACGGAGCGGCCTTCGTATTTCAAGAAGGAGAACCGCCAGTCCTCGGAGATGAGTTTTATCGAGCTCTCGCGCTACATCCATGATTTGCGGCAGAGCGGCTTCGACACCATGCGGTTGCGCGTGCAGCTCGACCACAAGATCGCCTATCCGCTCATCACGCTCATTATGGCTGTGCTGGCAGTGCCGTTCGCGCTCTCCATGGGCAAGCGTGGCTCGCTCACCGGCATCGCCGCCGCCATCGGCGTCGCGATTGCGTACTGGGTCGTCGCCGGCACATTCGAGGCGATGGGCAACGTGAACATGCTGCCCGCATTCCTCGCGGCCTGGTCGCCCGATCTGCTCTTCGGCCTCGCCGGCGGCTACCTGCTGCTCAAGACCCCGACCTGAAGATCAAAATCCCCAACGGAGACAGCTCCATGATTCGCTTTCGCACTGCAGCACTCACGGCAATCATCGCCGCAACATCTCTAACGAGCGCTTTAGCTCAAAGCGGAACAGACAAAGTTGCCGCTGCGCAGCGGGAGGTTCTGTTGCAGGCCGACCACTCCTGGAACGGCGTCCCGTACACACACTACCCAAAGGGCCAGCCAGAGCTCACCATGCTCAAACTGACGATTGCAGCGCATTCTGTCTTGCCGTGGCACACCCACCCGTTCCCGAACGCGGGCTATGTGCTTTCAGGAACGCTCACGGTGCATGACAAGGTCAGCGGCAAAACCAAGGTCTTCCATCAGGGAGAGGCATTCGCCGAAACGGTCAACGACGTACATCGCGGCGAAACCGGCGATGAGCCCGTCGTGCTGCTCGTCACCTACTCCGGCACTCCAGGCGAGCCCACGTCCATTCCGGCCAAGGGCGAGCAGAAGGAATACTAGGCTTTAGTCCGGCTAGGAGTCGGTGCTGTTCGGTTCGGTTCTTCTACGCGACCTTCGTTTCCGAAGCGGTCCGCCTACCGACCGTAAAAGGATCGCCGATGAGCCAGCGCCAACTTCCATCCGGCTGGCGGCGGGCGACCTCGATGGCATATACGAACATTTGCAGCGGCGAGGAAACTTCCCAGTCCGTATGCATCAGTGCGATATCGCCGCTCTGGATCACTTGCCTGACGTTGAAATCGAACTGCGGCTTCGCGACAGCTAAGCTGGCCAACTCTTCTCTCAAACCCTCGCCCTTCTTTACCTCGCCCGACTGGGCTAGGAAGACAGCCTCCGGATCATAAAGGCTCAGCAGCGATTCGATATCTCCTTCGCTCATGTAACGCTGAAAAAGACGGCAGATTTCCTCGGGAGTTTTTGCTGGCATGTATGGATACCTCCTCCCTATGTGGATGCGCGCAAGCGCCAGCACGCCCCCAGGCGTATCTGTCTTTTGGCGTGTTTGAGGGGATGGACGATCCGAGGGATGGATTGTTCAAGGGAGTGGCCATGCAACGCCCGGTGCAGGACGCGGGCCTTGTGAGGAAGGCGAGGCCGCTATCTAGTGGGATAGAACGCAGTGGCTACTTGATCGAATCTGACTGCGCCTGCGTCGCGCCGGGCAACGCAATCTGCGGCACCAGCATGTCTTCCTTGCGATAGATCAGGTTCGTGGCGTTCAGCGTCGCCAGTTCAAAGCCGTGTCCATGCGTGATGGCATCCGTGGGGCAGGCCTCGACACAGTATCCGCAGAAGATGCAGCGGTTGTAGTCGATGTTGTAGACCTTCGCGTAACGCTCGGCGCTGGAGATGCGCTTCTCTTCCGTGTTGTCCGCCGCTTCAATGTAAATGCAGTTGGAGGGGCAGGCCGCCGCGCACAGGAAACACGCAACGCACTTCTCCAGGCCATTCTCATCGCGCTGCAACACGTGCGCGCCGCGGAACCGGTCCTGAAAGTGAGCGCCCCGATTCGGCCCCGGGCCGTCCGGATAGTTCTCCACCTCCGTCGGTTTGAACATCTCGCCGAAGGTGATCGACATACCCTTGGCGACGCCGGCAATGTTGCGCACGATAGACATATGGTCAGTATACGACGTGCCCGATCGCCTCTCCTCTGACGAGATACCCTCTGAAACCATCCTCCCCCCTGCACGGTGTAACGCGAATGAGGCACGCGGATATCGATATGTCGTGATACGATATATATGAATGAAAGATGGACACTCCTCCGCGCCCGACCTGCCCTCCCCAAATCTGATAGAGCGGCTGGCCGAATTTCGTTATCGCCTCAGGGCCTTCGTGCAGTTCAGTGAGCAGGCCGCACTGAACGCAGGCCTGCAGCCGCAGCAGCATCAGTTGCTGCTGCAGATTGCCGGAGCGCCGGCCGGCGCTATCCCCACCATCGCCTATGCGGCCGAGCGACTCGGCCTGCGGCACAACAGCGTGGTTGAGCTGGCGAACCGCTCCGTGGAAGAGGGCCTGCTCGAGCGCACCACCGACGAGGCCGATGCCCGCCGTGTTCTGTTACGCGTCACGCCCAAGGGCCAGCGCCTGCTCCACAAGCTGGCGTCGCATCACCGCAGCGAACTGGAAGTGTTGGGCCCCGCCTTGATTGAAGCGCTCACTCGCATCGAGCACTGGGAACGCGATCACGCCGCAGGCTCGCCCGCTGCGCCGCGCAACGTCGTGCGAGGTGCACGATGAAAAGCCACGCCTCCACACTGCGCGACTTCACCGTCGACCGTCGCGTCTGGCTCATCTCCGGTCTTGCCATGATCGTGGGCATCGGCGGCGCTGCCTTGGCCGTGCTGCTCCTGCGTGCCATCGCGCTGATGACCAACCTCTTCTACTACCACCGCTTCAGCCTCCAGATGGTAGGCCTTGCCGGCAGTCCGCTCGGATACTGGATGGTGCTGGTGCCCGTCGTCGGCGGCATCATCGTCGGCATCATGGCCCGCTACGGCTCGGACAAGATTCGCGGCCACGGCATTCCCGAGGCGATTGAAGCCATTTTGCTCAACGGGGCGCGCATCGAGCCGCGCATTGCCGTGCTCAAACCCATCTCCGCCGCCATCGCCATCGGCTCCGGAGGTCCGTTCGGCGCGGAAGGCCCGATCATCATGACCGGCGGAGCCTTCGGTTCGCTGCTCGCGCAATGGGTCAAGCTCACGGATGCGGAACGCACCACGCTGCTCGTCGCCGGAGCGGCCGCCGGCATGTCCGCCACCTTCGCCGCGCCCTTCGCAGCAGTGCTGCTCGCGGTGGAACTGCTGCTCTTCGAGTGGCGCCCACGTTCTCTTATTCCTGTTGCCTTCGCCAGCGTCACTGCAGCGGTGCTGCGCGTCATCTGGCTCGGCGCCGGACCACTCTTTCCTCTCTCCACCACCGCAATCCCTGGCGGCATACGCTTCACGCTTTTGGCCGCCGCGCTGGGCGCAATCGTCGGGCTCGCCGCCGCGGTCATGAGCCGCATGATGTACGGCTTCGAAGATCTCTTCGGCAAGCTCCCCGTGCACTGGATGTGGTGGCCGGCCATCGGCGGCCTCGGTGTCGGCATCGGCGGCCTGTTCTTCCCTCGCGGCCTCGGCGTGGGCTACGACAACATCGCTATCCTGCTCGCCGGACATGCAACACTCACGCTCGTCTTCGGCGTCATCGTCTTCAAATCGCTGATGTGGGCCTTTTCCCTCGGCTCCGGTACTTCCGGCGGCGTTCTCGCGCCGCTGCTCATGATCGGCGCTTCGCTCGGTGCGCTCTCGGCCCACCTGCTGCACATGCCAGAGGGTCCTTTGGCGTTGCTGGGAATGGGGGCCATGCTCGCGGGCGCGCTCGGCTCTCCGCTCACGGCCATCGTCTTTCCTATCGAGCTCACGCACGCGCTGCCGGCTCTGCTGCCGCTGGTCGTCGCATGCATCGCCGCCTACACCATCACCTCGCTCATCATGCCGCGCTCCATCCTCACGGAGAAGCTCGGCCGCCGCGGGCATCACCTCACACGCGAGTACGGCGTCGATCCTCTAGAGATGGTCAGCGTCGAAGACGCCATGACCGAGATCGCAGACGAGCACACACCTGGCCTCACCGGGCTGCCGGTCCTCGACACCTTCCCCGTTTACACCTTCAGCGACGAGACCTGCCGCAGTGCGGCCGAGCGCATGGCCACCACCGGCCATATCAAGCTCGCCGTGCTCGACCGCGAGACGATGCAGCCGCGCGGCTACGTCTCGCTGCAGGATCTATTGATTGGCCGCCGCCGCTTCGTCGAGCACGAAGAGGATCGCGAGCGGGTCTTCCGTCTGCTCACTTCGCGCACTCCTGAAAAGCCCGACCCGGTCGTAACCCGCGAGCAACCGAAGGAGCATCCGGTCGAACACGCCGAACGCTAGCCGCCCAACTTGACCAACGCGGCCGCGCTGGTCAGCCGCCGTTCCAGATGCCGTTCCAGCGTCTGCACAGAAAAGCGCCGCAGGTCACGCGCACGCTCGCGCGGCCATGGCTCGCCCAGGAGCGCCGTCGCGGGCGCGTGAAAGATCTGCGCCGCCAGCCGCTGCGATTCCACGCTCAGCGTTCCGGATGCCAGCCGCTTGTGGTGCACGCACACCAGGCCATCGGACAGCGCGTGAAAATATGCCGGTGCGCCATCCAGCAGTTCGTGGCACAGCATGCAGCGCCGCAGCTCCGGCAACCATCCCATCAGCCGCGTGATCCACAGCGCGAAGTACGTCACCGGCATCCACACGCCGCCGGCTTCCGCCGCCTCCAGCACCGATAGCAACAGCCGAAAGACCGCATCGTTCGGATCGTGATCCGGCTGCGTCTCGTCGATCACTTCTGCGAAGAACGCCAGCGCGCTCAGCCGCGTGTAGTCCACGGCCAGCGACAGCGGCGAGCGCAGAATCTCGAAGTAATCCAGCCGCACCAGCTCCTGCCGCGGCTTTTCGACGAAGCTGGCCTTCACATGCGTCATCGGCTCCAGCGCGCCGCCGAAGCGCCGCCGGCTCTTCGCCGCCGATTTCGCCACGCCCTTCAGCTTGCCGAATTCACGCGTGAACAGCGCGACAATCTGGTCGGCCTCGCGGATCGGCCAGGTTCGCAGCACGATGGCTTCTGCATTCATTGTTTGGTTTCAAAAGCAGCAACGCGCAACCCGAGGGCTGCGCGTTGGCGATAAATAAGTTGTGTGCGGTTAGCGGCCAAAATGCGTGGCGTTCTTTTCCGTATAAGCAGCCCACTTCTCCGGCAGGTCATCGCCCGCGAAGATCGCCGAAACCGGGCACACGGGCACGCAGGCGCCGCAATCAATACATTCCACTGGGTCGATGAAGAGCTGTTCCGCCTCAGCGTGATCCGCCTCGTCCTTCTTGGGATGAATGCAATCGACGGGGCAGGCATCGACGCAAGCTGAGTCCTTGGTACCGATGCAGGGTTCTGCAATGACGTAAGCCATGAAACCAATCTCCAGTGCGGGGTTCTATTGATTGTAGCAGGAGAAACCGGGTGTGCAGCGTCCCGTGCTTCCGCTGCGCGCAGTGCGGAAAGATCAGCCCTGGAAGGCCTTTCGCCGCGCCGCGAACTCTGCCGGCGTGGGCACAGGTTCAATCTCCCGCCCCGCAAACATGTCCTCAAAAAAGCGCTGTAACTCCGGTAGCAGCAGGCCATTGGTCGCGAGAATCTCTTTGCTCTCCAGCTTGAATGGGCTGCCGTCAAATCCGGTCATCTTGCCGCCCGCTTCGGTCACCATCAACGCTCCCGCGGCTGTATCCCACGGATTCAAATTGAACTCCCAATACCCATCGAAGCGCCCTGCCGCCGTGTACGCCAGATCCAGGGCTGCAGCTCCCGCGCGGCGCACCCCATGCGAGCGCAGCGTGAGCTGCTGATAAAAATGAATATTCGGATTCTCGTGCCGCTTGTGGCTGGGAAAACCTGTCGCCAGCAGCGCCTCCTGCAAATGGTCTGTCTTTGAGACCTGCAGCCGCCGCCCATTCAGAAACGCACCGCTTCCCTTCTCCGCCACAAACAATTCGTTGTATATCGGCTGATAGATCACGCCCGCGATGATCTCGCCGTCCTGATCCGGTGCAAGCCCCGCCGGCCGATGCTCCACGCCCAGCGATACGCAGAAGTACGGAAACCCATGCGCGAAGTTCGTCGTGCCGTCCAGTGGATCGACATACCAGCGATACTCCGCATCCAGCCGCGCGCGAGTACCCTCTTCGCCGAAGATTCCGTGATTCGGAAACGTCTGGTTCAGTTTCTCCACGATCAGTTTTTCGGCGGCGCGATCCGCCTCCGTCACCAGGTCGACATCGCCCTTGTACTCGGTGCGCACACCGCGTTCGTGAAAGTCATGGATCAGCAGTCCAGCCTCGAGCGCAATCGCCGCCGCTGGTACAGCCAGCCCCAGATTCAGTGAGTCAGGCAGTTGGCTAATCACGGCGTGTCTCCCTTGCTTTTTCAGATGCATGAAGCGACGCATCGCTCTTTGGCGTGCGCCGCCCCTGCTCCGTAATGGTGCGGATCTGCTGTTTATAGATGAACAGGTTCGGGCGGCCCTCGCGCGTCAGCCGGATCATACGATCATCGAAGTATTCAATCCACCCCGAAACGCTCTCGCCATCGCGCAGCTTCACCGTCACCGGCACCTGCTTGTCCGAGAGGAAGCGCAGATAGGCAGCTTCTTGCCCGGTATCGCCAGGCGGCGGCGATTTGCGGCTTCGTCGCAACGGATTTTCGCTCACCATGCCGCGATTGTAGCCGAGCCTAATAAAAGGGCTTCTGCCGACCGCTCTCTATCTACAGGAAAAATGCTTTACGGAGTCGCGTGGGCGTAATACCCCGGCCGGTTGTGCACGCTGTACTTCGCGTTGTTCGCAACGCTGCTCATCTTCACGGCGATCGACCGGAATCCCCCCTGCTCCTCCTCCGGCCCGCGCTTGCGCGGATAGTAGCCCAGCTGATACTGCGTCCGCAGGTCATCGGCCACGCGCTGGAAGATCTGTTCGAGCGATGCCTGATCGGCATAGTAGGCGCGGCCGCCGGTCTGCTCTGCCAGCGTGATCATCGCGTGCTCGCCGGCCAGGCTGCGGCCGGCGCTCGCCGCTACCGGCACATCGATGATGCTGTAAACCATCACCTCATCGCGCACCGCTTCATCCAGCGCCTCCTGGTAGCTCACGTCATTCACCGTGTTGTCGCCGTCCGAGATCACCACCAGCACGCGCCGTCCGTGCTCCGGCCGCAGCAGTTGCGACGACAGCGAGACGCTGCTGTAAAAGGCCGTGCCTCCCGCACCCGGACGCAACCCATTCAGCCCGCCGGCGATCCGCTTCGCATCGCCGGTAAAGCCCGTCACCTCGCGCGTGCTGTCGGCAAAGGCAACAACATTGGCGCGATCCTGTGGGCGCAGCACCGCCTTCGCAAAGTGTTGCGCGGCCCGCTGTTCCGCAGCAAAATCCTTGTAGACGCTCCCGCTCAGATCGACCGAGAGCACAATCGCCAGCGGCGCCGAAGTATCCCGCTCAAACACCGCGATCTTCTGCAGCTTGCCATCCTCGAAAAGCTGAAAATCGTCGCGCGTCAATCCACCAATCGGCGCACCCGCCTTGTCCGTCACGCTCGCGAACACATTCACCAGCGGAACATCGACACGAAAGGTCGGCTGCTTCTGCGCCGTGACCGGTGCTGCAATAAAAAGCAAAGCCAGCGCCGCCAGGCCCGCCGCAACGTGTCTCATGCTGACGGACCGGGCTGCAGCTCAGCCGGAAACGGCTCGCCGTCCGTCCACACCGCGCCATCTGCGAAGTGCTCCTTCTTCCACACCGGCACCGTGCGTTTCAAGGTGTCGATCAGCCAGCGGCACGCATCGAATGCCGCCGCGCGATGCGCCGAGGTCACGACGATCACGATACTGCTCTCGCCAATCTCCAGCCGCCCCAGCCGATGCACCACGCCCACTCGGTCAATGGCGAAGCGCTCCCCTGCCTCAGCGGCAAGCTTCCGCATCTCCGCCAGCGCCATCTCTTCGTATGCCTCGTAATCCAGATACAGCGTCTTCCGTCCACGCGTGTTGTCGCGCACAATGCCGTCGAACACCACCACCGCGCCATCGCCCGGCTGCTTCAACGCAGCCACCAGCGCATCGCGGTCGATGCGTTCCCTTACTAACTTGACGAGAGCCACCGCCGGCACACCCGCATCCTCCACGCCGCCCGACACCGGCGGCAGCAGCGCCACCTCATCGCCTTCGTGCAGCACCGCGGATGCCGCAGCATACTCGCGATTCACCGCAACCGCTAGCGCAGACCACACCGGATGCGACGCGCCTTTGCGGAGCCGTTCCATCAACTCTGCCACCGTCGTCCCCTCCGGCAACTCCACACCTTCACCGCTCGATGAAAGAACTTCCTTGAGCACACCGAAGTAGAGGACACGCACCTGCATGCTGTCCAGCTTAAGCGAAGCAGGTTATTGCCAGAGTGGGCCACGGCTCCCATGGGGCTTTTCCCTAAAGGAAAGGCCCACGTAGCTGCTCTCAGCCGATTCGCATACTCCTGCTTCGCTTTTAGACGGTCTGCACCGATGAAAGTAGCGGCGTGCGCCCGGACACGGCATCGGTGTAACTTCAAGATCGAACCATTTCCGGACCGGGAGAGGACAACAAAATGGCCGAACCGATGCTGATCGCAAAGCAGACCGACACCAAAGCCGATCTGATGCTGCTGCCCGGGCTCACCAATCGCCACGGCCTGGTCGCAGGCGCCACCGGCACCGGCAAGACCGTCACCCTCCAGGTCATCGCAGAAGCTCTCAGCCGCATCGGTGTGCCGGTCTTCGCGGCAGACGTGAAAGGCGACCTCTCCGGCATCAGCCAGCCGGGCCAGAACACTCCAAAGTTCGCCGATCGTCTGAAGACGATGGGGCTATCCGCGCCCGCATTCGCCGGCTGCCCGGTCACCTTCTGGGATGTCTTCGGCGAGCAGGGCCATCCCGTCCGCGCCACTGTCTCGGAGATGGGGCCGCTGCTGCTCGGCCGTATTCTCAATCTCAATGACACGCAGGCCGGCGTCCTCACCCTGGTCTTCAAAATCGCAGACGACCAGGGTCTCCTGCTGCTCGACCTGAAAGACCTCCGCGCGATGCTGCAGAACGTCGGCGACAATGCCGCGCAGTACAGGACCGAGTACGGCAACATCTCGCCTGCCAGCATCGGCGCCATCCAGCGCAACCTGATCGCCCTGGAGCAGCAGGGCGGCGACAAATTCTTCGGCGAGCCCGCACTCAACATCGACGACCTGCTGCAGACCGGTCAGAACGGCCACGGCGTCGTCAACATACTCGCCGCGGACAAGCTGATGCAGTCGCCGCAGCTCTATGCGACCTTCCTGCTCTGGCTGCTCTCCGAGCTCTTCGAGCGCCTGCCAGAAGTTGGCGATCCCGAAAAGCCAAAGCTCGTCTTCTTCTTCGACGAGGCGCACCTGCTCTTCAACGATCTGCCATCCGCGCTCGGCGCGCGCATCGAGCAGGTCGTTCGCCTCATCCGCTCCAAGGGCATCGGCGTCTACTTCGTCACGCAGAATCCGAACGACGTCTCGCAGGTCGTCCTCAGCCAGCTCGGCAACCGCGTGCAGCACGCCCTCCGCGCCTTTACTCCCAACGACCAGAAGGCCGTGAAGTCAGCCGCCGACACATTCCGCACGAATCCCAAGCTCGACACCGCCACCGTCATCACCCAGCTCGCAGTAGGTGAGGCTCTGGCGTCCTTTTTAGACGAGAGCGGCACTCCCGGCATCGTGCAGCGCGCGCTGGTCTGCCCGCCCGCAAGCCAGATCGGCCCCATCACGCCGCAGCAGCGCCATCAAATCATCGCCGCTTCGCCCGTCGCGGGCGTCTACGAAAAAGCCGTCGATCGCGACTCCGCCTACGAGCGCCTCACCAACAAAGCGCAACAGGCGCCCACCGAAGGCCAGATGCAGCAGCGCGATCAGGTGCAGCAACAGGCACAGACAACAACCGCCGGATCCGGCGGCCTGCTCGGCGAAGCCATGGGAGCACTCTTCGGCAGCGGCACCTCCCGCCGCATGTCGCCAGGCCAGGCAATGGTCAACAGCGCCGCCCGCGCCATCGGCTCACAGGTGGGAAGACAATTGATCCGCGGCGCGCTGGGATCTCTGTTGGGCGGAAGCAGCCGACGTTAAATGCATGTCGACTGAGCTCACCGCGGCGCCAGTACGGCATCTCGACCAATCACTACTCGCGAAATTAGATAATCCGCGCACGCCCGCTCAGTGGAAATTGTTGTGGTTCTCGAATCGCCGGATGCAAGAGCGGCTACTTGTTGGCGGTCTGATTCGGCAGCTGAGCCCGTTTCGCTACTTTGTGCTGGATCTGCTCTTCGGACAGGACGGGGGCGAAGTCTTCCATCTCAAAGATCTGGCGGATTTCGACTTCGGCGCCGGGTTCGAAGGGGCTGCGCTTGAGCCATTCGACGGCCTCTTCGATATTGCGGACCTGCCAGATCCAGAAGCCGGCGATGAGCTCCTTGGCCTCGGTGAAGGGGCCGTCGACAACGGTAAGAGAATTGCCCGTAAATTTGACGCGTGCGCCTTTGCGGCTGGGATGGAGGCCATCCATGGCGAGCACGACGCCAGCCTTCATGAGCTCTTCGTTGTACTTGCCCATCTCGAGCAGGAGCTCTGGATCGGGGAGGGCGCCTTCTTTTTCTGACTCTGGGGTTGCTTTGACGATGACCATGAATCGCATTGCGAAATCTCCTTTAGGTTGAGCCATGCTTGGGTGGCTTGAACTCGGATTGAGAGGACAGTTGGATCGCTTTTGCTCGCTTTCGTACTGGCTCTCTGCTGATACATCGAACGGGGCGCGGCCGAATCGACATGAGAACGGAATTTAATGAATTATTTTCGGGGAGACGAAAGCTGGTCTAAATTACGGATTTTATTGATCAGGTTGAGCATGTGGTTGAGTGCTTCGCGGCTGGGGCCTGAACTGTCCGAACTCTTCGACCAATTCTGCATGAGGGAGCCACTCCCCGGTTTCGATGAGTGAGGGAATGCCACTTGGAAGCACGGATGCTGACCTCGCGGCACCCCGACGCGGCGCAGTCAGCCTCAGCTGATTTTCGTGAAGAAGCCTGGTTTATCGTCGGGAGACGACGATTTAGCTCAAGAGGTAGCGATCGCTACCGCGGCACCAGCACAGCATGCTCGGGAATCTCCTCATCCGTGTGCGCCTTCAGCCCGCCATACCGCCGCTCCCGCTGCTGATACTCCGCAATCGCCTCCAGCAGATGCACCCCGCGGAAGTCCGGCCAGAATCGCTCGGTCACGAATATCTCCGAGTACGCAATCTGCCACAGCAGAAAATTCGAAATCCGCATCTCCCCTGAGGTCCGGATCACCAGATCGGGATCCGGCATGTGCGCCGTATACAGATGCCGGTGCAGATCCTCTTCCGTGATCCCCTCCGCATTGCGCCCCTGCGCAGCCCGTTCCCGCGACAGCGCAGCAAATGCGTCGATGATCTCCGACCGCGCCCCGTAGTTCAGCGCCAGGGTCAGCACCGTGCCCGTGTTGCGCGCCGTGGCCTCGGCCGCCTGCTGCATCTGCTCCTGCACCTCGGTGGGCAGCTCGTGCGTTCGGCCAATGTAGGCAATGCGGACATTGTTGTCGTTCATCCGCTGCACATTGTTGATGAGGTAGGACCGCAGCAGCCGCATCAGGAAGTTCACTTCCGTCTTGGGCCGCTTCAGATTGTTCTCAAGCGAGAAGGCATACAGAGTCAGCCATGGCAGGTCGATACGCGACGAGGTCTCGACGACATACTGCACCGACTCGGCGCCCTGCTGGTGTCCCAGAAAGCGCTTCAGTCTGCGGCGCCCGGCCCAGCGGCCGTTGCCGTCCATGATGATCGCGATATGTGCTGGCATTCGCTCAGGATTGAGCGACCGGTAGATAGCCTGCTCTTCCGGCGAGAGCTCATGGGCCCGGCTGGCTGACTTCATTGGAGAACGCCCTTCCCTCTCAGCCTTCGACCGTAGCACATGGCCGGAGCGCGTCGCAATGCGCGCGGCCGTCTGGAGAAAACGGCCGCCGCGCACTGCAATGCAGCATTAACGCAAGGTGAAGGAACCCATTGTTTTACGCAACCGCGGTGCGGCGGCGGCCCAGCGCCATGTCGCGCACCTGGTTCAGGAACATCGAGCGCTGCAGCGCGTCCAGCTTGGAGATCAGCGGAGCAATCTCCGACAGGAACGGATCGGTCAGCACGGAAAACGCCTCATCATGCTGGCGGTTCCGCGCATCGTGCAGCAGGTTGCACATGTCCACTTCGAGCGCCGTCGCCAGCCGTTCCAGCGAGGACAGGGTCGGCATCGCCTTGCCGTTCTCGATCTTCGAGATATAGGTGCGAGGCACCTGCATCCGGCCGGCAAGCTGACGCTGCGAAAGGTTGCGGCCTCGCCGGGCATCGCGCACCGCGCGCGCCACCTGCAGACCACCCTCTTCCGCTTCCGGTTCATGAGAAGCGGAGGTCGCGGCCGGCATAACCGGTTCCGGTTCTTCCATCTCCAGGGATTTGCGGCACCGCCTGCATAATGCGTTCACCGTGCGGAATTGCACGAGACTGCAGTGGCTGCAACGTAGTACCTCGCGCGCCTCGACGCTTGCTAAGGTAGTTGCCATAAGTTTTACGGAGGCCAGAGCGGGCTTCCCGCGCCGCAGAGACAAGCCCTACTAGCGCATAGCTACAGTGCAGGAGTGTTGATTTTCATGTCAAGTGAAATTCCAGTGGAAAGCCCTGAGACTGAAGAAAAAGACAGCATGAAACCCGAAGATACCAGCGTTCGCTTCGGCGCACGCCGAAGCGAAAAACGATATGACTAATCAGATGCCTCCCAGTATGTCTTCTCCCGTCTCTCATCCCGTCCCCTCCCGCAACGCCGCATGGGCGCTGCTCACCGAGTTCACTCAAAGCCCCAGCCTGCTCAAACACGCGCTCGCCGTCGAAAGCTGCGTCCGCGCCTACGGCGAACAGCAGGCCGCGCACCTCGGCCTTGTCGGCGAAGACATCTCGCACCTGGTCGATCTCTACAGCGCCACCGGCCTGCTGCACGACTTCGACTACGAGCGTCATCCCTCACCCGAAGAACATCCCTGGGTCGGCGTCCGCATCCTCGAAGAGCGCGGCTGGCCTGCGGAGATTCGCCACGCCATCCTCGGTCACGCCGAGTACACCGGCACGCCGCGCGTCTCGCATCTGGACAAGGTCCTCTTCGCCTGCGACGAGCTCGCCGGCTTCCTCACCGCCTGCGCGCTCATCAAGCCCAGCAAATCCATCCACGCTGTCGAAGTGCCCGGAGTCCGGAAAAAGCTCAAAGACAAAGCCTTCGCCCGCGGCGTCAATCGCAACGACGTAATCAACGGCGCGGCCGAATTGGGAATCGACCTCGACCAGCACATCGCTTTCTGTCTCGCCGCGATGCAACGTGACGCGGAAGCGTTAGGATTGGTAAGCCCCCAAAAAATCTAAATGGGTCCTTGCATGCAGCGTCACCCTATTCCTGGAGGCCGAATCGCCGTACTTGCCGCGATCTGCTCCGTATTTCTCACCGCCTGCGCCCACGCGCAACTCTCTTCGATTACCACGAAGCTTTTGGGCCGTATCGATAGCAGGCGCATTGCCGACGGGGCGCCTTTCTTCGTAAAGACGATCTCCGCCTGGAAGCAGGGGCATTGCAGCATCCCCATGGGCGTCATGCTGGAGGGCCGGGTTACAAAAGTCTTGAAGCGCGGACCCGGCGTGAAATGGGAAGAGGTCGACCTGCGCTTCTTGCCAATTCCCTGCCCTACCGATGACGCGCAGGAAGTCACTCCACTGCTGGTAGCCATACACGGGCCGAAAAAGAACTCCAATGACGACATGCTGGCACGTGAAGTGATTATGACGGCCTTCGCCCAAGTTGCCGGTTCGCACTCGGCGAACGCTGGCGTTTCCGGCGGACCGGCGGCCGCCGGCACCCTTGGGCACAACACCGGCACACTGGGCCGGGGCGGCCTTACGCCGCTGTCCTCGGCGCAGGAGGACTTCCGGGCGGGCGAGGTGCGTGACTACCCCTCCGTGAAACTCTCCCTGCCCAAGCTGACCTCCGACCCCACCGTTCTTACATCGTCCGGAGAGCTCTTCTTCGACCCGGATGCGCGGTTCATGATCGTGGTGCGCCTGGCGCCGAGCACTCTCTCACACGGCACGGGAAATGAAGTTGCGTCTGCCGCTTCACCCTCAGCGGGATCTGCGCAGCCCGCAGGAAACGCAAAGCAGCCATCGATACGAAGCGCTCCCAATCCAGTGCCGGTCCTCGTCGAAAACTGCGTCAGCGAGGGCTGCGTCACCGCACCGAACGCGACAGCCGCTACAACGGAACTGGCGCAAACAGAGGTTCCGTTGCGGGATCTGGCATATCGACCACGCACCAGCCGAACCATCGTGGGGGGCCTCGAAGACGATGCCGCCATCGCGTTTCTGGGTGACGACCAGATCTTCATCACCTTCAACGCACATCCGCTGGTCCTCCGGAGCCAGACCGAGGCCGAACATAGCAGCGCGCCACGGCAAATACGCGGTGTTCTCGTATCCGCGGTGGATGGACGCCGATTGCGCGTTGTCGACTGGAAGGTGCCGGAGCAGGGAGCCTATCTATGGCCGTTCGATCAGGGCCGGATACTGGCGCATATCGGCAATGCCCTGGTCATTTACGGTCACAATCTCGAAGAACAAGCGCGGTGGGAGATTCCCGGCCCTCTGGTCTTCGTCACCATCTCGCCTTCGCGGACCCTGATTCTCGCCGCGGTGAAGCACGAGAAATACGACGCAGCGACCTTTCGACGCCTTGCAGAGTTCATAGGCTCCGCCGAGGAGGTTCAGGAAGACTGCGACCTGATTGCGTTGAATGGCCAACTGGAAGAAACCAGTTCTCACCGCGTGACGCAGATCCCGGCTCGGCCTGCACTGCTTGATTCCGGAATGATCTCGGCAGTTCAGGAATCTAGCAGCCTATGGAAGGTTGACGAAACAAACTGGGGCAACCATGACAGGCGCCTCGCGGAATTGGCATCCGCCTGCGCGCCCATCGTACAGACCCTTCCGGCCAACCTTCTTTTTGTAAGCGGCTGTGAAGGGTCCAGCAGCAAGTGGTACCGGGTGTTGCGGTCGGATGGAAAGACCCTGCTGCGCGGCGCAACCACGAATGGCGGTATTCCTGAATATACGGATGCTTCCCCCTCCGGCCATCTCTTTGCCATTGGCGTCGAACACGCCATCCGCGATGTGGATTGGCACACTGGCATGCAGGTGGCGGATCTGGAATCCATGACGGTCGCCGTCTATCGCGCATCCGACGGCAAGCGGATCTTTGCCACCAAGGTTCGCAGTCACGCCGTGGATCGCCGCGTATTCGCGCTGTCAGATTCCGGACAACGGCTCGCCATCCTTGCCGATGAGTCGGTCCGGATTTACAAGATTGGACGAGCACCATAACCAAAGCCGGGCCGCAATGCAGCACGACGCGGAAACCTTATGTATCCGGGACTGCTGAAGGGCTCAGCGACAGTTTTCGTAGCCTTCCCTCTAAGAGAGAGGCCACATGCACTTCCGCCGCCGGTCTACACGCACGAGAAAAATGCTCTAGGATTTAGCTGGGGCCCAGAGTCCATCAAGCAGCAGGCACCCTGATGCTTCGAAGCTTCATCTGCGCCGGCATGCTCGCGGCGATTGCCGCACTTGGACTGTTGTGTGCTCCGGCAAAGGCCCAGCAGAGTGCGATCACAACCCAGGTTCTTGGGCGGATCGATAGCCAGCGAGCCTCAGAGGGCGGATCATTCTTCGTGAAGACCACCTCGGCATGGAAGCAGGGGCCGTGCAGTATTCCAGGCGGCTCGACGCTCGAGGGCCGCATCGCAAAAGTGCAGAAAAAGGGCTCCGGAGTAAAGCGCGATGAGTTGGACCTCCGCTTTCTCGAAATTCCATGCTCCGGCGATGAAGCTCAGGAGATTCTTCCGATTCTCGTCGCCATGCAGGGGCCGCATCACGACCCCCGCGAAGACTTCATCGTGCAACAGCAGTTGGTTGCTGCGCTCTCAGGCGGTCTCCGCCGCCTCTCGACGAACGCCTCAGGAGGCGCATCCCGCTCTCCTGGTGGCGGAAATTTGTCCGGCTCAACCGGCAGCCTCGGGAATCTCTCCCCTACCACTTCGGCCGAGCGGCCGCTTCGGGCAACGGAGGCGCTGGGCTTCCCGGGTGTCAAGCTCACGTTGCCGGTTTTGACCACGGACCCAACCACTCTCTCCTCGTCAAGCCAGCTGCTCATCGACCCCGGAACCCGCTTCCGCCTTGTCCTGCAGTTGGCCCCGCGCCCCGCAGCTTCAGAACACACCGCAGCAGAGAGGGCTGTCATTACCCGCCCCGTCCCCGAGCCCGCAACGGCCGAGCAGCCTGTGAAACAGGCGATTCAGGAAAATCTCGAGATCGAGCAATGTGTCGAGACCGGCTGTGCCTTTGCCGATAGCCCCGCCACAGCGGTCGACAATCAGCTGGAACGAACGCTCTCCCTTCGCGCCTTCGGCTTCAGAGTCCGCAACCAACGCGTGCTGCGCTCGCTTGCGGAAGATGCGGCAGTCCGTTTTCTCGGAGACGATCAGCTACTCATCACCTTCAATGCGCATCCGTTGATCGTGCGTTCGCAGGATGAGTCCGCACGGCTCTCCAGCCCTCGCATCATTCGCGCGCTCCTCTTCTCCATCACCACGGGCAAGATCATCCGGGCAGAAGACTGGCGCGTCCCGGACGAAGGCCCCTATCTCTGGTCTCTCGACGGCGGCCGCGTTCTGGCTCGCGTCGGTGACAAGCTGACGGTGTACGGGCGCGGACTGAAAGCAGAGCGACAGTGGGTGCCGCCAGGCGAATTGCGTTTCCTCCGCGTCTCTCCGTCGCGCCATTTCATCGTCGCTGCAGTTACGCATGAGCGCCACACCCCGGAAGAACATCGCCGCCTTGCAGAGTTTATGGGACCGCAGCCGGTAGAAGAGGACTTTGATCTCACCTTGCTGGACGGCCAACTGAACGTGCAGACCACCCGGCGTCTCCAGAATTGGCCCACCCTCTCGGAGGTGCTGGATACAGGGTTGATCGTGACCGAACTCGGCCTGCAGCAAAGGTGGACTGTCATCGAATCGAACTGGGACGCCAGGAGGCGTCAGATTACGCGGGTGGATTCCGGCTGTCCTCTCCGCGTCGAGACCCTTCCAACGAACCTGATCCTCCTCGTCGGCTGCTCTCTCGATCAAACGCGCTCCTGGTACAAGGTTGTGCGATCGAACGGCAAGACACTCCTTACCGGCAACGTCCCAGGCAACGGGATCCTCGAGCACGCGGATGCGCCCACCGGCGCGGGCGTCTTTGCCATCGGCATCGCCCAGGCCTCCCACCCGGTCGATTTCGGCAAGGGCATCGTTGCTTCCGATTTTCAAAACGTTGCCGTCTCCGTCTACCGCATCGCCGATGGCCATCGCCTCTTCGAGACCCGCTCCACCAGCGGCGCGGTCAACCGGCAGAGCTTCGCCCTCAACGAATCCGGAAGCCGCCTCGCCATCCTGAGCGGCGATGAAGTCTCGCTGTATCGCCTCGGCGAACCACCCCCCGCGAACACAGGCCGCTCGTCGCATTGATCCGGCGGCAGATTTGTCACTTGATTTCGTTCCGCTGTGCACTTGGCATTGATCAAGCAGCCTTCAAGTGATAGCATCCGGCGCCTATGAGACACATTTGGCTCGCCCCAACGCTATTTTTCGCAGTGCTGACCTGCGCCGGTGCCCAGGTGCAAACTGGAGGCCAAGTTAGTTCTCCCACAGAAGAGCAGGCTGTCCGAGCTGTCCTCGCTCGGTTCTACGAGGGGTGGAACGCCCATGATGCCGACAAGATGGTTTCAGCCTATGCAGAAGACATTGACCACATCAATGTCTTCGGTGAGTGGCAAAAAGGTCGCGCAACCTTGCGTCAGGAATTGGCGCGCCTGCATGCCGGACCTCTGCATAACAGCCAGAAGAACTACACGATTGAGAAAATCCGATTTCTAAAACCAGACGTCGCAGTCGTGCAGGTCTCAACCCAAGGCACCGGCGGCCCAAATCTCGGAACCTATGTTTTAGAAAAGCAGAAAGCGGGCTGGTTGACAGTAAGTTTCACAAACGTCGCACCACACGATCCGCCGTGGAAAATCTCACTCTCTCCTTAAACGAGCGGATCCACTACCGAAACTCCGAGTCCACGGTCTGCGCCTCCACCCTCTGCATTAACCCGACCTGCTATGCTGGCGGGTTTCCTATGCCCACTCCCGACAATCCGCCGCAGGCCACCACACTCAACACAACCCTCGCCTCCAAACTCGACCCCAAAGCCAAGCGTCAGCAGTCCAACGCCGCCGGAATGCTCGCACTCCTCGCCGCACTGCGCCAGCAGGAAGCCGCCATCCGCGAGGGCGGCGGCGCAAAAGCCATCGACGCGCAGCACGCCAAGCAGCGCCTCACCACACGCGAGCGCATCGCGCTCCTCCTCGATCCGAACACCGAGCTTTTCGAACTCGCTGCGTTCGCGGCCTTTGACATGTACGCCGAGTGGGGTGGCGCCCCCGCCGCCGGCGTCATCTGCGGTCTCGGCCACGTCTCCGGCCGCCTCTCGATGATCGTCGCCAACGACGCCACCGTGAAGGCCGGCGCCTTCTTCCCCATGACCGCCAAGAAGGTTCTCCGCGCGCAGCACATCGCCATGGAGAACCATCTCCCCACCCTCTACCTCGTCGACTCCTCCGGCATCTTCCTGCCTTTGCAGGAAGACGTCTTTCCCGATCAGGACGATTTCGGCCGCATCTTCCGCAACAACGCGCGCATGTCCGCGATGGGCATCCCGCAGATCACCGCCATCATGGGTATGTGCGTCGCCGGCGGCGCGTATCTCCCCGTCATGACTGACCACGTCCTCATGACCGAAGGCAGCGGCCTCTTCCTCGCCGGCCCCGCACTCGTCGAAGCCGCCATCGGCCAGAAGTACTCTGCAGAAGAGTTAGGCGGCGCCACGATGCACGCCGAAATCTCCGGCACCGTCGACTTCAAGGAGCCCAACGACCATCTCTGCCTTGCCCGTCTGCGCTCCCTCGTCAGCAAGCTCGGCCATCCCGCGCGTGCCCCCTTCGACCGCGCCCACTACGACGCCGGCAAAGACGCCCCGAAATACTCCGCCGAAGATCTCTACGCGCTCATCGATCCTGATCCCGCCCGCGCCACGTCGAACACCTACGACACCCACGAGCTCATCGCGCGCCTGGTCGATCGCTCCGAGTTCGACGAGTACAAGCCCGACTACGGCCGCACCGTCCTCTGCGGCTACGCGCGCATCGGCGGCTTCGCCGTCGGCATCGTCGCCAACCAGAAGCAGCACCAGCCGCACACCAGCCACACCGGCGAAAAGCGCATCGAGTTTGGCGGCGTCATCTACGCCGAAAGCGCCGACAAAGCCGCCCGCTTCATCCTCGACTGCAACCAGAACCTCATTCCGCTGATCTTTATCCACGACGTCAACGGCTTCATGGTGGGCCGCGACGCCGAATGGACCGGCATCATCCGCTCCGGCGCCAAGATGGTCGCCGCCGTCTCCAACTCCACCGTGCCCAAGATCACCGTCATCGTCGGCGGCTCCTTCGGTGCAGGCAACTACGCCATGTGCGGCAAAGCCTACGACCCCCGCTTCATCTTCGCCTGGCCCACCGCGCGCTACGCCGTCATGTCCGGCGCATCCGCCGCCGGCACCCTGGTCGAGATCCGCATCCGCACACTCGAACGCGGTGGCCACAAACTCAGCGATGAGGAGAAGCAGGAGATCCGCGCCGGCATCCAGGCCACCTACGACGCCCAGACCGACATCCGCTACGCCGCCGCGCGCCTCTGGGTCGATGCCATCATCGATCCCGCAAAGACCCGCGAAGCCATCCTGATCGCGCTCGAAGCCGCTGCCCACAACCCAGTGATCGAGCGCTTCCACCCCGGCGTCCTGCAAACGTAAGTCTGTTTCTTTCTTCCCAGAACTGTTAGAAGCATTTTTCGGTTTTTCCATGCACGCGGCGGCGGCATTTTGGCCTGGAGCTAAGAGGCGTAATTCGGCTGAGAACGCCCTCTGCTTCAAGCTTAGCGAAGAACTCGGGCGTCAGCCTTGGTCCAAAAAACGATGCAGCCGGACGAAAACCGTCGTAAAGACCAAGTTGCAATTGGCCTCTCTTTTCGATCTGAAGGTGGAGGACCCCACGAGGAACTGTTCCACCGATACTCGCAACGATCGTTGTAATCAGGTCAGTCTCAAGCGGCAGCACTACGAAATCCTGGACTGGCCAGGTTGTGCTTCGCTTTAAGACCGCGGTCTCATTTCCAGACGCTCCGGCGAGATCGAGTACCTGGGTCGCGCTTAGATCACCTTCGAGCGAAAGGTGTGCGTCTCCCGCCAACTCCGCCATGGCGGCGATCAGGAACTTCCGCTTATCGCGGACCTTCCACCTGGAAGAGCCGTGAAGATTCATTTGTCCGGGCATTGAAGCACGTTAGCAGAGCACGGTGGTTGCAAGCGCGCACCATTTCGCCCGCAGGGTGGCATTAACGATCAAGATGCGTGCAGCAATCGCGCCCCTCATGCCATCGATCGTCCCGCTATCCTTGAGAACATGGCGTCACGCGCAGAAGCACTCCCCCGGCAGCGAACATCGTCCCGCAAGAAGAGCCGTGGCAGAACGCCACTCGCCTGGGGCATTGTCTGGGCCCTCGTGCTGGCAGGTATCGTCGCGGCCTATTTCACCGTTCGCTACGCAGAAGTCGCTCCACTGCTCGGTCCCGGAGGCCTCTTTCGCCTGCGCCTCATCGCGCCGCTCGCCATGCTGGCGCACCAGCCACAGCTTGGCCTGCCGGACGCCGTCGCCGACACCATCGCCCAGGCCCTCATGTACGCGCAGTTCCCGCTCTACGGGCTATTGCTTGGAATCCTCTGGCGCGCCATCGGCTTTCTGCGCGCCGCCAGCACCGTCCTGCTCATCCACGCACTGGCCATCGCCGCTGTCATGGTGTTGGCGCAGCTTTAGTCAATTCAAATCAGAGCGCACCGTCCGCGGCGAACTTCCTCGTCGCGCTTTTGGCTCGCGGCACCGTCGCTCTCCTTCGAACTCTTCGGCAACATCCCATGTTGGGGTGCTCCGCAAGCGGGACAAGCCTCGGCCTTTGGCCCGATCTCTGCTCCACAGCACGCACAAAAAGCGGCCATCCTGTATCTCCCGTTGTAGGTCTCAAGTAATGGATGACGGACCTGCCACGCAGGATTCGCTGACTCACGCAACACCGTCATCCTGAGCAAAGCGAAGGATCTGCATTCCGTGTAATCGCCCAGATCCCCAAACGTGAGCGACCAAAGGAAGCGAACCCGGCAGTACGCGCCGCAGGCGCAATTGCCTCGGACGGCCAGTCCGCGCGCTGAAGGCGCAATTGCCTCGGACGGCCGGTCCGCTGACTCGCTCGGTTTTGATACCCTCATGTGTCCGATGACCAACCAAGTCAAAATCATCGAGTGCCCCCGCGACGCCTGGCAGGGCCTGCCCCTTCCCATCCCCGCCGAAGTCAAAGCCGACTACCTGCGCGCCCTCGTCACTGCCGGCTTCCGCAACATCGACGCCGTCTCCTTCGTCTCTTCAAAAGCCGTCCCGCAGATGGCCGACTCCGAGCAGGTACTCGCTCTCGCCGATCTGCCCTCGCTCACAAGCGACGCATTGGAGGTCATCGGCATCATCGTCAACGTCAAGGGCGTGGAGCGTGCCATCAACAGCGGCGGCGTCAATACCGTCGGCTTCCCCTACTCCATCTCGCCCGGCTTCCTCGAGCGCAACCAGCACCAGACGCCGGAAGAAGCCGTCGACGCCCTCGAAACCGTGGGCTCGCTCGCGTATAAAGCGGGTCTCGATGTCGTCGCCTACATCTCGATGGCCTTCGGCAACCCCTATGGCGACCCGTGGAGCGTCGATGAAGTCGTAGCCGCCTGCGATCTGCTCGCCGACTCCGGCATCGAGACCATCTCGCTCGCCGACACCGTCGGCCTGGCAACACCGGGGCTTGTGGGTGAGGTTGTCAATGCCGTTCTCGACAGCACACCCGGCATCGACCTCGGCGTCCATCTGCATGCGCGCCCGGACGAGGCCGCCGCAAAGATCACCGCCGCCTACAGTGCCGGCTGCCGGCGCTTTGACTCAGCCATCGGCGGACTTGGTGGCTGCCCCTTCGCGCAGGATGTTCTGGTCGGCAACATCCCCACAGAAACGGTCATCGCAACTTTGCGTGAGTTGGGCGCATCGCTGCCCCGGCTCGGCGATCTCGCACCTGTCATCGCCGCCAACCACGCCATTGCCGAAAAGTACGCTGGCGTGAAACAGTAACGGTTTCAAACGAAGGAACCCCATGGCGGACTACACAACAATCCTCGTTGAAGAAGCAGACACCGAAGCCGGCCGCATCCTCACCATCACACTCAACCGTCCGCAGCGGCGCAATGCGCTCACCTCTGCCATGATCCAGGAGCTGACCCTGGCCCTGCGTGTGGCAGAGGACAGCCGTGCCGGCCTCGTCGTGCTGCGCGGCGCGGGCGAACACTTCTGTTCCGGCCTCGACCTCTCCGAGCTACGCGCCATGGCCAGCCGTTCCCTGGAAGAGCACCAGCTCGACTCCATGAACATCGCCGAGCTCTTTCGCACGCTCTACAACCTGTCGCTGCCCTCCATCGCCGTAGTGCGCGGCTTCGCGCTCGCCGGCGGCATGGGCCTTGCCACAATATGCGACTTCACCCTCGCCGGCGACGATGCCCGCTTCGGCTACACCGAAGTAAAAATCGGCTTCGTCCCCGCCATCGTCTCGTCATTCCTCTTAATGCAGGTGGGTGAAAAGCAGGCGCGCGATCTACTGTTATCCGGCCGCATCATCGACGCCGCCGAAGCCCACGCGCTCGGTCTGGTCACAAAGGTCGTACCCGTCGCCGGGCTGGATGCCGCGGTGAGCGAGCTATCCGCAACGCTCCTGGCCAACAGCCCCAGTTCCATGCGCGCCACCAAGCATCTCCTCCACCGTCAGGAGATCGAACGCCTCAGCCGCAACATACGCGCCGCCGTCAACATCAACGCCGAATTGCGCGCCACCGACGACTTCCGCGAAGGCATCGCTGCCTTTTTAGAAAAACGCAAACCAATCTGGCCCTCGCGCAGTTAGCAGCTCCCGGAAATTGGCGCCGCCCCCATGACGGCCCTGATTTCCCGGCACTCATTTCCAGCACTTATTCCAGCGACCAGCGAAACGCCTCAGCCGCAACATGCGCGCCGCCGTCGACATCAACGCCGAACTCGCGCAACCGGCGACTCCGCAAAAGCATCGCCGCAAGCTGACTGCGGATTCTTCCCCCGATGCGATACCCTTCCGCAGGGAGAACGAAGATGATCCTTGACCGGCGGCGATTCCTGGAACTTGGCTCCACTTCGGCAGCAATCAGCCTGATTCCCTCAACCTTCGCCGAGACGTCGCAGCGGCTGCCGATCATTGACGTACATCTGCACGCGTATCCTTCCGACGCGCCCATCCCCGCCGCAAAGAATCCCGCTACCGGAAAGACTGTAAATCTCAAAGACGGAGCCGCGCACAGGGCGGCCTGTTTTGCGGAAATGAAACGCCTCAATATCGTCAAAGCCGTCGTCAGTGGAGGCGATGGCGACCGCCTCGCTGCCGCCACGGCCTGGCACGACGCGGATCCCGGCAGGATCATCCCCGGGGCCGGCATACGCGGCTCGGAAGATACGCCACTGCCCGACCTGGGTGTGCTGCGGAGCGACTTCACGAGTGGACGCATGCGAGTCCTGGGCGAAGTCACGACGCAATATGCGGGCCTCACCCTTGACGACCCGAAGTACGCCGCATACCTGGCGCTTGCCGAAGAATTGGATATACCGGTCGCGTTGCACACGGGAACGATGCCGCCCGGGATGTCGTTCGATCCATGCTGCCGTACAGCGCGCGCACGCCTCGGGAACCCAGGACTGGTGGAAGAGACGCTCAACCACTATCCGAAACTGAGACTCAATCTCATGCACGCCGGCTGGCCGTATCTCGACGACACGCTCTCTATTCTCTTCCACTATCCGCAAGTCAACGCGGACCTCGGCGCGATCGACTGGCTGCTTCCGCGAGCGGAGTTTCACCACTACCTGCACTCTCTCATGCGAGCTGGCTTCGGCAAGCGCCTGATGTTCGGCACCGACCAGATGTACTGGCCCGAAGGCATCGCCATGGCCGTGGATGGCGTGAACTCTGCGTCATTCCTCAGTCATGCAGAGAAACGAGACATCTTTTATTCGAACGCGGCTCGCTTCTACAAGCTGAGTTAGGGTCAGTGAGGCGCTGCAGGGAAAGGCCCTGCTTGGTTCCCATGCACGCCTGGCTCGATATAGGCGAGTACCGAGACGTCAGCATAGCGCGAGCAATCCACATGCCTCCCATGCCATCGTCACTGACGAGAAGCGCGTTTTTCTCCAGACTGAACACGACTGATCGTCAAGGCCTCGTTAAAAGTCGAAGGAATGCCCTGTCTTTTCTTGTCCGAAATTGCTGTATTCCTGTCGTGGCGCATGCCCCTACAAAGACACTACGATTGAGTGGAGGAGCAGCGACGACGAAATGACAAATCTATCCTCAGCTCTCATCATTCCCGATTCCTCGCTTGCGAAAGAAGCCACGGATCTCCTGCGTGAGCATTCCACGGATCTGCTCTTCAATCACTCGATACGCGTCTACTTGTTCGCGGCTGAGCAGGGCCGTCAACGAAAGCTTCGCTTCGATCCTGAACTTCTCTACATCGCGGCCGCATTTCATGATTTCGGGCTCATTAAGAAATTCTCAAGCCCGGACGAACGCTTCGAAGTGGATGGCGCAAACGCGGCCCGTCAGTTTCTCACGGCACATAACGTCCGTGAAGAACAGATAGAAATTGCATGGCAAGCCATAGCACTGCACACCACTCCCGGCGTGACTCAGTACATGCGCCCCGAAGTAGCTCTACTCTATTCGGGAGTCGGTCTCGATGTGCTTGGAAAAGGCTTCGACCAGTTCCCTTCGGAGTTGCGGGAGAAAATCGTGGCCGAATACCCTCGAAAGCGCTTCAAGGAAAGCTTCATCCAGGAGTACTTCGCCGGCTTTGCGCACAAGCCCGGCACGACCTACGGCACCGTGAACTCCAGCATCTGTGAGCGTTTCATCCCTGGCTATAAACCCCCGAATGCCGTCGACGTGATAGCTGCATCTCCCTTTCCTGATTCCGACTCGTAATGCAGCAAATTCCACGGAGTAAAGCAATGGCAGAGATGAAAGCAATGGAGTTTACAGACGAACTGAAGCTGCAACCGGTAAGACGTTCTGTCCCCGAGCCGCAAGCGGGCGAAATCTTAATTCAGGTCTTCGCCGCTGGAGTGACCCCTACAGAGAAGCTTTGGTTTCCCACCAGCCACAAGGCGGACGGTACAGCCCGATCCAAAGCGATTCCCGGACACGAGTTCTCAGGCACAGTCGCGGGGTTAGGTGCGGGAGCAACTGGCTACAGCCTGGGAGATGCTGTTTTTGGCCTGAACGATTGGTTCGCAGAGGGTGCCGCGGCTGAATTCTGCATAACCAAACCATCGAATCTTTCTCTAAAGCCATCGTCTCTTTCGCACATCGAAGCGGCCGCAGTCCCGATTGGCTTGCTGACGGCATGGCAGGGACTGCATCTCCGAGCAAAATTACAGAAAGGCGAACGGGTTCTTGTCCACGGAGGGGCGGGCGCGGTGGGACTTTTCGCAGTCCAACTTGCAAAATCACAAGGGGCATATGTGATTGCCACGTCATCCAAGGCGAACATCGATTTTGTAAAGCCACTTGGAGCCGATGAGGTCATTGATTATCGGGAGCACCGTTTTGAAGAAGCAGGCCTGGTCGATGTCATCTTCGATACCGTGGGTGGAGAAACCTTGCACAGATCCTGGGATCTTCTCAAGCCTGGTGGCAGATTGGTCACGATTGCTGCGGACGCAGAATCAAGTACCGATCCACGCGTGAAGAGTGCGTTTTTCATCGTCGAACAGGATGGGGAACAACTAGGCGCAATAGGCAAGCTTTTCGATTCTGGGGAATTGAAAGCTTTCGTCATAGCAGAGCTGCCAATGGAAGAAGCAGACCATGCCTATAGCGGCTCGATTGCTGGCAATCCCGGCAAGCTAATCCTCCGAACGAAAGAGCTTCCCCCGCCCTTGGGAAGATTTTGAATGGGCGAGATGGGATGAAGCGCAGAACAGGTCCGTTCGGCGAATACGCTCCAACGCGGGGAGCACCCTGTTAAATGACGCAACTTTCGATAACTATTACCAGTTCCGGTCCGAATCGCGCATCCTGAACGGATATATCCCGGCACCCAGTCACTAGCACGCGAGACATCCCCGTCTCGCCTTCGCGGAGCTAAGCCATCGCTGCTGCGTCTCCTATTTGCAAGACCGAGAGGTGGGGTGTGCCTCCCGGCGACGCTTGCCCTACTTCTCTTCGTGAATCGCACCCCGCGGACAGCATGTCAGGTGGAATTGTTGCGATACCGTGGTCAGCCTTCGCGTGTTGAGCCGCCTGCTGCAAAACTTCGTTTTCGTCCTTACCCTTGGCCACGAAACTGCACCCAGGATTCAGGTCACCGCACTTAAGCACCTTCATATTGCACCCCCAACAATTTAAGAAACGCACACACGATAGGAGTGCTGAACAACGAAGTCAACTAAGTGCCGGAAGGCCCTGCTAGATTCCCAGCACACCTGGCTCCTGTAGGTGAGTAGTGAGCAGTCGGCCTAGCGCGAGCATCCACGTGGCTTCCATGCCATCGTCACTGACGAGAAGTGAGTTTTTCTGGTAGTAATCTCCTCTCCTTGACTGCGGCTCGTTCCCAACTACGACTAGAAGTCGGTCCCGAGAGGAGTAACGATGTCACTCGTTTCGGCTATGCGGATGGGCTGTGCCGAGAGCTTGGCGAGACCAAAGATCGCAATGATCGAGAAGATGAAGGCCAAAGTCCAGATGAAGACCGAACCGAGGATTGCTCCCCCTACAGCAAGGCTCATATTGAAGGAGAAGTGCGCCAGCATTGTGCTCACGAGGTGGCCTCTCGTGCGGTTGAAGAGCAACGCCAGGAAAATGCCGAACGCAGCAACCATGAGGAGGAACGCTACGGGAGGCATGTGCTCTTGCGGCAAACCGGGAAAAAACAAGGCTGGAAGATGCCAGAGTGCCCAGGTGATCGCCATTACGAGCGCCGCGACCCGAGGGCTAAGTCTGCGTTCAAGGTGAGAAAGAAGGAAGCCTCTCCATCCCAGTTCCTCGCCCATTGCGCCAGTAAAGACTTGTAATCCAAGGGTAATAGGCAGAGCCGCAAGCGGAAGAAAGGCGGCACCTGAGTCCCAGTGCCTCGCGATGACGATCGCAAAAGCTACGGCTGCGACTGGAACCAACAGTCCTATCAGGTACCACAAGTTGCCCTTCGAGAATCCTCGGAACAGAAGGCCGAGTAGGTTATGGACACCCGAAGCGCCCTCAAAAGAAAAGGACAAGGCTAATGCAATCACAGTAGGCGACCATACCGTGACGAACAGGAACGTAAAGAGTGCCCACAGATGCCCTGCTGCAAACGTCGAACGCAAAAGTAAGCAGGCCTACCACGTGACTGCGTTGGCGAGAACGATGAAGGCCAAGATTGGGCCCCATTCGGAAGACGAACCACGCTCATCCCTAAAGGAACTATGCAGGGGAGATTCTGGCACCCTTCCTCCTCAGAAGCGAATCACAAGGCCGCTAACTTCTTCACGCCACATATAACATAGCCCCTGATAAATACTGTCTTCCCGCCAGTGACGTTCTTGGCTGCCCCGGGAATTCTCTCTTGTGTAACGGTCCATCCGGCGCAAAGAGAAATCTCCCCTCGCCACCTCAAGAACAAGACAGCGAGCTTGATTCTCGAGAACGAATCCACGGTAACTCCCATCTCGGGAAACATCGAAAAAATCTGCCAAATCAACCCGTCCCATTTGCTACTCTGGAAATAGATACAGTTTCAGTCACAGAAGCAGACACACAAAAGCCACCGTATCGGTGGCTTTTTCGTTTGTCGCCCATACTCCGCGAGGCAAAAAACGCGCCCATAACTTCAATAACTGGACGAATTTAGCGATAAGTCCTTTATAAAGATAAATTTGATGCTCGGAACAGTCCACATCCTCATGATTCGGCACGGTTTATACCGCAGCCTCCCGCACCGGGAGGGGGAGGGGGTAGCCGGAAGCAGGAGCTCCGCCGCCAGCTCCGCTTCGTCCGCCGCAACACCGAGCTGATCGGCAACCTCATCCGCATCCGCGCCGGCCTGCCCATCGACCCCGAGGCCGCAAGCCGTCTCCGCAACACCCGCGCGCGACTTCGCGCCGCTCACACTGCCGCCAAAGCGCGGGAGCTTCAAGGGCCTACATCAAACTCCGTCATCCTGACCCTGAGCAAAGCGAAGGGGAAGGACCTGCAGTTCGTCAGGTCACCCGCAAATCCCGGCGTGAGCGACAACGGAGCAAACCCCAGCACATCGCGCCGAAGGCGCATGTGCCGGGACGGCCAGTCCCGCGCCGAGGGCGCAATCGCCCGGTCGGCCAGCACCGCCACCGGCACTGTTGCCCAGAAGGCTAGTCCTTCAAGCTGTCTTCGTGAGCACGCAGTTCGGCGACAATCGTCGCCGCCGCCTTCCGCGCATCATCCGAGCGGTCCGGCGGAAACGAGATCGCACCCACGCGCGCATGCCCGCCGCCGCCGTAGCGCTCGCAGATCGTGGCCAGATTCACCATCTCATCGGGTCTACGCTTGGTCCAAGGGTTTGATCCCACCGCCACCTTGGTCCGGAAGCTCGACTTGCTCAACCCGATGTTGTACGTCGCCTCCGGGTGCAGGAAGTACGGGATGAACTTGTTGTAGCCCTCCAGCTGCCGGTCGGTGATGTCGAAGTAGATCACGCCGTCCTTGCTCTCGGCCCGCTCGCGGATCAGCTTCACGCCCTCCTCGTGGCGCTCCATCAGCGGCGGCAGCAGCGGCGCGATAAACGGCTCCTTCAGCACATCGGCCAGCGGTTCTTCCGTCAGCAGCGGAATCATCCGCGGGATCAGCGCCGGGTCCGCCGTCGATTCGATGATCAGCGTCAGCTTCATCGCCGGCTCGGCCATCTCCACCGCCGACTCCGCGCTCTCATACAGCGCGCCGTCCACGATGTCCGCCCACTTCACCAGCTCCGCCACCGGCGCGGCGTCAAAGCCGAACTTCGTCGACGCGATGTGCGCCAGAAAGCCGGCGCAGGAGGTATAGCTCGGGTCATAGAAGCGCCGCATCGCATAGCGCCCGTCGGCCATGCCCCGGAGGTAGTCTTCATGGTCCTGCGGCGTCAGGAAGGCACTCAGATGGTGGTCAAACCACCAGGTGATCTTCGGCGACGCCGAATACTTGAAGTCGACAATCGCGTTCTCGTCTCCGATAAAGTCTGCTTCGTTGAAGAGCGCCCCGGCGCGGTGCACCAGCCCGTGATAGCTGTAGTTCGCCGCCGGCTCGATGCACTCGCGGTGAAACCGGGTAAAGAGTGAGGCTGAGCACGCCCCGTCGAAACACTTGTCGTGATAAAAGACGCGAACGTTCAACAGCAACTCCTTCGGCGGGGTAGCGGGATAACAAGGTAGAGAGAATGATTAGGATTGCCGGGCTTCCCTCTGCTGTCAAGCCGCGCCCGCCAAGGCGGGTGCGATATGGTGTGTGTGTGCCGGGGCAGCGTCCTGAACCGGGGGCACCGATCAAAATTGGTTATGCAACAGACTGAGGAACAATCTTGAGGGGGAAAAGCAGCTGGTTCTTCCGGTTGCTGCGCGTTTGCCTGGCATTGCTCGTTCTCGCGGCGCTGGCCGCGGGCGGCGCGGCGCTGTGGCTGCGGCGCGCCATGCAGGCGCAGCTGCCCCAGCTCGATGGCGACCGCCATACCGTCGCCGTCACGCAGCCGGTCACTGTCCAGCGCGATCGCCAGGGTGTCCCCCATCTCTCCGCCGCCTCCATCGATGACCTGATCGCCGCCCAGGGCTACGTGGCCGCGCAGGATCGCCTCTGGCAGATGGACATGATGCGGCGTGTCGCCTCCGGCGAGGTCGCCGAGGTGCTGGGCAGCAACTTCGTCGAGCATGACCGCATCCAGCGCGTGCTGGAGTTCCGGCAGACCGCGGAACGGCTCACCGCCAGCCTCTCCCCGCAGGACCGCCGCTTCTTCGAGGACTACGCACGCGGCGTCAACGCCTACATCAACGAGGCCGACGCGCTGCCTGCCGAGTTCCGCCTGCTCAACTATCAACCGCGCCGCTGGCAGCCCGTGGACTCCATACTCATCGTGCTCGACATGGTGCAGACGCTCGATGAGCAGTGGCCCACCAAGCTCACCCGCGAGGCGATCACCAGGAAGATCGGCCCAGCGCTCGCCGCCGATCTCTATCCCACCGGATCGTGGCGCGATCATCCGCCCACGCAGGCGATGCCCGACCTCACCAAGCCGCCGGAGGACGTGCCGCCACCGCCGCCGGATGAAGACCACGCCTTCAACGGCATCGCGAAGGACCTGCTACGCCTGCGTGCCGCCATCCGCCTCGCCAGTCCGTGCCGCGACTGCATCGCGGGCTCCAACGAATGGGCAATCAGTGGCGCCCACACCGCCTCCGGCCGCCCCATGCTCTCGAACGACATGCACCTCAACCACTCCGTGCCCGGCGTCTGGTATGAGATGGATCTGCGCGCACCCAATTTCCATGCCGCCGGTGTCAGCCTGCCGGGAGTGCCCCTGGTCGTCGCAGGCCACAACGAGCACATC
>Ga0193743_1000057_pt1 | contig 75923 bp, 74 predicted proteins | sample L2c2metaG_FD_143038 | JGI IMG/M metagenome (GOLD analysis project Ga0193743, IMG submission 143038) | Soil microbial communities from a riparian zone of the East river system, Colorado, United States - L2c2 | ecosystem: Environmental > Terrestrial > Soil > Riparian zone | place: USA: East River... | reverse complement strand
ACGCTCAGCTTCGCCTGCGCCTAGCTCCTTTACTCGGCCTCGATTCAGAACCACTCACCCCCGGCGGAATGACATATCATCTACGCCGTCTACGACTACACGGCCTCATCGAACGCATTCCCCGCACTCATCGTTATCGCCTGACCAGCTTCGGCCTTCGCGTTGCCTTGTTCTTCACCCGAACCTACGACCATCTCCTTCGGCCCGGACTCGGCCCCATTCTGCCTAATCTGTCGCAGCCAACCGGGCCACTGCGCCGCGCCTTCGATCGAATCGATCTGGAGGTTAACGCCTCCATTCAGCGGGCTTCCATCGCCGCTTGAAAATCTGACGCATTCACTTCACATTCTTTACTTCAAGACTCCTAGCGCGCAACTGCTTAGCCGATCTATCATCGGACGGGAGCCCACGATTCGCGCACCGTTGTAGACATCCCGCGTCGCATTCGCAACAACCGGCGTTATCAAGCCTTCATAATCCGCAGCATTTTAGCTACAGCCGGAGACTCTAACACGAGCGCAGCCTATCCGGCTCGCTTATTCTGGGACAAAGGCGACCGACGCTCGCATCGTAAATCACGATGTGCAGCTTAGCCTGTTTTGATACACAATTGGCCACTCCAAGCCGACAGGGAAGCGCAATATTTCACCGTGATGACGACGGTCTAACGACAGTACACGAATCTATTTAGAAACATCGTATGCAAGAGAAGAGCGCCGTAGTGTTCTCGCGTGAAAGTTATTCGCCAATCGAACAGCACAGGTCGGACATATGGATCGCAACGTTTCCACGATGACCCTTCAGCACCTTGACGCAGTGTACAGCTACGCCATGAGCCTTACTCGCAACGAAGCTGACGCAAATGACCTGGTACAGGAGGCGTATCTGCGTACCCTCCGCGCGATAGAGCGACTTCGTCCCGATAGCAACCTCAAGGGTTGGCTATTTGCGATTGTGAGAAATGCTCGCATAAATCAGATACGGCAACGACAGAGCCGCACCATGATAGAAATGGACGAGCAGATTCATCACGCGTCGAACAGCGAAGCAGTAGCAAAAGATCCTCACGCCTTGTATGTTGGCAACGAGGAACAAGCCGCCCTGCGCGAAGCGGTTGAGAGCTTACCGTCTAAATATCGAGAAGTAATCTTGCTTCGGGAATTTGAGGGTTTTAGCTATCAGCAGATCGCGGAGATCCTAAACCGTCCAGCGGGAACAGTAATGTCGCGGCTGTTTCGGGCGCGAAATGAACTAAAGGCAGCGTTGGAGCTTTGGAAAGATGCCAGCTATAGATGATCCGGGCCGGATACTACTCGCGGGGCCGGATCTATTCCGTGGCTATTGGGGACGCGGGCACACTTGAAAGAGTTGTCGCGTATATTGGTTACTCGCTGCTAGGCGGACTTCCATTTTTGGATCGCCCAAAGCGGAAGAAATCGGGGAGTGATTAGAATATATCGCTTCCACAGCCGCCTGGGCTCGGCCCCTAACCGGAAGAGCCACTCCAATCCGTTGCGCTGCATCCAGCCGGGCGCCTGTCTCGTGCGGCCGGCATGAAAATCGAAAGCGGCTCCCACTCCGATAAGAGTAACGCCAGGGAAGCAATGCCGATATTCGTACATCCACTTCTCCTGTTTGGGTGTGCTGATGCCGACGAATACGATGTCCGCGTCGGCCTCCCGAATCATTGCCTGGACACGTTCGTCTTCATTCGGAGTCAGCGGGCGGAAGGGCGGCGAGTAGCGTCCCGCGACAATTAAATGAGGAAAGCGCTGAAGCAGTCGCGCTTCCAGCAGCGGCAGCGTGTCCGCGCGGCCACCATAAAGGAAAATGCGATGCCCGTTTTCCGCCGCGCTCCGGCATAGCTCCAACATGAGCGTTGGCCCGTATACACGCTGCTGGCCGCGAGATCCAAAGGAGCGCAAGGCCCACACAACGGGTATGCCATCAGGCGTCGCGATGTCTGCCTGGTTAATGATATTGGCAATCTCAGGATCGTCCTTGGCCATAATCACACCATGCACCGATGTGACACAGATGTAGCGCGCGTCGCTTCGTCCGGCGCCACGGCGCTCCTCTGCCCATTGTTGGCACAATCGGACCACTTCGCTGTAACTGGTCTTGCTAATGCCGACGCTCACAACTAGCTGCTTCTGTGGGACGATCATCCTTGTAGCTCCTGTTTGGAATCGCGCAACGAGTTGCTCGCCGATTGCAAGCGGCGTTGTAAATGCTCATCAGGGTTTCATAATTGCGGTCAGCCGTATAGTTCTGCTCATAACATGTCCGCGTAGCCGCGCGCATCGCGGCTAGCTTTCCATCGTGCAGCGCATTTTTCACACAGCTCACGAGAGCGTTCGCGTCGCCCGGAGAAAAGCGAAATCCGTTTACGCCATCCTGAATTAGTTCATTCATGGAGCCGAGCGCCGAGGCAATGACAGGCGTTCCGCAAGCTAGCGCCTCAACGATGACCATCGGAAAGCCTTCGTACCATAGCGAAGGCATGATCAGAAAAGCGGCCCCCTTCAGCAACTCCAGAATATGCGCGCGTTCACATCTGCCGAGATATTCGATGCCTGACACCGGCCGAGTCAGAAATCCGGGCGGCCCTTCACCGGCGATCTTCAGCGGAATAACGGAGCCCAACCTGCTCCAGGCGCGGCACAGCAGATCTATGCCCTTTTCCTCCACCAGGCGGCCAATAAAGAGTGCATACGGCTGAGCCCCGCTGCCCGCGCCCAAACCCGGATCGGCCGCAAGGAAACCGGATTTGACATAGATTTGCTCGGGCGGCAGGCCGCCATCAATAAACTTTTGCCTGGCAAAATCCGTGAGGGCAATGTACGCGTCGATCTTAGACGTCCAGGTTCCCGCCGCGTGATGAACCGCAAGCATCGACACAGCGGTGGCGCTAGCGGCGGCACTCTGACGGTAGCAGCGGTGCACGATGGCTTGATAGGGAAGCCGCGATCCCAAGCACTGCTCGCACACGTTTCCGTCACGAAAGAACGTCGCAGCCGGGCAGAGCAACCGGTAGTTATGTAGCGTCTGCACAACGGGTATATTCGCGTTGTGAGCTGCATAGTACAAGGCGGGCGAAATCAGCGGAAAGGTATTGTGCGCGTGAACCAGTTCGATGGATTCGGACTGAAGCAGACGGCGAATCGCTTGATACGTTTGCCCATTCCACAGCGTGCGGCTGAAGGTTCGCAGGCGGGAGATACCGTGCAGCGAATCGTTGTGCACGGAGTATTGCTTCACCTGATGGCCGCGAGCCGTGAGCAGAGCGAACTCAGCAGCGAAAACCTGATCTTCGCCCCCAGGCTGCTGGTAGAAATTATGAACTTGCAGAATTCGCATGGAGGAACTGCTCCGGAGAGAGCTTGCCGTATTGACCGACTGGGAAAAAATGAAGACGCTTACACTCGAAGCATGTCAAAACGCATGGCGATCGCGCAGGACTTGTCGGCAATCTGGGAACACACCGTCCGTGCGGGACACCTTCGAAACCGGTTTATGGATACGAGCGGTGAACAAGTTGAGTCTGGTATACGCATGACGGCTGGGGGTCCACAGCACTATGCGATTCATGTCGAAACGGGACGCGAGATCTGCGCGGATGTTAAAGAACGATCTTTAGGCCAGTATGACTTCGCTGTTCAGTTGAATCTCTACCGATCCTTAAAACCTCAATTCGGCAAACTGGAGCACGAACGGCGGCGGGCTTACTCACCTAGCGCGCACGAGTGTCTCTTCGCCTGCCAGGATGCCTCGAACCCCCTGAGCTTGCTGCAGCGATATAGTCCGCTTCGGACCATGCTCGGAAACTTCCATTGGGCAGCCCTGCCCAATGCCTTTCCCGTCGAGAAGAACGGGCACTTTCTTTGGATACCGGCCGTCACTCATGGCGCAACGACTGAGTTTCCGCACTGGCTTCAGGAGCTAACGCTGCCGCTGCTTCAGGACTTCCTGGTTTTGGCTTCCATGAGCACCAACCTGATGACCTATTTCAATTCCATCCACGCTGGCGCCTCGGTGAATCACATCCACTTCCAGTCGGTGTACCGCGAGAAACAAGCGGCGATTGACAAGGCCGCAACCCTAATGAACCGCCACCGTTACTTCTTGAAGGATTATCCGGCGTCCGGTCTTGTTTACATGGAGGATACGCCGGCGGAAACGATCTGGCACGACATTGGAAAGCTGCAGGAACACGGCATCCCGTTCAACCTGATCCACACCGGATGCCGTATCTATCTGGTTCCGCGGAATATCGCCTACGAAACCGTTGCAGAATTCCCGAACGGCGTCCTGGCGGCGATGGAAATTTCGGGCAAGGCTATTACAACCGAGCAGTCCTTCTATCTGGAGGCCGATTCGGCCCAGTTCCAGATTGCCTTACGCAAATCTACCTTGACAATAGAAGAACTGCTCCCGTTCCTTGAGTCCTGACGTACGTCAGGCTGGCTTGATGGACAAAGGGAAGACTCCTATTTGTGGCAGATCTTCATCGCATAGCTCCGCATAGCGCGAATACATCTTTCGAGCCACTTGATTCCAGGTGAAATGCCCGTGCGCCCTGGCTCGCGAAGCCTTCCCCATTGTCTCGCGCAATTGATCATCCCGCAGAAGAGTGAGGATCGCTTGCGCTAGCTCGTGAGGATTGTTTTTGGCGACCAACAGGCCAGTTTGTCCGTCTATCACCGTTTCAGGGATGGCGCCTGAATGTGTCGCGACGACCGGAACACCCGCGGCCATTGCTTCCACAGGTGGGATACCAAAGCCTTCATCCCAAATTGGTGGAAAGACGAAGATGTCGGCGCCGTAATATAGATCCAGCAAAGCAGGGCGCGGAACGAAGCCGAGAAAAGCGACCTTGCCGTTTGCCTCCGGTGGAATGCGTTCTTTCAGTTGTGAAAGATATGTCCCGGCTTCGCGCGCCGCCAGCGATAATTTCGCTTTCAGCCTGGATATCCGGTCACGGGTATAAAAAGGAGACACGCTCTTCATCAGTTCCAAGTCCTGCATGTCAAAGGACTCAGCAAGGGGATAGCAGCCCTGAAGACCAACAAGATCCAGTTCAATATCCGGATACTGCTTGACGACGAGAGCGAAGGCCTCCAGCAGAACGTGAACACCTTTATGCGGCGACAGCGCGCCAGCGTAAAGGATTCGCTTCGTCTTCCGGCACGTGGACACTCGTTCTCGAGTGAACTCTTCCGCGTCGATGCCGTTGTACATGGTTTGGCAGCGGCCAGCGATTGCAGGGAATTGGCGGCAGGTTTTGCTCGTGATGTGATCGCTCACGGTAGTGAGAAGATCCACGTGGCGCAGGCGCCTTCCCATCTCGGAGAGATTGTTTTGCGAAAACCACTCGGCATGCAAATGCAAGACGATTTTTGCGGCCGGATTGAATGCACGAATAACAGGCAAGTACTGGGAGCAGTGTTGTAAATGGATTACATCACAGCCTTCTCCCCGCAAATCTTTTGCAACCTGATGGCCGTACGCTCGAAACAACCAGCTTGAACTGGAGGCGGGTGACTTTGCTGGAAATAGCTTCGTGTACTCATTTCGAATTTTGGCGCTCAGCCGGTCTGAGAACGATAGAGCGAAAAATCGAAGCTGAATATTTTGGCCTGGAGACTCAAATGTGTAGTCCCTGTTGCGGTCTCTCGTCCCATAAACAATGATTTTGCAAGATTTGGGCAGTGCGCATGCGGCGCCGTAGGTGCAAGCCCCGACAGAGGTTTGAAAAGGCGGAACGATCGTGTCGATAGCTTGATTGACGAAAGCAATCTTCATCCTTCTGTCCTCGCGAATTCGCTTCTGGCCTTCGCTCCTGCGGCATTGTCATTACCTGAGTCAAGCGCATTCGGCCCGTTGAACAGGTGATAGATTTCATACGCCACAGGCCAATAAAAGACTACTTTACTTGCAGCCATCGCAAAGGCTATGCCACTCAAGCCCCAGTGCCGCGCAAATAAAATGCCAAACCCGATATTGGCCATCGCGCATAAACTCAGAAAGAATGCCAGCCTGCCTACCCGTTCCAACCCGGAAAGCAATTGTCCCGCTGGCATAAGAGCAACAGCGATCAGCGTATAGATACTGAGGGAGAGAACCAGGACCGAACTAGGAACAGCCGCCGGACCGGCCCAGACGCGTATCAATGGCTTGGCGGCCAATGCAAGTATGGCCACAATTGGAAGTCCTAAGACAAGCGATACGAGGGTAGAATTCCTGTATGCTCCCTTAATCCATTTCCAGTCTGTTCGAGCCTTAGCCTCAGCGAACGCGGACACGAAAGGTACTGTCGCCATGTACGACAGGTCTACCGGCAGAGCAATGATCTTATAGGCAACTACGAATATTGTCACTTGCGCAGGGCCGAACAATTGAGTAATGATGATCGGCTGACTCTGATAGATACCCAAGCTTGCCAACTGCGTGAGCATGTATTTGCCGCCAAGGCTGAACAATCGTTTCGTTCGAGTCCACCGCACGGCGGACAGCGCGGGAGCAAGCCAGGGATAACGGCGATAAAAGGCATAGAAGGCACTTGCCATCACAATCGCGGTCCTGCTCCCGAAGAGGGCGAGCACGAGCACCGTGAGGCCACCCCTAAACTGAGTGGCAATAATGAGACTGATTAGAGCAACACCATTGCTCGCGATGCCCCAGACGTTCGAAACAAAGCCGTCTTGATACGCGCTATAAACCGAGTTCAGCATGGCCAGCGGAAGACTCACGACAAAGATTGCCAAAGTTATAGCGCACGCCTGTTGCAACTCCGCAGTCGAGATGCCGGCGGAAACTCGAAAGACGGCCCGCCAAGGGATGAAGTGGAAGGTTATCAGCGAAATGAGCCCGATACCGCCACTGATCGCAAGCAGCCCCCAAAAAGCGGACGCGGCATACTCGCGTGCGGTTTGACGATCGTCTTTACCGCTCGCATCAGCAATCACGTTGACCAGCGCATTCCCCGCGAGGCCAAAGTCCGTCAACGCCATCCACGTGAGAAGACTACTGATAGTCAGCCAAACTCCATAGCGCTCCGTTCCCAGGTAATGCACGGTTAGAGGAACCGAAGCGAAGCTAATGATTACGGCTAGTGCTTTCGAAAAAACGGAACTGGCGGCGGTAATTCCGGCTCGACGGTAACGTTCCTTTCCCCGGTCGGTACTCGCCTTAAGGAGTAACCTCAGTCTCGGAAGCCTCAGCAGGCTTTCACTTCTAGTAATCATTGGAATCTTTGCACGGACGCAACAGGCAGAGCATATGCCAGCTGATCAACAGCATCAATCCGGCGATTGCCCCAGCGGAATCTATGCACACGTCCTGCCACTCTAAAGGGAAGCGAAAATATACCGCTTCAATGGCTTCAACCACAAACGCTACTGCTATTGCCCCACAGCACCGCAGAAGCCGTGAATGCAATGTTCCGGAGCCAGCGGCCAAGAGAAATGCGGTGATTAAGAAGACTGCAAAATGACCTGCAAAGTGCCTTGGTCCGTGCGCTCTAACGAAATGATGCTTTACATTCCAGGGAGCTATTGAAATGGCCGCGAGAAGCATTAGCCAGGCCGCCACACAAGGCCGCCTCGTTTTATTCGCAAGCGCAAATATCCGCAATTTGCCGCCCTTTCGGGAACAGAACCTTTGCTTGCCGCGTTCACACTTGAGCCGTTACACGCCGCGGCTCAAGCTTCGGAGACCTATTCATCCTTACAAGTTGTCTCGATGGATCAACTCGCTCCCTAGTTACAACCCGTGCAATAAATAACGGACCAATGCACATGCCGATGAATAGATAGACAGGTATGGCCATTTGAGGCGATTCGAACAGATTCCCAAAACACGCCCCAACCAGCGTGGCAATGTAGGAGACAAAGCCAAAGATTTGCCCGGTTCGCTTGTACGTTCGCCATAGCAAGAGCAGGATATTAGCTTGCAGTGTAAAGAATATACAGACACCGATACACCCGGAAAAACACAGGGTGAAGTAAATAATGCTGTGCGGCGTCACGATGTCGGAACTATTTTTTAAATCTCCAGGCCCCAGTTCATTGATTGGATAACCGTAGCCGAGACCGAAAAGCAAGGTAGTAGGATTTTCGGAAACAGCGGAGCGAATAGCCGCCCACCAGGTCTGCCTCCAGTAAACTGTTCCGTTATAAGATCCTGAGTCCTTGCTGTATTCCCTGGCGAGCTCAGGATTGATGGAGGACATGGCGCGTCCAACCGTGTCTCTCGCGGAGATTTCTCCTCCTCTTCCAGGCATGGCCGGTATCCGCACGTCTGCTATAAATCCGATTAGAAGCAGGGCGACAATACCTCCAGCAATTGCCGCGACGCGCCCTATTTTCTTGGTCGCCACCGCCCAAATAACGAGCGCGATTCCGAAGCCCAGCCAATCCGCGCGGATCTGGTTGGCAATCGTCATAAAGCTGCACACGGCTATCGGCAGCCAAAAAAAGGTGAGATTGCGTTCAAAGCAGAATAGTCCCAGCAGCGTGTTTGATCCAGACCCGATTCCAGGGATCACAATATTGTGTTTCTGTAGAAACAAGAAATAGACCGGTGCTCCAATCGTTGTCAGCCAAGCGTTGAATTGTATGAAGCGCCGGACGAAGTTCGGCTGACGAACACCCGCCCAAATCCCAAGGAACAAGAAGAAGGGAAAAAGGTTGAAGGCCAAAATTCTCAGCGCGACAAGGGGACTGTTACCCAAAACTGTGCCGTAGACAACTTCGCCGATGCCATACATGACGGACAGCAAGAGAGTCCAGAGTAGGCCGCTTAGTGCCGTTCGCCTTGTTAAGGCGGCGTACCAATCGTGAATCAAAGCGCGATTAAAAAAAAGCGCAATTCCCAATGGACCACCAACATAGGCAAAGGGTTTTCCAACAAGCCAAAAGCCGAGCAGCAGAAACACCGCGAGCCTTGTCCAGTTATCTGTCGCGGTTGAACGTCTCGACATTTTGTAGGTTTAAACTCAAGCGCCCGGATCCAGTGCCGCGCTTCGGTTTGCCCGAACCGGATCGGAGCCGTGAGCGCGCGCGGAAACCACGTCCTCGTAAATCTGAGTCATGCTTTGCGCCCGGCGATCCCAGGTCTGGCTCTTCGCAAAATTCCAGCTGGCCAATTGCATGCCAACAAGGCGCAGCGGATCGGAAACCGATAACTCGTCAATAGCTACAGCCAGAGAATCGATCGTTTCCCGCGGAGTGGTGACCGGCACTTTGATGCCCGCGCCCTCCGGAACGAATGTTCCAACACCTTGATGATCAAGAGTCACGATGGGGAGAGCGTGGGCCATCGCTTCCAAGACCACCGAACCAAAAGAGTCGCGCAAAGCTGTAAATAGAAATGCGTGCGCGCGCCGAAAGACCGACTGCATGGATTCGTAGGGAATGAAGCCCAGGAATTCGACACGGTTTGCAAGTCCTAACTTGCCGGCAAGCAACTCCAGCTCCGGCCTCAGCGCGCCGCTTCCCGCGACGAGCAAGGTTACCCGGGTTTGGCGGCCCCTTGCCAGTGCTCGCAACGCCAGCGACAATGCTTTCCGACGCTCTAATCGCCCTGCCCACAACAGAGTAAAGTCCTCAGAAGATGGAACCGGCGGCACATCCGCCGGCACGGAATCAGGCGGCAGACCGCAGTCCAAAAACAGGTGGACTTTGTTCCCGGCGACACGGCTGAGCAACTCTTTCGTATCTCGATTCGTCGCGAATATAAGAGACGAACTTTTAGCCGCTTTGCGAAGAACAGGCGAGAATCGCAACAGGCGGACGTAGCAAGTCCGGACGATCTCGAACCATCTGCCTCTTCCGAAATAGGATACAAATCCGAGCGGCACACATTGGGCTCCTCCGATAGGTCCCCAAACGGAAGGAACCGGCAATCGCCAAAAGGACGGGGGCGCGCCGACAGTCGACCAACTCACATGATGCGCAACATGGAACTCACTTTCCTCGCAAAGCCTCTGTGCAGTCTTGTAAGCCTTAGATATCCAGAGCATGTAGTGAAGCCGTATCCATCCCTCGCCGCGCTCCGGATCCCACGGGTCAAGCCACGTGTCGAGCGTGACCCAAACAAACTGCACGTTTGGATTGGGGTTTGCCTCCAGGAATGCATCAACCTTGTGCCGGTATTGCGGATGCGTAAGTACGCACACGCGGTGATGACGCGACAGATACAGGGCCCAATTCCAAGTAAAACCCGGTTCGGAGCCCATTCCTGGACCACACGCGTGTCCAATCAAAAGTACATTCATCCGTTTTCGAGGTGCGGTGTGGTTCTAGCAGTCCCGCATGGAGACATTACGCCAGTACTAAAGCAATTCTCTGTGCGGGAACAGTGCAGGTTGTGACACTCGAGAAAGCAGGAAAGGGAGCATCCAACAGGATGCAACGGCAATATCATCAGAGCCAGTCCGAATGCGTCAGGTGTCCCCCCGGCCCCAACACAAGACTTGCCCATAATTTGGACAGGCTATCGCATTCTCGACTGACAAGGTCAGAACCTCTCCGCTACCATCAGACCCGTCAGACCAGAAGCTATTTACGAGTATCCTCGACCCACGGTGCGCTGTCAAGTCGTGGAGCGGCGGGGTAGTTTGCGGTATGCAGGTTGTCTGAAACAGCGCTAACCCTTTGATTTTCATGCTCGCGGCTCTACCCGGCAACGGAAGTTCTGAGCGGCGGTTTGGGTAGCACCAGAGACATCGGTGGTCTTGGCTGTGATGGTGTGGCTTCCCGCGGCGCAGGTGGATGTGCTCAGCGTGGCATGGTACAGCCAATTCCGGTCGTTCGCGAAGTTCGTGTTGACGTCCTGGAGTTCTTGCGTAACGGCGGGGGTGCTTGCTCCATCGACGAAGAATTGGACGGAGCGGACGGAAAGACCGCTTACGACAGAAACCCGCCAGGTCCCGTTTGCCCCCCCTTCAAAGCTCTGGTTGTCCGCCGAAGTGAAGTTCATGGAGATGTTGCTGCCGAGGCTCGGGCAAACAGTGGCCCAGTAGTTGCCAACTTCCACATTGTGGTTGCCCGCGTCTTTGTTTTCCGATGGTATGGAATGGGCAACGATGCCCGGCCCGCAGAATACATTATTGACAAAGGTGGTTGTACTGACCGGGACGAGGTAGTTGGAATAGGTCTGGGTAATGTAACTGGCAAACCCGCGCGGGGTGCAGTTGGTGATGGTCGAGCCAACGATATTGCCTTGGAAGAGCGACGTGCCTATCTGGGAGTTTTCGAAACCGATGCCGGGCCGCAGATAGCAGGTGGCAGTGTCCATCATGGCGGTATTGTTATAGATCTGCTCGTCTTTGCCAAATTGAACGATCGAGTACACAAGCGTATTGAATTCGTCGAAAGGGTTGTGCCAGTAGTTCCCCTTGATCACTTCTCCCGTCGTGGTCAAAACCACGCGGCATTGCCCTCCAAGACAGCCGGTGTTGAAGTCGCCGGATCCCTGTGTTTCGATTGCATAGCGGTGAACGTTCGTAAACTCGTTATTCGACACCTGGATATGAGACGTCAGGAAGTAGTTTTCCGGCTGTACGGCAGACGCAAGATCACCAAAGCGATAGGTGATGGCATTGTCACCAATCTTGTCGAATAGGTTGTTATCAATGACGATATTCGTCATCCCACCGGATACGTGGATGCCCGCGCCCGTGATGCATTCGGAGCCGCAAGTGCTGCCGTTCTTGCCTGGCGGATAATTCGGAAAACCACCGGCCCAGATGTTCCGGAAAATATTGTTGGAGATAGTGTTCCCATGCGTCCCGTCGTAGGTCAAGACGTGTTCCACTTGGATCCCTTGATTGTTCCTGAGGCCGGTAATGTTCTGAATGGTGTTGTTTGTAAACGTATAGCCGCCGGTGTTGGTCTTCGGATACGGGCCGGCATAGCCGCCCAGAAGGCCTAGCCCTCCGCCGTTGATGGTCAGGCCGTTGATCGTGATGCTATTGCCGTCCATGGTGAAAGACCATGAGGATCCGCTGTAGTTGATGACGGTGTTGGTTGTCGCGCCTCGTCCAGTGCTGTTTCCGTTACTACCGCTGCCCTGGATGTCGGTATTGCTCTGAACAGAGAGCGCCTTGCTCCCAAGGTTGCAGGTCCCCGCGATCGTGACGCTGCCCGCGGAGTTTAGCGCCCGCTGGATGCGCTGGGCGTCGCCAGCTTTGTCATTGCAGGTAACGGTACGGCCGTGAGCCCGGGCTGCGCTCGCTATCAACAGACTAGTGGATAACAAAAAACGGAGAACGATAAGAGATTTTACTTCCGCCACAGTTATGGGCTCATTCCATTCCATGCCGGGCCCGTCCGACAGCAACTGCTGGCTCTAGATACATTATTTGTCGAGTCTATCACTGAACTTACTCATGGTGGGAAACCGGGAGCGGCACGCTTACAGACGTTCGTGAGTAATGGAACATCGTGGGCGCTTACGCTTCGTGCGCCAGGATAAGTCTGGCAGATCTAGTGGATGGAAGGAATCCACCATGTAATTGCTCATTCGACATGTAGCCGGCAAGCAGTCTGAAGGGAAACCGGAAGGCTGAAGCCTTGCGCGGGCGAACTTATGAGCTGCAGCAAAAGCGAACTGATACGGCCTCGTTAGCAAGAAAGGATCGGCCACTCCGGGAAGCAGGATGAAGCCTGAAACGGAGGAGGAAGCAATGAGCAAGCACTCGTCCGGGTCCTCGGGGTGGTGGGAGGCGGCGCGGATGACACGGTACGGAAGAACGACGCGTGACCTCAGGAGGACTGACAGGGTCTCTGGGTGGCACCAGAGTAAGCAGACCTATAAGCGAGAGCGAAGTGGCGAGTGATGCTCTGTCAGTAATCGGACGACTGTGTAGTACCACAAGCGCGGTGAAAGCCGCGTGACCGGGAGACCGGCGGCGGAAGTGGGCCAGGGAAGGCAGTCGGCGAAGGCGGTTGGGAAGAGAGAGAAAACCTGGACGGATTCGCGGCACCGTTGGACCAGCAATTGGATCGGCTGCAAGGCGAACTGAAGGAGGATGTCTATCGGCCTCAACCGGTACGGCAAGTGCAGATTCCGAAGCCGGGAAAGCCGGGCGAGATCCGCACGTTGGGAATCCCGACCATTTATGACAGGGTATGCCAACAAGCGTTACTCAATCGGCTGGAACCGATCTTCGAGCCGGTGTTCGATGAAGCCAACTTTGGATATCGGCGAGGGCGATCGACAAAGGATGCCATGCGCAAATTTGGAAGGAGATGACGGGTGGCACAAGGGGAGTGGATCGTGGACGCAGACCTCAAAGATTTCTTGGATATGGCTTCATACTGCCCTCGGGTTACTGAAAAGATCCGGCTGTTGCTCTACGATTTTGATTCGCAAGCCTTTACGTCTTCCTTGTCGCACTAATACGGCTTCGAGTTCTCCGCGCTTTACACGCTGCAACACCGTCTGCCGTGAAACGCCCAGTTTCAGAGTGGTTTCCAGCATCGGTAGATATTCCGACGGCGCCTCCTGCACGATGCGCGCCCGCAACTCATCAGTGATTCGGATCTGCCACGGCGCACCCGAAGTAACTTGTTCACCCGCGATAAAGCCATCGGCCAACCAGCGGTGAATCGAGGAGGTGTTCATTCCCAGAATCTGCGCCGCCTTGCGGATGGAAACTAGCTCTCCGTCCGGGTGAATAATTGGCGTTTGGAACCGCGGAATATCGCGATACCGCCGCAGGCTCCCGACGTGATTGGCGGTGAAGCGTTCTCCGGTGGCCGTCTTGCGTTCCTGGCGATTCAGGATTCCAGCGATGACTTCATCGGGATAGAGCGTTGCCAGACGGCGCAGCAAGGAGATAGTGTCTTCATCTGTGCGCGGTCCCATCGGTTTCAATCGCGGGACCGGGACATCCAGCAGCATCATCGCGCCGCCGCGCCAGCGCAGAGTCAGGTGTGCGCAACCTTCGGCCCGCTTGAGATTGAGTACTACCTCCTCCAGTAATGTGCGCAGCAGTTCCTTGCGATCACGATCGGTGGTGGTTGTCGCATTCCAGACTTGACGAATATCCGAGCCGCTCGATCGCTCGGAATTGCTCTGGGCTGATCGTGCCGGGTCGCTGTTGCTCGCGGCGGCACAATTCCGTTTCGGCGGCGGCCAGATCGCGCAGGCGATTCTCCCATTCGGTCTCGAGGCCGCGTGCAACGAGCCGGTTCTCCGGCTCCACAGCTTGGTAACGGCGTTTAGCCCGCTCCGCCTCGTAGCTCGCCCGTTCCACTTCCAAACGCCACTGAGACAAAGCCGCGTCGTGGTTGGATTGGAGTTGTTGAACGGAGAGCCGCATAGCTTCGATCGCGGCGGGCGTAATGGCCTCGAGAAAAGCGTTGGCCACAGCTTGCTCGATGACCATCCCGCCAATGTTGAGACAGTATACGCCGCGTCCCGAGACTAGGTCTTTGCCGGCGCAGTGATATCCCGGAGCCGAGTTCCGGCCGCGATAGTGGACATGCAGACGGCGGCCGCAATGACCGCACATGGCGAGACCCTGTAACAGTGCCGATCCCTCCCTCACCGCGCCTCCTGCCCGATGCGGCATAGGCCGGATGTTGGAATCGAGTCGCGCCTGATTGGCCCGGAAGGTGGCCCAATCAATGAAACCGGGATGGTGGTCCTGAATAAGAACAGACCATTGCTCCATGGGCAAATGTCGAATGCGTTTCCTGACGGCGCCGTGTTCATCAACGTAGCGTTCGTACTTGGTCTTGCCGTACGTGTAAGCGCCAGCATACACCGGATTGGTGAGGATATGGTGGAGCGCGGTGTAAGTCGGCACAACCCAGCGAATCGGGCCTTGCAAGCCGGCGGCGGGCGTGGTCTGCAAAGGAAACGACAGTCCTTCGGAACGGAACCAGAGCCAGACTCTTCGCGCCGAGCCGAATTCGGCGAATCGTTCGAAGACTGTGCGGATGGCGCCGCTGACTGCTTCGTCCAAATGAAAGAGGACCTCACCATCCTGTTCTCCCTAGACGAAGCCCACGGGCAAACCCCGGCGCAGTTCTCCGTTGCGGGAGGAGACACTGGTGGCCGATCTGAGCTTGGACAAGCACATTTTGCAGGATGTCCTATCAAAAAAAGTCTGAAGCCCGCAGCTCGTCGCGAGTTGGTCCGCGGTGTTCGCCAAGCGTACCAAGTTAGCGAGAAGCGCGCCTGCGGGCTGATGCTGATTACGCGCTGGTCCCATCGGTATCGGAGTTGCCGCGATTCGCAAAGACGAACTGCGCATGCGGTTGCGCGAACTGGCCGGGAGCCGAATTCGCTACGGCTATCGACGGTTGACAGTGCTGTTGCGACGCGAGGGTTGGAAGGTAAATACGAAGCGGGTGTACCGGCTGTACCGGGAGGAACAACTGCAGGTGCGCACCGCGAAACGGACCAAACTGGCGCCACACCTGCGTGTTCCGCTGCCGGTGGACGACGATCTACAGGAGCACGAGATCGCGCGGTTGCAAAGGCGGATCTCTGAGTTAGAGCGACTCACGGGAAGGCAGACAGCGGAACTGGATTTTTTCGCCGCAGCCTTGCGCAGCGTCAAGGAGACACGCCGGAAGAGCGGCGCCAGTTCCGGCGAGGAGTCTACCAAGTGATTCAAGACCGGGTAGCAGCGCAAGGCCAAGCCAGTGTAGAGAGAATGTGTGAGTTGGGAAAAGTGAGCCGCGCCGGCTTTTATCGGGATTGGCAGGAACGTCAGCCGGACGAAGCGGAAATGGCTCTCCGTGAGGTGATTCAAAAAGCGGCGCTGGCGCGGCGGACCTACGGCTATCGCCGCATCACACCGTTCGTGCAACACGCCGGCATTGCCGTGGGCGAGGGAGTGGTGAGGCGTATCTTGCGAAGCGATAATCTACTGGCAATCCGCCAACGCAAGTTCAAGACCACGACGAACTCCGGGCATGGCTTCACCGTTTATCCGAATCTGGCGTAGTATGTGGAGATAAAGGCGATCAATCAACTCTGGGTAGCCGACATCACGTATCTGCGCCTGGGACGTGAGTTTGTGTATCTGGCCGTAGTGCTGGATGTCTTCTCACGGCGCGTCGTGGGCTGGTCACTAGCCCGAAGCGTGCAGACGGCGCTGCCGCTAGCGGCATTGAATCAGGCCATCCAAGATCGTCAGCCGGGTGCTGGCCTGGTGCATCATTCCGATCGCGGCAGCCAGTACGCCAGCAACGACTACGCGAAGCGACTAGAGGAGGTCGGCATGGTGATCAGCATGAGTCGCCCAGCCAGGCCCTGGGAAAACGCCTATTGCGAAAGCTTCATGAGCACGCTCAAACGCGAACAAGTCAGTTGTCCGAGGTACGCGGCGATGGAGGATTTGCAAACACAGATGACTGAGTTCATCGACTAGTTTTATAACGTTCAGCGATTGCATTCTGCGCTCGCTTATTGCTCGCCAGAGGAGTTTGAAAACAAGCAAGGCGCCGTTCCGCCAGCGGGCATGAGTTTTCCCAGGCATGAGGAAATCTATCCTGATGCTTAAGCAAATGCAAACTCAGCGAAGAGCCGATAGCCGCCCTCCGCTGCCTCATCAGGATGAGTTTCCAGCAGAGTATGGCCACGAAGCGGTCACTGCTTCGCAGCGATTCCTTGGCCGGTTGCTCTCCAGCAGAGCCGGCCTCCGCTTCCTCTGCTATGCTCATCCTCAACCAAACATCCACCGCTGGCTACTGTTTTTCAGCCAACGGCAACTGTCCCCGAACTCGACTGTCTCATCTCACGACGCAGGCCAGGCCCCTTCACCCTCCCGAGCGTCGCTAAGGCAGGCCCGCATCCGCCTCAAGGGTCCGCTCACGCCGGGCAAAAAGCCGCCCGCCCTTGACCCGGACACGGCCCCGCCTTCCGGATCTAAAATGAGGGTGAAGGACCTTCCTGAATCCCCGCGATTGCTTGTGAGGATCAATTGAGTTACTTTAGAGGTCGAACGGCCCATCAAATGGGCTTACGAACCACCTACCCGCGCTGGGTTTCAAGCTTGACCTTGTCTCAAATTGCGGGTCGGGTCATTACAAGAACATTTTTAACCAGAAATGTCCAAAGTCCAGGGGGACTCTCAAAAGTCCCCTCCTACTCTACCTGCTCAGTTTCGGTATTTCGGATTTTCTAAAAATGCGCTTACAGATGGTACTTGTTCATCAGGTACTGCTCTATAGCTTGCCGCTCTGAAGCGGTCAGACTCCGGCTGTACACGATTAATTCCGAAACATCTCCGGCGTAGAAAGTATTGTTCATGCCTTGGCCCAGAAGAGCGCTGGTCCCCACGCCGTTGATGGATTGCTGCTTGCCGGGGTAGGACGCCACGCTCTGGCCGTTGAGCCACATGGAATCAGTTGTCCCGGAGTGCATCCATTCACTCAAACCAAATGAGTTCGTACGCGTCAGCGGCATCTGGTAACTCGGTTCATTCCCTGTCTGCAAAGTTCCAAACCGGAAGCGTGAGAAGGTCTGATAGGAGCCGAAGAAGCTAGACCCCCAACTTGCCGTTTCAGGCCAGTACAAGAATGCAAATTGCCCGTAGCCGGCCGCATGGTTCTTCGCATTTGCCGAGACGAGAAATACTGACAATCCGGTAGCGCCGTTTATGGGGAGGCTCAGTAGGGACATAAAGCTGGACGTGCCATTGAAACGCACGGAGTTTTGCCCATTGTTGCCGGCAGCGAGAACAGGTTGACTTGCGGCGCTTGCCTGAACCGCGCTGTTTCCGCTTCCAGACTGGTCATCCCACGCCACCAATCCATTTCCGCCGGTTCTGACGCCGGCATCGTTAGCCAGCCACAGGATCATCCCCGTGGGGAGGTTGTTGGGCAACTTCGTCGAGGTAGAAGGAGGTGGCAGCACAGGAGGGGCAACGCCAGCGCCGCTTAGGGACACGGTGTGGGGAGAGCCCGAGGCATTGTCGCTAATCGAGAGTGCCGCGGTCCGGGAGCCCGCGGCAGAGGGAGTAAATGTAATGCTAATCGCGCACGTCGTACCCGCAGCCAGCGAACTGCCGCAAGTTGAGATGCTCGAGAAATCCGAAGCATTCGATCCCGTAATGCCGAGGCCGCTGACGGCGAGTGCTCTTGTCCCGCTGTTGCTAAGAGTCGCTGTCTGAGCACCTGCGGTCAGGGCAAGTGTCTGCGATCCGAAGGCGACAGCGGCAGGACTTACTCGCGCCACGGGTGTATCTACACCACCAACCACAAACGTTTGCGCCGCGCTTTGAGTAGCACCGGAGACATCGGTAGCCTTGGCCGTGATGGTGTGGCTGCCCCCTCCGATGGGCGATGTTTGCAGCGTGGCATGGTAACGCCACTCACGATCTGCCGCGAAATTCGGATTGACATCCTGAAGTTCCTGGGTAACGACGGGGGTGCTTGCTCCATCGACGAAGAATTGGACACGGCGGATGGAGAGACCGCTCACAACAGAAACGCTCCAAGTGCCGGTTCCTGCTTCGGCGAAGCTCTGGTCGTTTGCCGAGTTGAACTTCATGGAAATCTTGCTGCCGAGACTCGGGCAGGAGGTGGCCCAATAGTCACCAACCTCTACATTGCGGTTGCCCCGGTCTCCATTTTCCGAAGGTATGTAATTGGCAATGACGCCCGGGCCGCAGAACAGATTGTTATTGAAGGTGGTTGTGCTGACAGGGACAAGGTAGTTCGAATAGGTCTGCGTAATGTAGCTGGCAAACCCCGGCGGGTTGCAGTTCGTGGTGGTTGAGCCGACGATATTGCCTTGGAAGAGCGACGTACCTATCTGGGAGTTTTCGAAACCGATGCCGGGCCGCAGATAGCAAGTAGCCGTGTCCATCATGGCGGTGTTGTTATAGATCTGCTCGTCTTTGCCAAATTGAACGATGGAGTACACGATCGTGTTGAATTCGTCGAACGGTTTGTGCCAGTAGTTCCCCTTGATCACCTCTCCCGTCGTCGTCAAAACCACGCGGCATTGTCCCCCGAGGCAGCCGGTGTAGAAATCGCCGGCTCCCTGCGTTTCGATTGCATAGCGATGAAGATTCGTAAATTCGTTGTTTGAGATCTGGATATGAGCAGTGAGGAAGTAGTATTCCGGGTGTGCGGCAGACGCAAGGTCGCCAAAGTGATAGTTAATGGCATCGTCACCGATTTTGTCGAACAGGTTGTTGTCAATGGTGATATTGGTCATCCCGCCAGCCACTTGGATGCCGCCGCCCCTGATGCATTCGGAACCACAGTTCCCGCTATTCTTGCCCGGCGGATAATTCGGGAAGCCGCCGGAGACGGCCCAGATGTTGCGGAAAATATTATTGGAGATGGTGTTCGCATTCGTCCCGTCGTATGTCAGGACATGGTCCACATAAATAGCGTTGCTATCGTAGCCGGTAATGTTCTGAATGGTGTTGTTCGTGAACCTGTAGCCGCCGGTGTTGGTCTTTGGATAGGGACCGGCATAACCGCCAAAAAGACCTAATCCGCCACCATTGATCGTCAGGCCGTTGATCGTGATATTATTGCCGCCCATCGTGAACGCCCAGGACGGTCCGCTGTAGTTGATGACCGTGTTTGTGGTCGCGCCGCGTCCGTTGGTATTTCCGTTACTGCCGCTCCCCTGGATGTTCGTGTTGCTCAAAATTGAAAGTGACGAGCGCCCGATATTACAAGTCCCCGCTATCGTCACGCCGCCTGCCGAGTTCAGTGCTCCCTGGATGAGAGCGGCGTCGCCGGCATTGTTGTTGCAGTTAACCGTCTCGCCATAAACTGCGGTTGTGCTCGCCAGCAGAACACTGGCAAGCATTGAAAAACGCCGGAGAAATCCTGATGAAGAGCAGCCGGTGCTGCCTACTTTTCGCTCACGCAAAACGGAATGAGCCAAGCTTGGAAGAACGCAGTAGAAATACTTCACTGCATCTTGGTTCACTTACGCAAATGAAAATCTCCGGAAGACAAATCCTACTCCCCTAGGACTGGGGGCCTCGTCTTTTACACAAACATGGAATCCCAAGTGGAATGAAGAAATAGCCGGCGGAAGTTTTGAAGGAAGCGGACGCTGGATATATTCAGGAAGACAACAGAAGTTACTTAGAGCTGTATGGACGCCTGCAAACGGCCCAGACGCCAACGAGCACAGCCGCGAGCATCAGCAGCGCTGTTTCCGGTGGCTCCGGCGTGAAGGTCACTGGCCCTAATATATCGGCCCCAATTCCTCCGCCCGCTCCGGTTGGCTGACCAAGGAAGGAACCGGCAGCATCAAAGACTGCAAACGATACCAGGGGGAAATTTGGGTCGTTGCCTGCAACCGCGGACGTATCCAGCGTGAAAGCGGTTGGCGTGGTTCCGGTTAGAGTCAGCGAGAAGCCGGTGATGTCCGCGAGTCCGTACTCGAAAGTCGAGGAGCCGATAAACGGATTGCTCGTGCTCGGCCCGACAAACACGGTCTGGCTGAAACGGAAGGCCGTCAAATCCCCGGCCCCGACCGTACTCAATCCATCCGCAAAGCTGAATGCGCCAGCCCCTGCCGCCGAGTCCGGCAAGGTCAATTGCTCTCCTATGTACTGGAACGTGAGCGTTGTAGCACTAACAATTCCACAAGGAACTGCGAGTAGCGAAAGGAGAGAGCAGATGCAGAAGCTTTTCCTCATCCTATACGGAATAGTACACAAGGTCCGCGAGAATACTCAATAGCTTGCGGTACTTGCCCAGTACTCTATTAGCCGCACAGTACTTCAAGGTCCTTCCAGTCTGCGTTCGTCAAACGTTCACAAGCCAGTTCGCCAGGCGGAGGGGTCAGATGGACACGCGCCCTGAATCCGAGTTATTCTATTCCATGCTGACGTGCTTTCTAACGAGAGCACGTGCACTGGACTTGATCTTGCTGAATCCTGGGTTGCGGTTTCAGTGCAAATGAAGTCCAGGTTTGCGGAGCTTGCTCGAAGGAAAGCAAATAGCGTCCGATCCAATTGCGCCAGCCCACTCGCGGTGCGGCCCGCCTCTATTCGATATCGTTAGCAGCCCTGATCATGGCTTACCTTCGTCTGGCTCTGCGTAGTCTAGTTTGTTTGATCGTCGCCGTCTGCATCGCGGAGCTTTGTGCCCGAATTGACGATGCTCTAACGGACGGAGCCCCGCTATTTGGTCCATATGGCTATTCGGCCATGCTGACCCATGATGAGTTTGGAGTCACTGGCCGGCCCTACGGCCACTATCTGAAATGGAAACTCAATAGCCGTGGTTATCGAGGCCCCGAGATCCGCTGGGATCGTGAACGGATTATGTGTATCGGGGCCTCGGAAACATTTGGATTTACGGAATCGGAGGGAATGGAATACCCGCGCCAGCTTGAGCGCGAATTGAACGCTCGCGGCGGCTGCAACCACTATCAGGTCGTCAATGTCGCGTACGCAGGGCAATCCCTCGGCAGCTTCTCCCGCCGTGTAGACAACGTGGTGGCGGAAATCAAGCCTCGTTTTGCTCTGGCGTACCCTACCCTTCTCACCTATGTCGATCCTCCTTCTGAAGATGCGGACCCGACGGAATGGGTAAAAGAGAACTCCGCGTTCCAATTCCGCGTCAGGGGTAAGTTCTTCAACGTGATCGACACCATGCCCGAATGGGCCGCGACCATCCGGTACAAACTCCATATATGGAAGGCCACGCGTCACGCCGCCGTCATGCAGCGAATTCCAGAGGCGAACGTGGAGCGATTTCACCGGGATCTTTGCCGCCTCCTCGACAATCTCGAGCAAAAACATATAGAGGCGGTGTTGGTCACTCACGCTACTCGTTTTGGTAAACGAGTCTTACCGGAAGAACGCCCGATGCTCGTCGCTTGGCGCCGCTTCGCGCCAACGTTGAACGATCCGGGGTTCCTCGACATGGAGAACCGCCTGAACAATGTCATCCGCATGGAAGCGGCCGCCCGGCGACTGATTCTGGTGGATGCGGCCGAGAACGTATCAGGTCGCGAAAACTTCGCTGACTTTGCTCACTTCACGGACCGCGGAGCGAATGTGATGGCGAAACTTATCGCGGACAGGCTGCTGGCGGCGGAAGACTCGCACACTCAACCTTGTTCAGAAAGCGACGTCCTGCCCGTGATCATCGCACCAATGGGCGCGCGACACTTCCGCTAGAACTGGAAGTAAATGAAGGATTGAGGCTTGGAGGATCGGAACAGGATCACGTAGAGTACGGCGGTGTAGGCTGCTGCACGCAATTCCGCGGGAATGTGCCGTCCGGCATAACGCTTGATGATCTCCTGGGTATTTGGCACAGCCCAAACAATCAATAACAAAGCCGGAATCAGAATGAGTTGCTCGAATGCGCTCTGCTGCCACAACGCCCAGAGGGAGGTCGAGAATAGGTGTAGCGGCTGAGAAACCAAGCTGAATATGGGAAAGCTCCAGCCCGGGCTTGCGAAGCCGTTCAGGCCAGCCATTCCTTGTAGCAGGCCAACCGCATCAGCTACAGAATCGGCGCGAAAAAAGATTTGCGCGACTATGACACAGATGAAAGTCAGCAGCACTCCGGCGACATGACCGGCTCGCTTCTTCCATATGGGCGCTGCCGCCTGCAGCTTTTTCCCAAAGATCTGCCAGAGATGGTTGATGGTCAAATAAAACCCGTGCAGCAGCCCAAACACCACGAACTGGAGGCCTGCGCCGTGCCAAATGCCCGCGAGCGTCATGGTGATCATCATCGGTACGCCAACCATGCTGGTGAACCCACTTGCTGTTGCGAGCGCTTTCCGCGATGTCTTCTTACCCGCCGCCACTCGGCTCCGCATCACCCGGAGCGTAATCGGATTGTAGACGTAGAGCGTAATGTAACGCGTCAATGTCATATGCCAGCGCTGCCAGAAATCAATAATGTTGCGGGCCTTGTATGGCGAATTAAAATTCAATGGAAACTCAATCGAGAACATTCGCGCCAAGCCCACGGCCATGTCCGAGTAGCCGGAAAAATCAAAGTAGAGTTGCAGTGCGTATGCCAGGGCTCCACTCCACGCCGGGAAGAATGTTAACCCGTGTGCGTGCGCGAAGGCCGCATCGGCAAATGGCGCTATTTGATCGGCCAACAGGAGTTTCTTGGCTAAACCCAAAATGAACCAGGACAGTCCGATATCGACGTCCCGCGCCCGCAGCTGATATCGCCGTTCCGCGCTCAGCTGAGGCATAACCTCTCTGTGGTGGAGAATCGGCCCTGCGATCAGATGGGGAAAGAATGTGACGAAGACTGTATAGCTGACTGGCGTTTGTGACTCGGCCTGCCCCTGATACAGATCGACAAGGTAGCCAATCTGGGTAAAGGTAAAAAAGGAGATGCCGAGAGGCAATATCACGTCTGCCCACTGATGCTTAACAATCCCCGCCGAGTTCAGAAAGGCCAGAGTTGGAAATAGATATTTGTAGAAGACCAGGGCGCCCAGGTTTCCGGCAATGCCCACAATCAAAACGGTTCGCGATCTCCGCGGATATTCCGCATTTCTCGCGATCAAAGTCGCGCACAAATAATTAAATACGATTGAGGCTAAGAGTACGGGCACCAGGTCGAGGCGCCAGTTTGCATAGAAAACAATTGAAATGATTGACAGCCATGCAAGTGCGGCTGTCCTGCCAAAGCGGCCAAATAACTGGTAACCGGCCAAAGCAACCGGCAGGAAAACAAGGACGAACTTAGTAGTTGGAAAAAGCATTTTGTTATGCCAAATTAGAGATGTTCGTAGCTACTTACAAACAACGCTTTAAAAAGAGAAGCTTACACTAAATTAGATACTTTTGGAGTGCTAGGTTTAGCCGTTACGTACCACAACTTAGCATCATGCCTCCACAACTATACTGGCTGCCGGACCCACCAAGCCAATGGGCCGAGAGCCTGGCCGCTCTGAAGCCTCCCGGGGGCCGCAAGGAATGGGAAACTCTTGAACGGCTGGCCAACCATCGAGTAGATTTCGTTCAAACTTCACGTTTGGATCGTGCTCTCCGGCGCCTGTTCGCATCTCCGCCGGAGGGTCTCGCAACCAAGCCGGTCAGGTTGGCCTTACTTGCCTCATCGACATCGGCGCATCTTATACCTGGGATTCGCGTGGCAGCGCTTCGCCGGGGAATATGGGTTGACATCTATGAAGCCGGTTATGCACAGTACTGGCAGGAGTTGACAGATGAGTCATCCGGCCTCAACCAGTTTCATCCCGATGTGGTGCTGTTCGCCATCGACGGCCGCCATTTGCTCGCCGCGCGCGACTCTACCGTGGAAGCTGCGCTTGAGACGTTTTCAGCGTGCTGGCATCGCGCACGCGATCTATTCGGATGCACCGTCATTCAACAAGCCGTTCTGCCGGTTTTCCCATCTGTTTTAGGTGGCAACGAGCACAACCTTCAGGATTCGCCCCAATGGAAACTGCAGCAACTGAACGTGCGCCTGCGGGAGCTTGTCGCGACCAACGGCGTTGTGATGCTTGGCGTCGACAAATACGCGGAGTCGGACGGTATGAAGGAGTGGCACGATCCGGGACTCTGGCATCGTGCCAAGCAGGAAATCCATCCCCGTGTGTCTCATATCTATGGCGACCTGACGGCACGATTGCTCGCCGCCCTACAGGGCCGCTCTTACAAATGTGCTGTCCTGGATCTTGATAACACGCTTTGGGGTGGCGTAATCGGAGATGACGGCCTTGCGGGACTTTTGCTTGGCCAGGGGCATGCGGTCGGTGAGGCCCACATCGAGTTTCAACGTTTTCTGCAGGAACTGGGCCGCCGGGGCGTCATCCTGGCAGTCTGCTCCAAGAATGACGATCACAATGCGCGGCTGCCATTTTGCGAGCATCCCGAGATGGTTCTACGGGAAGCCGATATAGCCTGCTTTGTCGCGAACTGGAATGACAAGGCCTCCAACTTACGGCAAATCGCCGCAAACCTAAATATAGGGCTCGATTCGTTAGTCTTCGTCGACGACAATCCATTCGAACGTAATCTGGTTCGACAGGAACTGCCAATGGTGGCCGTGCCTGAGCTTCCTGAGGATCCATCATTCTATGCTGCTTGCTTAAGTGACTCAGGCTATTTCGAGGCGGTCTCCGTGACGGTAGAAGACCGGAACCGCGCGGACCTTTACCGCGCGAATGCGGACCGGGAAGCCGTCAAACAGAATGCAACGGACATTACCGGATATCTGCAGTCTCTAAAGATGGAGCTGATTTGGAAGGAGTTCGATCTGGTCAGTTTGCCCCGGATCGTCCAACTCATAAATAAGACCAATCAGTTTAACCTCACCACGTTGCGCTACACCGAAGCCAACGTCCTCTCTATGATGGGGGATCCGGAGGTGATAAAGCTCTATTTCCGCCTTACGGACCGGTTCGGAGACAACGGCATTATATCGGTGGTTATTTGCAAACTGACTGCCGAAATGGACTTACTGATCGATTCATGGTTGATGAGCTGCCGTGTATTGGGGCGCCAGGTGGAAGAGACGACGCTTAATGTTGTGGCCTCGACTGGCCGTCTTCTTGGCACGCGAAACCTGATTGGTGAATACCGGCCGACGGCCAAGAATGGAATGGTAGAGGCGCTGTACCGCAAACTTGGCTTCGACCTGGTAAGCGAAAATCCGGACGGTTCAAGCCGTTGGACTTTAGACGTGGCCAACTACCGGGAGCGGCCGAGTTATATCCGCGTCTCCGCGAGCTAAAAGACATGAATGAAGAGCAGATTTACCCAGCACTGACTGTCGTATTCCGGGATGTTCTGGATGACGACACGCTCATTCTGAAACCCACTCTCACCGCGCGCGATGTGGAGGGATGGGACTCGTTAACACACGTCAACCTGATCGTTGCGGTCGAGAGCCGTTTTGGCATCAAGTTCAGAACGGCCGAACTCGAATCGTTGAAGAATGTTGGTCAATTTGTACAGCTTATTGGCCAAAGACTAGCGGCCAAGTAAAGCTGCATTCACTCTTTCCGGAGACAACCCTGTGATGCTTTCAACTACGCGCAGAAGAACTGTGCTTGTCCTAATTGGAGTTGCATTTGCAATTTTTTCGCTATCTTGCATTAGCGATTGCATGCGCGAGAGCGATCAAGCCAGCGTGCTTACCGGCGTTTGGGAGTTATTTCGCGGCGCCCGCGTCGTGGGAGAGAGCTACTACAACTATGAGAAGTTGTATGAGACTTATTGGTTGACGACGCTGGGATTTTGGATTCGCTCGCTTTTTGGCAGCGTATGGTCGCCAGTCCTCGTCGGCAACATCAGCACGGGAATTACCTTTTGGGCAACTACTCTGGCAGCCATTTTCCTACTGGCTAAAGACCGCCGCCGGCCGCCTGTGCTTAGCACGTTCTGCTATCTCAGTACGCCGGCGATTCTCATCAATTCGCTCTACACGAACGCCGCGATCCTGTCGGCTGGCTTCCTTCTTCTCGCAGGCATACTCCTTACCGGCAAACACACTCTGGTGAGACGCGCACTAGGCGCTTTCTTTTTTTTCATCGCTGTGGGAGCTCGAGCTGACGCCGTGCTTTTGGCTCCCTTGATCATATGGCTGCAATTGCCTAGCCACAATTGGTTCCGCAGAGCGTTTACAGATGTAACGACGTGGCTGGTATTTTTCTCCGGAGCCGCCGCCGTTCTTCTTGGCCTAAAGTTATTCGCCGGGCATCCTATTTACTCCTGGGTGGGATTTTGGGGCTTCAAGGTGTTTGCGGGGTTCCTTGTTTTTGGCCTCGGCGCATCTCTGCTCTTACTTGTGGTGTTTTGCGCAGTGATTCTGATTCACGCGCTGTCCGCACCCAGCGTTCAACGGGCAAGCTTCTACCTTGTGGGGGCCATCGCACTGGCCCTCCCGCTCCTGTACTATTCCGTTCAGTTGTGGAGCCCTCGTTACGTGGTAACGACGGCGATTGGCGTTTTTTTGTTTTCGGCCTCGAGCCGCGGCGCAGCGCTGTTTCGATTCGGACCTTATAGGAGCGCCGTTTACCGGATGAGACTGGCAGGCGGTGTCCTTGCCATGCTTCTATTGATCGTGGGGCTAAGAGTGCCTTCACCGGCTGCCCCTAGACTGACATTCGTCCACCCAACGCTCTTCCCGACGGCGGATGGACTACATCCGATGGGTGCTTACCTTAGTTTTCTGTTCACCGTGCGCGGCGGCGCAAGACACGAGATCGATCACAACCAACTTATTTGGGCGGCAGCGGAGTCTGCAACCTACGTGCCCGCAGGCGACGGCTTTGTCCATGTTCTGGATACGCCGATGTGCAGCTTCGTGCAGTTTGGCGCGGCGCTCAAAGGAATGCAATCGAAGCTGGAAAGGGTCGGCGAAAGCCGGAATCCGCTGTACGCTGAATCGCGCACGTGGATGCGTGGTGGTACCGATCAAATTGCCAGTACGTTCGCGGAACTTTTATATCAACCGGCTGAGGTGGTTTCACCGGCTTATAGGGGAATAGCTATCGTCCGTTTTAATGCAGGTGGAGATTTGTCGTGGGGAGCGCGGACAAAATTGCTAAATGACCTCTTTTTGGGAAACGAGTACAGACTCTATAGTGCGTCCGAACGTTTCCCACGTGGAGAGGGCATAGACGTCCGTCCATCTGCAATACTGGCCGACCAACCTTTCGCCATAATGCTTCAAGGTGAAAGAGCAACCGCGGCTCAAGATCGACAATCGGGGATGTACTATATCCGGACTGACAGCCGCCAGATTCCACAGTATGAACTGGCTGCCGGCCGCCCGGCGCATGTTACGTTCGCTATACAGTTGCTTCCGGCTTGGATGTCGACTAAGAATCGGTAGAAGGCGCTGCCGCTAGCCAATGCCACCCAAACACCAAGCCGGCCGTCATTCGAACACCAACCTTTAGGGCGCGGAAGTTGTCGACATTGCCGCCTTTGCTTTTGCCGACCCGGGGATGAAACGTGATAGGACATTCAACGATAGCTTCGCCGATGTCAAGGGCGGTATCCAGAAAATGCGCGTTAAATTCCAGGTTTACTTCGGGACGGAGAACGGGCAGCAGGCGCTCCAAGGATTCACGGCGCATCGCTTTGTATGTCGTCCCGACGTCCGTAAAAGTGCCTTTCCCCAGGTGCTTGGCTTCCAATAGCTTCCCGACAAAGAAATTACCGTAGTACATAAATGTGCTGAGCTGCGTGGTGTATTCACGCAGTTGCTCCACAATGCGTGTGCCATTCACGATGTCCGCATGCGGTAGGTACGCCAGAATTTTGTCGATGTCGCGGGCCCGAAACGTCATGTCACCCTCACAAAGCACGATGATTTGACCGTCCGATTGCGTCAGTGCTTCTTGGAAGCACCTGTATACACAGCGTCCATAGCCAGGCTTTAATTCGTTGGCGACGGAGGCCCCTGCCTCACGTGCGCGCTCCTCGGTTGCATCCTTACTGTTGTTGCTTACTACAATCACAGCTTTGACGGCCGGATGAGAGTAGAAATCCCGAACTGCGGGCCCGATGCTGTCCTCGTCGTTGTACGCCGTTAGCACCACGGTTACGCTGTCGGTCCGTATGGGCTTGGGTTTGGCGATTCGCGGCGCTCGCTTTACCGGAAGCATGATGAAGATGTCGAAACTGCACAGGAGGAGACCGGCAAGGGTGGGAATTCCTCCGTACCACATGAGCCACTGATTCAGCGGAAGCAGCGCAGGAATCTGGAATATGAGACGGGGCAATCCCACAAGAATGCCGGAGATATACATGGCGACCCCTAAAATCAGCAGCAGGACGCCGTAGAGGAAAAAGGGGATTTTCTCCGCGCTAAGCATCAGACGCGAGACGGCCGCGGCTGAAACGCCGTCGAAGCGGATGGCGCCCGGAACCGCTGGCGTATCCAGGACGGCCTTATTCAGCTTTTGCTTGATTTTCATAACAGAACCGTGATTCGGCCGGATGACCGGCGAGGAAGCGTGGATTAATTTGCGTTCGCGGATTCAGCTGGGCGCTCAATCGCGTAGAGGTGAAATCCGGTCAAACCAGGAACAGCCGCTGTTCGAAAGTGTGGAGCGACAGAAGGCGTAATCGCCCCTTTTTCGTCTGGTATTGAGTCACGCGGTATAGCGATGTATTGGGCCTTCTCCGGAATGAATTTGAAAATGGCTGCTACGCTTGGGGGCGTTCCAGCAACCGCGGGGATCATTATTCCCCATTCCGCGTGATAGAACTTCCGCTCTGCCATATACACGCCGATGGTGTTATTTGGAAAGTACACATGACCAGGATTACGCTTCGTGTAGTCGTATGCTTCGAACGCCGCCGGCTGCCGGAGCATCTGCTTTTTCCATTCACTGTCGTAGCGCGTTGGCAGCCCGGAACCAAGTAACGTAATCGTCGCAATTACGGTCACGGTACGCAATGCCAATACCGCTTGAGGGTCTGATCCGGTAAGAACTCTGATTTCCAGAGCCGCGGCGACAACTCCAAGTAGGAAGAAATAAGTGGTGTGGGCAAAGTCATTGATGTCGCCGCCGGACGCTGCATAAATTCTGACGCTCGGAATAGCAAGCACGATTGAAAACGCAAAAAAGGTCCAGGCTAAGTACGATCTGCCTGACCATGCCATGGACCGTTGTGTCAGAAAGCCGATCAGTCCGATGCCCGTTAGGGTCAGTGCCAGAACGGCGTAGTTCTCGAACAGTCGATAGGCGCCTGGGAACAGATTTGCCGTTATCACCGGATAACGCGAAGGAATTAAGACGTTATTGAAATAGATAGCACCCAGATCGTGATACACAACTGTCACTAACCCAAGGACTAAAACGGAAAAGACAATCGAAAATCCTAGATAGAACCACCAAAACCGCCGTGGGAAATAAAGGACTACAGCCAGTCCCATGACCAATGCAGGAAGCAGCATGTTTTGCTTGCAGCCCACGCTTAGCACCAACGCCAGACTGCTGATTGCGGCTGTCTTCCAGCGCGGCTTATCCCTGCTGCTGAAGAGAACGAGTGCGCTAATCCCCATCAAGGACATCGAGGGAGCGTCGGCGGAAACATTCGCCGCCACGTAGCTCAACGGGCGTAAAGACGCGATCGCCGTGAGAGCAAACAGCAGTACCGGCGCCGAGTCGCGAAAAGGCAAATGATGCTTTCTTACGAATGAGTACCCCAGCAGTACAAGAGGCAAGACAAGAAACGCCGTCGATTCGAGTGAGCCGGCAGCGAAGACGGTCTGAACCGTTGGGAACAGCGCTGCGGGCAAATACACGATATAAGACAGCGGGCCATAGATGCTGCAAAAGAGTGGAGCGATTGGCTCAATTTGATAAATTAACTGCCCGTGAGCCAGCCCTATCGTAGTGGCAAATCGTTGCTCGAAATAAGGTGTATGCCAAGCTTCGACATACGCGCAGATGAAAAGCGTCGCGGTAAGCAGCGCGGCTATCGCCAAACTGAAAGCCAGGAGGAGAAACCCCAAGCGGCTGGTGTTCATCCGGTCCTTGCGGTCAGCGCTGCGAGGAACGCCTGATTCGGAATTGGCGCGCGGGCTTGCGTTTTTAGTTTGAGTTTCCATTGTGAAATGAAGTGGTCGCCGGGCTTAGAGAGGACGCACTTCTCCAAGTTGCAAGACAGGAAGCACCCGGCGAGCTTCGGCTGATACAACCTCTTCGTAAATCTCGCTCATGCGCGCGGCCCGCAGATCCCAGGTCTGCGCTTTAGCGAAATTCCAAGCTGCAATGCGCATCGAATGCCGCTGCTGGTCACCGGTTGCCATCTGACGGATACCTTGAGCGAGAGCTTCAATCGTGCGCGCCGGAGTAGTTACCGGAACTTTGATGCCGGCCTCGGGTGGCACAAAATCCCCAACGCCTTGATGATCGAGTGTCAAAGGCGGCAAACCGTGCGCCATGGCCTCTAACACAACGCCGCCAAATGAATCCCGGACACTGGTAAAAAAGAACGCATCACAAGAACGAAACAGAGCCGGCATCATTTCGTACGGGACCTGTCCCAAGAATTTTACGCGCTGCCCGAGTTGCAGGCGTTTCACGAGTCTTTCCGATTTTGCCCGCAAAGGGCCAGTTCCAGCAACAACTAAACCGATACTAGGATCCTGAACTTTCGCTAACGCTCTCAAAGCGAGCGTCAAGCCTTTATGTGGTTCCAGCCGCCCCGCCCAGAGCAGCGTGAACTCGCCAGGAGGTTTCGGACAAGGCAGTTCAGACGGTACGTATTCGGGCGGTAATCCGCAATCAAGAAACCGGGCGACGCTCAAACCGCCGGCGCGCGTAAGCAAATGTTTCGTATCGCTGTTCACGGCAAAGGTAAGTTTTGATATCTGCAAGGCTTTGCGCAGTCTCGGATAGGAGCGTAGCGACCGTACTCGGATGGTTCTCAAAAACTCGCCGCAAGTGCGCCGGCCGAAGTACCGCAAGAAGCTGGCCGGGGCATGCTGTCCTCCTCCCACTGGACCCCAAACTACTGGAATACTAAGTAGCCACAGCGGGGGAGGGGCGCTGATGGTAGCCCAACTAAGATGGTGCGCAATGTCGAACGGCATCTCGTTGCAAAGCCGTGCCGCTGCTTTATATGCTTCTGACAGCCAAATCAAATAATGAAGCCGGATGCCCCATTCACCATGCTCGGGATTCCAGGGATCGATGAGACCCTTTACCGTGATCCATACCAATTTGAGATTTGGATTTGGACTCTTGGCTAGAAACGCTTCCGCCTTCGATCGGTGTTGAGGATGCGCGAGCAACCAGACGCGATTGGCTTGAAAGGTAAAGAGCCCAATTCCACGTGTTTCCCGGCTCCGAACCCATGTTCGGACCACAAGCATGGCCAATCAAGAGCACATTCATTCGTCTCGATCCTCAGGAGGCGTTCAAGTAACGGGGCAAGGGCATATGTCGAGCTCAGAACGCTGAGACCGGTAAAGCGCTTGCTTGAATAGATCGGTAAGAGTTGGTCAGGCTATCGCACTCTCAGCCTACGGGAAAGGTGAGAGCCTGACTTTGATGTCTGCTTGCCGAGAATATCACGGCGTCTTTTTAGTATCCACGAATCATTGTCCTGTTTCAACACTCCTATCGCCGGCGCGGTTTAGTACTATCGGCGAATCGAAGGTTGGCAAAGCTCGCTGCAGATGGGGAACCCTGACTAACTAGACAGAAAAGTCCGGAGAAACATGCGAAACTGAAACCTAAAATGCTGGCGTATGGCTGCGGCCAACTGGACGTGTGTCCGATCGATCAGCCCATTTAGGCTTGTGGCAATCCGAACGACGATAGCAAACGCGGCGGCGGCGGCGCTCTTTTATTCCGGGATCTACCATCTTCTGGGCCCGGCTTTCCGTGGCGCCGGCTGCGTATTCGCACTGCATAAGGTGGTAACCGCCCGGGAGTGGAACCAGTTCGGCCCCATGAACCGGTACCTCTCTATCTCAGAGGAACTGTTTGAGGCGATGATCCATACGCTGATGGACCTGGATTATGAAATTGTGACGATGAGCCAGATAAGCCAGCGGCTCAATGCCGGACGCTCAGATCACCGGTTCGCCTGTTTTACCTTCGACGATGGATATCGAGACAACTATGAGGTGGCGTTCCGGATCAGCCGCAAACACAATGTTCCGATTGTGATTTACCTTGCGACTGGCATGGTCGATCGCATCACTGTCGAGCCATGGCGAGGGATCGAGAGTCTTATCGCCGCCCGCGACAAAGTCCGAGTGCCGGCCGAAGCTGGCGGAGCAGACCGTTTTGAGGAGATGCGCGCGGATACGGAGCAGACAAAGACAGCTTGCTGCGAGCATCTCAGCCGGGTTATTGCCGCAGCTCCGGCCGAGCGAAAAAATAGACTTCTGACGGGACTGGGCGAAGAGAACGGCTTCGATGCATGGGGGCCCATTCAATCCCTCTCGCTAGATTGGGCCCTGGTCCGGAGTATGCAGGAAAGCGGCCTTGTGGAGTTCGGGGCGCACACGGTTCGTCATCTATCGCTGGCCTCCTTATCCAGCCGCGACGCCGCGGATGAAATGCTCAATAGCGCCAATCGTGTCGCGGCCGAATTGGGGACTGCCGTCCGTCACTTCTCCTATCCCTACGGGACTCCGGCACATGCGGGCGAGCGGGAGTTCCGCATCTGCCGCGAGCTTGGCTTTGAAACTGGCGTGACCACCCGCCACGGCACTCTAACTCTCGCGCACCGTAATGCCATGCAGTCGTTGCCTCGCTTGACACTAAACGGCCATGTCGCAAACTTATGCAATGTAAAGGTATTTGCCAGCGGTGCGATGACTCCCCTTGAGAGCGGCTGGCGCTTTTGGCGAACTAAGTCTTAGGCAAGAGCACTGCAGGCCGAAATAGTAAATAGTACTATTGCCAACTTGATTTGACATACGTCCTGGCGCTGACTATCGTAATAAGCAGAGCATGAGTTGGCCCCGCCCATCGATTTGGTACCTGAGCGTGGTACTGTCCGCCGCACTCTTGTTCACGTTTATCGATGCTCTACATGACACATCAGCCATAGCCTCGCGGAGCCGTGTATCTCGCGCGAGTCTCAGGCAGCATGTTCAAACCCATGATGATCACTTGTTGGACAACTGGGTGACACCTTCGTATCCTGAGCGCCTCATCGCCGTGTCGAGCCAGTCCGCGGTATTCGTGCCGCCAACGCCCGCCATCGTAGAATTTGCCCTTACGCACGCAGCTTCTGATTCTTCTCCCCCCATCAATTCGTAGCCGCCGACCCAATCCATTCAGCAGCTATTCGTAAGACTCATTCAGTTGTACGCGAGGTCGCGTCAGTGTAATCCAAGCCGGCCAGTAAGTGTGGCTGCAGCGTCATACTGTTGCGGCGAACCTCTTGGCCGCGCCTCAAATCTAAAACCATTCTCTAGGAACTTCGATGGGATCGATATTATAATGCAGAACACAAGTGTAGAACTGGACTCTTCAATTCTTACTGCTCCCGCGGACTTCTCTTCCCCAGGCGCAGCACCCTTCCAAATGGTGGATCTTCCGCAATACTGCGCAGACCCGGAACTGGGCCGGCAGATCTACGACTTTATCGCTGAAATCTATCCAATCTGCCGCAGCATCACTGGGGATGGAGTTCGCCAGACCCTCTCGGTGATAGAACGCTTGATTGAGATCGAGAGGTATGAGGTGCCGACAGGCACGGCGGTGCTCGATTGGACTGTTCCGAAAGAGTGGAATATTCGTGACGGCTATGTCGCAAACTCACGTGGAGAACGTATCATCGACTTCAGGAAATCCTGCCTCCATGTTCTTGGCTACAGCGTGCCGGTTAGAGGCCGTTTTCAGTTGAGCGAGTTGAAGGAGCACTTATTTACCGCTCCCGCGCATCCCGATTGGATTCCGTTCCGGTACTCGTACTACCACGAAAACTGGGGTTTCTGCATGGCCCACAATGAGTTTCTAAAGCTCGAGGACGGTGAGTATGACGTGGTTATAGATTCTTCCCTGGAAGACGGCTCGTTAACTTATGGCGAGTTCTACCTGCGAGGCCGCACTACAGACGAGCTCCTTATTACTGTTCATGTCGACCACCCCGCGATGTGTAACGACAATATGTCGGGCGTTGCAGTGGCGACCTTTTTGGCAAAGCTATTGGCACGTGTTCAGGACCGCCGCCTCTCGTACCGCATCCTCTTCATGCCCACTACGATCGGCTCGATTACCTGGCTCAGCCGCAATCAAGCCAATCTGGGCCGCGTGAAGCACGGCTTTTCGATGACCTGTATCGGAGATGGCGGAGGATTCACTTGGAAGAATACGCGCCGGGGCAACACCGAGATCGACAGAGCAGTCAAATGTGCGCTTCGGGAAAGCGGTGAGAAACACGAATTTTGGGAATTTACGCCATTCGGTTTCGACGAGCGTCAGTTCTGTTCGCCTGGCTTCAACCTCCCGTTCGGCAGCCTGTTCCGAACCGGCGCTCATTTTTATCCGGAGAACCACACCTCTGCCGACAACATGGACCTCATGCGTCCGGACAAGCTGGCCGGTGCTGTCACGCTTTGCGCCAACATTGCTAGGATCCTCGACGGAAATGCAAAGTATCTAAATACGAGTCCTGAAGCGGAGCCGCAGTTGGGCAAACGCGGTATCTATCGGAAAATCGGGGGGGCCATACCAAAGGAGCACTTGATGCACTTGTTGTGGATCTTGAACTACTCCGATGGCGAATACTCGCTTCTGGATATCGCGGATAAATCTAAGTTTGCCTTTTCGGATCTGCGCGAGGCGGCTGATCTTCTTCTGGAGCATGGCCTTCTCGTTCCTTGGCAGGAAGGGAGATCACGTCGCCTAGGCGTGTAAGCAGCCTCGATTTCTGTTCTTGATCCACGTCTGCCCCCGCCTTCTCCAAGTTCGTTTAGTAGTGCGTGTTATGTGTGTTATATCGTTGCGAGCATGCGGCTCACTCGAAGATCGTTTGTAAACGGCCTGCTCGCCTCGCCGATCGCCAGAGCATACGCAAAAGCGGCGAGTACGGCCACGCCGATGAAAATCACCGGAATCGAAACGGTATTTTGGAAATCGCGGGACGACGCGCCATTCTGGCCACACTGGATCTGGGTGAAAATCACAACCGATGCGGGCCCGTACGGCATTGGTGAGACCTATCCCCGCAATGCGAACGATTCCGCTGCGATTCACGGCGTTGCGAATACGCTGATCGGGCAGGATCCGCGAGACATCGAGCGCATCTGGGCGGATCTCTACCGGTCCTTTGATTTTCAAGTGGCGGGAGGAGCGGAAATGCGCGCACTCAGCGCTATTGATCTTGCTTTGTGGGATCTTTTAGGCAACTCGCTCGGCGCTCCCGTCTACCGGCTCATAGGAGGCAAGGCGAACCCGCAGGTCCGCGTCTACAACACCTGCTTTCCCTATAAGTTCGATTTCAATCGCGAGCCGGAGAAGATCATGAGCGAATTGATCGAAACCCGCGGCATCAAAGCCATCAAGATCTGGCCGTTCGATGGAGCCGCCCAGGCAAGCGCGAACCAGTTCATCACCTGGCAAGCGATAGACAGCGCGTTAACCCCAGTCAAGAAATTGCGGGATCGTTTCGGATATGAGATTGAAATCGCCATAGAGTTTCACGCGCAGTGGAACTTGGCCTCCGCCATCCGCATCGCCCATGCTCTGGAACCCTACCGGCCCATGTGGCTCGAAGATATGCTGATGCCGGGAAATTTTTCGCAGTATCACGATCTGGCATCGTCAACACCATTGCCGTTGATAGCCGGCGAAAGGATGGCGGGCAAAATGCCCTTCCAGGAAATGCTGGCCTCGCGTGCCGTAAAGTTTGTGATGTTCGACCTAACCTGGTGCGGAGGACTGACCGAAGCCCACAAAATTGCCGCCATGGCGGACGCCTACCAACTCCCCATTGCGCCGCACACGGCGGGCGGTCCGCTGCTCTTCTATGCTTCGACGCACCTCACCACCGCTTCACCGAACGTCTGGATCCAAGAGAGCTGCCAGCGCTTTTATGAACGGGACTGGCCGGCGATGCTGGAAGATCCAATCGCACCCAGCGAGGGGCGCATTCGAGTGCCCGAGGAGCCAGGGTTCGGGATGAAGATCAAGGCCGACGCATGGAATCACCCGGCCGCCGTGCGGCAGCGCAGCGGTCATTTCGCGAACTGAACTAATGGGCGGCTATCTGCGCGTAAACCGGATAGTGATCGGAGCCTTTGACGTCTTTCCGCACTGCACCATCGTTGACCGTAATCCCACGCGCGAAAATCCAGTCAAGCGACATGGCAATCTTGTGCGTCCGCTGAATCCGCTTCCCGGTTGCGCTTTTAAATCCGAGCCGCTCGAGTTTGTGCAGGTAAATGGAGGGAAAGTATTTGGTGTTTAAATCGCCGCCGATAATAGCGGCTGTACCGAAGGGATACTTCGCCAGATCGGCCAACATCTCGTCCAGCTGCGCCATTTGAATCGGCCCCGCGCTGCGGCTCTCCAGGTGCGGGTTGTAGACCACCAGCGGGCGGCCCGCGAACTCCAGCTCCGTCACCAGCGCAATGCGGCTGCCCATCCTGCGCTGCATCAGCGGCAGCGACGAAGGCAGCCAGGCGTGCGGCTTCCAGAATGTGGATTGCTTTTGGAAGCGCAGCACCCGCGCCTCCCGCACCGGCAAACGGGTGAGCGTCGCTTGCCCGATATACGCCGGCTCCCCGCGCTCCTGGCTCAATTCCTCAAACTCAATGCCATACGCAAGATTCAGATGCAGCCGCTTGGCAAGTTCAGCTGCAATATCTTTCTCGCCCGAGCGTTTCGCGTTCCAGTCCACTTCCTGAAACAGGTACAACCCGGCCGGATTCTTCTCGAGTTCCGCCGCGACAGTGTCGAGATTGCTGCCGTGATCAATGTTCCACGTCACTACGCGCATGGATTGGCTTCCAGATTCGACGGGAGCAAACTCGAGCTGGCGCGCAACATCGAAATCCCGCGGCTGCGCGCCAAACACCACCACGGCGGCCCCAAGCGCAAAGGACACGGGCCATGCCCATTTTGCGCTCGGCATCATCTTACTTCCCGGTGTAGCTAACGCGCCAAATGGCGTTATAGCCGTCATCGGTCACCAGCAGCGAACCATCAGGAGCCGTCGCGACGCCCACCGGACGTCCCCACACATTTCCGTCGGGAGTAACGAAGCCCGTGAGGAAATCCTGGTATTCTCCATGCGCCTTGCCATTGTCGAGCGGCACCCGGATCACTTCGTACCCTACGCGCTCCGACTTGTTCCACGAACCATGCTCGGCCGCGAAAATATCGCCTTTATACTTCTTCGGAAATTGCTTGCCTTCGTAGAACATCAATTGGAGCGAAGCATTGTGCGGCTGCAGAAGAACATCGGGAACAGTCACTTTGCCCTCCAGTTCCGGATGCTTACCAGGCAGGCGTGGATCATGATGATCACCCATGTAATACCAAGGCCAGCCATAGAAGCCGTCTTCCTTCACCGACGTAATGTAATCGGGAACCAGGTTGTCGCCTAGCATATCGCGCTCGTTAGTCGAGCACCACAACTGGCCGGTCGCCGGATTCACGGCGATACCAACCGGATTGCGGATGCCGGCCGCGTAGATCTTCACGAACTTGCCTTCCGGGGTGTATTGAAGAATATTGGCGCGGTGAAATTCCTTCGGATGAGTATCGGGGTCATCCACGTTCGAAGCCGAACCCACGGAGACGAACAGCTTTGTCCCGTCCGGCGAAAACGCCAGGTCGCGCGTCCAGTGGCCGCCGCCGGCCGGCAATTCGGGAATAATGGTTTCCGGCGCTCCGATCGCTTTCAAGTCGCCGTTGTGATACGGATAGCGCACCACCGAATGGGTGTTTGCAAGATAGATCCACTTCGGATTCGCACCCAGCGGGTAGAACGCGATCCCGAAGTTATTCTTCAGCCCGGTGACAAAAGTGGATTTCTCTTTCGGCTTCCCGTCGCTGCCGATGCCGATGCCGCGGAAGACCTCGACTTCTCCGGACATGCTTTCCGAGACAAACAGGTCGCCATTCGGCGCGCTTCGAATCTCGCGTGGACCGGACAGTTTTTCAGCATAAAGCTCAACCTTGAAGCCCTCCGGAGCAAGCGGCCATGCGTCGGCCGGTTTCGGCACCAGCGTCGGCGAGTTGGAAACGCCCTTCGTGGCGTAGGGCTGAGGGAGGTCGGCTACTGTAATCTTGCGGAAGTTGCCGGGCTTTTCATCTTTGTAGCTGGCGAAAGCAGCGGAGCCGGTTGTCACACCCTTGACGTCGGATACGTCAGGAGCGGCATTCATCAGCAAAGCTGTCGAGCCAGCCAACACGCCGGCTGTCGCCAGCCATCGCTTTAAATTCCATTTCATTTCAAATTAACCTCTATTCGGTTTGTTCAAGAAGTAGACGCTGAGCGGGGGCTGAAGGTAACTTTCGCAGGTCTTCCAGCTTAAGGCGCCCGGTGTAAATAGACATGCCGATGGCGCAATGAATGTCCGCGGCAGTAAGAGCTTCGATATCTTCCAGTGTAGTGATTCCGCCGGCCGCCACGATTTCATGCTTGGTGGCGCGGCGTAAGCTGCGGAACCAATCCAGATCCGTGCCCTGCATCATGCCCTCTTTGTCCACGTAAGTGCACAGGAAGCCGGAGCAATACGGCTCTAGCCGGGCCGCCATCTCAACGGCCGTGTAGTTCGTCGCTTCCCGCCAGCCCTTTACTACAATGCGCCCCTCTTTGCTGTCCAGCGCCAGCGTTATCTTTTGCGGTCCAACGGCTCCGGCCAGCGCTTCGAGGAAAGCGGTATTCGGACCATCGGTCGAGAATGCGGCGGTTCCCACAATGACGCGAAAGGCTCCCTGTTCGAGCAGTGTTTGCGCGCGTTCCACCGTGCGCACGCCGCCTCCCACGCGAATGGTCGCCCGCCTGGCCAGATACTCCACCAGGTCATCGTTCGAACCCTGCCCGATCGCCGCGTCCAGGTCGATCACCTGAATCTGCGGAAAGCCCTCGAACATCTGCAGCATCTCATCCAGCGATTTGCCTTCGAGCGCCTTCTCCCGGCCCTGGACTAGTTGCACTACCTTGCCGTCCATCAAATCTATGCACGGGATAATCACGCTGCCGGCCTCACTGGAACTTGCGCTTCCGCCAGCGCGCGCTTGAGGTCGGCAACCGAGTATTTGCCGTAATGGAACACCGATGCAGCCAGCGCGGCATCGGCGCGGCCTTCCGTCAGAACCGTGACGAAATCTTGCGGAGTGCCCGCGCCGCCGGAAGCAATGATCGGAATTCTGGTCGCCAGCGAAGCCGCCTTCGTCAGTGGACAATCGAACCCGGTCTGCACTCCATCGGCATCCATCGAAGTAAGCAAAATCTCGCCCGCCCCCAGTTCTTCACCGCGCGCGGCCCATTCTATTGCGTCTATCCTCTCGTCGTGCCGACCGCCCTTGGTGTAGACATTCCACTTGCCTTCACCGGAACGCCGCGCGTCAATGGCTAGCACTACCGCCTGCGCTCCGAATTCCCTGCTGAGCTCGCTAATCAATTCAGGGCGCCGCACCGCCGCAGTGTTGACACTCACCTTATCAGCCCCGGCCAGAATAATTTTCCGCGCGTCGGCAACGCTGCGGATGCCGCCGCCCACTGTCAGTGGAATGAAAACCCGCCGCGCCGTTCGCGCCACCAGATCGGCCATGATTTCACGCGCATCGCTCGAAGCCGTAATATCCAGGAACACTAGTTCGTCGGCACCTTGTAAGTTGTAGCGCTCGGCCAGTTCCACCGGATCTCCGGCGTCGCGTAGATCCACGAAATTGACGCCCTTGACCACGCGGCCGCCAGTGACATCGAGACAAGGAATGATGCGTTTTGCCAGCATTTAAATATCGAGAAAATTCCGCACTACCTGCAAACCCACCGGACCCGACTTTTCCGGATGAAACTGAACCGCGTGAATATTATCCTGCTCCAGCACCGCCGAATAAGACTGGATGTATATGCAACTGGCCGCTGTCGCTTCGTTGAGCGGCGCGTAATAACTGTGCGCAAAGTACGTGAACGAGTCTTCCGAAAGCCCCTGCAGCAACGTGCTGGGTTTAAGCCGCGTTAGCGAATTCCAGCCCATGTGCGGGATGCGTGCCTCGCCCACGAAGCGCTTGACTACGCCCGGAAAAACTGCCAACCCGCGCATGCCAGGAGATTCTTCGCTCGCCTCGAACAGGCATTGCAAACCGATACAGATACCCAGGAACGGCACGCCCGCTTCGATCCGGTCCAGCAGCGGCTCGCGCAGCTCCAGCTGATCGATGGCTTGCATCATCTGCCCGAAATGCCCTACGCCCGGAAGAATCACTTTGGCCGCCGCGCGTACTTCCGCCCGGTCGTTCGTCACGCGATATTCCGCGCCCAGTTCGTCGAGCGTATTCTGCACGCTGCGTATATTTCCCGCGCCGTAATCGACGATGACCGTCCGCATCAAAGCAAACCCTTGGTGGAAGGAAGCTGATCTTTCAGCCGCTCGTCCGTCGAGCAGGCGTAGCGCATGGCGCGCGCGAAGCATTTGAAGATGGCTTCTATTTTGTGATGGTTCGACCGGCCATAGAGAACCTTCGCGTGAAAATTAGCTGCCGCATGATTGGCAAACCCATCGAAGAAATCTTCGAGTAACTCCGTCTGCAGATCCCCGACAAGAACTACATTCACCTGCTGGTCGTATACTAGCGCCGGACGTCCGCCCAGGTCCACCGCAATCACCGCCAGCGATTCGTCCATCGTCTGCACGAAATAACCCGCCCGGTTGATGCCGCGGCGGTCGCCCAGCGCTTTGGAGAATAGATCGCCCAGGACTATGCCCGTGTCTTCCACGGTATGGTGTTGATCTACATCGAGATCGCCGTTCGTGGTCAGCTTCAAATCGAAGCCGCCGTGTTTTGCGAACAGCTCCAGCATGTGATCTAAAAAGCGTATGCCGGTTGAAATCTCGTAAGTACCAGCGCCTTCAATGACAAGTGATCCCGAGATTTGTGTTTCTTTTGTATTGCGTTCAAGAGAAGCTTCGCGCATGTAACTATCGAACCGCCTGCGCCACGAGAGCCGCTAATTCATTGATGTCGCTAATTACGGTGAAGGCTCCGAGTTGGTACAAATTCGCGGTAATTTCCTGGTGACGTGAGTTGTGCGGCGTCGAAACACCGATGAATGGGACACCCGCCGCTTGCGAGCTGCGCGCATCATCCACGGTATCGCCCAGATACCAAAGCTGCTTTTGCGGGAAATGCTTCTGAATCAATTGCAGGCCGTCCGCCGCGGGCTTCGGAAAAGCCACGCTGTCATCCGTCACAACCGGATCGAAGGGAATGCCGGCGGCATAACGCCCCAGGGTTGCGTCGGCCTCGTACTTCACGCGCCCGGTGAAAATGGCGAGTGACGCAACTTTGGCCAAACCCTCTAGAAGACCGGCGCGCGGCATCCATTGTTCCCTGGTGATAAGACCGTTCCCGTTCTCTCCGAAAAAGATCTTATTGAAATAATCTACGACGGTGGCGTATTCCGTCTTCGCGCCGCGATCGGTAATCAGGCGCTGCGCCAGCAGCCAGTCGTTGTTCCAGCCGCCGGCGTTCTTGAAATCTTGAATTTCATCGTGCGACACCAGATCGCCGGTGAAGTGCCGCACCGTTTCACGAATGGTCTCGCGATACGACTGCATTACTTCCACCAGAACGCCATCCATATCGAACACAATGACATCGGGCCCGCGCTGCGGAATCACCAAATATCCTCCAACTCATCCAGGAATCGCCGGATTTGATCGCGTGTTCCAACAGTCACCCGCAGGGCGCCCGGGATTTCGTAGCTGCGGTCGCGCGTCAACACGCCCCGGTTCCGCAGTTCGTCGCGCACCGGAATGCAGCGGTCGCCCAAATGCATGAGTACAAAATTAGCCTGGCTCTCGGTGTAAGGAATCTTCAAACGTTCCAGCCCGACGTACAGCAACTCACGAGCCGTAAGCACTTCGAGCACGTAATCTTCTACAAACTTCTGGTCCTGCACGGCGATGCGCGCCGCCATCACCGCCACGGCGTTCACGCTATACGGCGATTGCGCTTTACGCACATGCGCCATATTCTCCGCCTGCGAAAACAGGCACCCGCAGCGCATCGCCGCCATTCCGTACACCTTCGAAAATGTCCTGCTGACAAACAGATTCGAATACCTGGGGAGCAGCGGCAGCGCCGTCACCCCGCTAAATTCGTAATAGGCTTCGTCAATCAAGACCGCCGCGTGCGGAGCCTTCTTCAGAATTTTTTCAATTCCGGAGAGGCCTATTCCCGTACCCGTGGGATTGTTCGGATTGCTGACCAGAACCGCGCTGGTTGAAGGAGTAATTCTTTCTAACAATTCGTCAAGCGGAAAGGCGAATGTTTGAGGCCGGTAGTCGAGTTCCCGTATACGCGCGCCGCCAAGCTGGCTGTAGAACTTGTACATCGCATAAGAAGGGCGCAGCATCATGACTTCGGCGCCTTCTTCGATATAGGTGCCGATAAGCAGATGAATCGCTTCATCGGTGCCGTTCGTCAGCGTCAATTCGTCCAGGCCAACCCCGAAGTGCTTCGATAGATCTTCGAGCGCATTCGTGTATTCGGGATACATGCTGAGATCGGCCGAAGTAAGATAGCGCTGAATGAAATCGAGGACATGCGCCGGCGCGCCGACGGTATTCTCGTTGAAATCGAGCCGCAGCTTATTGCGCCGCGCGCCCGTGGGCGGATGATACGGCGCCATGTCGAGCACCGCTTTCCGCGGCGTCAACGTTCTCGGCGCGGTTTCTACCGTTGAATTAGGCACAGCGAACCTCCACGGCGCGGGCATGCGCCTCAAGACCTTCTGCCCGCGCCAGGGTCGTTATTGCCGGAGCGAGCTGCGCCAGCGCGGAGGATGAAAATTGTTGAATAGCGATCACCTTTACAAAATCGGCCGCCGAGAGACCGCCGCGCAAACGCGCCGCTCCACCCGTGGGCAACACATGACTCGGACCAGCGGCGTAATCGCCGGCTGATTCCGGTGAATTCTGACCAAGGAAAACGGTTCCCGCATTCACGATCCGGGGCAGCAATTCCGGATGATGCAGGCTGAGATGTTCCGGGGCTTGCGCGTTTGCCATGGCAATGGCTTGGTCCATACCGGCGAACACGACAATGCGGCTGCTGCTGTCGATGGACTGACGCGCCACGTCGGCGGTTGGCAGCGTGGCCAATTGCCGCTCCAGCTCAGCCGAGACCGCCTGCGCCAGTGCTTCCGAAGTGGTGTAGAGCATAGCGCTGGCCGTTGGATCGTGCTCGGCTTGCGCCAGCATGTCGGCGGCAATCACACGCGCGTCCCCATCAGCGGCGAGGATCAAAATCTCCGTCGGACCCGCGAGGAAATCAATTCCGACTTCGCCCGCCAATAATTTCTTAGCGGCGGCGACGTAAGCGTTGCCGGGACCGACAATCCGGTCGACGCGCGCGAGGCTTTCGGTGCCGAACGCCATGGCTGCAATAGCCTGCGCTCCACCGGCGCGGTAGAACTCTGTAATTCCCAACAGGTGCGCGCAGCCCAGGATTTCGACCGAGGGCTTGGGCGATGTGACGCAAATGCGTGGCACGCCGGCGGTTTGCGCCAGCACCGCTGTCATCAGCAAGGTGGAGGGAAGCGGATAGCGGCCCGAAGGAACATAGCAGCCCACTGCGCCCAGCGGCCGCACGATCCAGCCCAGTTTGCGGCCCGGCGAAAACTCTTCAAAACGCTCGCGCGGCAACTGCGCTTCAGCGAACTGCCGGATGTTTTGGATCGCGGTTTCGGCGGCCGAGCGGACCTCCGGACGAAGCGCCTTACAGGCAGCGGCAAGCTCGTCCGCACCAATGCGCAGAGGAATATCGCCTAACTGGTCGAACTGGCGGGAATAGCGCAGCAGGGCTGCATCGCCCTCGGCGCGAACCGCTTCGATGATCGGTCGCACGGCGTCTTCAGATTCCGTGCGGGCGTGGTTCAGCGAGACGCTCTGTCTGAGCGCCTCGGCTTGTTCCGGGAAATGGAAAATCTGAATCACGCAGCGCCTACATCACAATCTTGTTCAGCGGATATTCCACAATGCCTTGCGCGCCCGCATCCTTCAAACGCGGAATGATATTGCGCACCGTCAACTCTTCCAGAATCGTGTTCACCGCCACCCATGCATCGTCGCTCAGCTGCGAAATCGTCGGGTTCTTCAACGCGGGCAAAATGCCCAGCACCGCGGCCAGGTCTTCGCGCTTCACGTTCATCAGCAAACCTACTTTTCCCAGCGCGTTCATCGCGCCTTCCAGCAGCAATTTGATGTCTTCCAACTTACGCCGCTTCCACTCGTCGCGCCATGAATCGACGTTGGCAATCAGCTGCGTGTTCGATTCCAGCACGGTCTCGATAATGCGCAGTTTGTTGGCGCGCAAAGAAGAACCCGTCTCGGTCACTTCCACAATGGCGTCGGCTAAATCGGGCGGCTTTACTTCGGTAGCTCCCCAACTGAACTCCACCCGCGCCTTCACGCCCTTGCTGGCCAGATACCGCTCGGTAGTTGAGACCAGTTCCGTAGCGATGATCTTGCCGCGCAGATCTTCGACGGTCTTAAAGGGCGACGCTTCGGGCGCGGCCAAAACCCAGCGCACCTTGCCGAAACTCTGTTTGGCATAAATGAGATCAGCCACGGTTTCCACCTTGGCCTCGTTCTCTTCCACCCAGTCGCGGCCGGTGAGTCCGGCGTCGAGCACGCCGTCTTCCACGTAGCGAGCCATTTCCTGCGCGCGGATCAACATGCATTCGATTTCCGGATCGTCGATCGCCGGATAGTAATTGCGGCTGCTGGTGGTGATGTTGAAACCAGCGCGGCGGAACAGATCGATGGTGGCGTTTTCAAGGCTGCCCTTGGGTATGCCTAGCTTGAGCTTCACTGTTTAGCTCCGTAAACCGCGTCCGGATCGTAAGCTTTTTCTTCCGTTTCCAGCCATTGGCCCTCTCCGGCGGCGGCCGGGTTGAGCGTCCGGTAGAAGCAGCTTTCGTAGCCGTTGTGGCAAACTCCCGGACCAATCGGCTCGGCTTGCACCAGCAGCGCGTCGCCGTCGCAGTCAGTCGCCACGGATTTGAACATCAGGTAATGGCCGGAGCTTTCGCCCTTGGTCCAAAGCTTCTTGCGCGAACGGCTGAAGAACGTGACGTGCCCGGTGGCAACGGTCTTATCGAACGCCTCGCGATTCATATAGCCCACCATCAGGACGCGATGCGTCTTGGCATCCTGCACCACCGCGGCAATCAGGCCGCTCTCCTTGCCGAAATCCAGAATTTCGCTACTGCTCATGAATGAAACGATCCTTAAAACACGAAAAAGCCCACCTTGCGGCGGGCCGATTGCAGTTCCTAACTCGAAAATTGAAACGCAGACTCGCCTGTTAAACCATCTGAAAATGATGACGGAGGATGAGGTGGGAATGCTTCTGCATCAAGCCGCAGTATAGCAAGGAGCGCGGGCGCGAGGGAGTCCGGAGACTATCGCATACGATCCACCGAACAACCTGGCGACGTTATCCGCATCAACCGGGTGCTTCACCGCAGTGCAGCATATCAGTAGAGCCGGTCCGGACCGCGTCACAGCCTGAACAATTTTGAGCGAAAATGGTTTATGGCAACCTGTGGATTTTCTGTTATTTTTTTGCCCAACTGCACGGCTGCTATGAGTCTGGATCAGGTGAGCGGTTTTCCAACGCTATTGCCGCTTGAACGCAAAGGTGATTTCAGTTAACTTAACGGAGTTGTCACGTAATGCCAGTTAGCGACCTCAGTCTCGACCGTCCGCTTCCGGACAATCTGGACGCGGAACGCTTCGTCCTCGGCGCCATTATGAGCAGCGACACGGCCTTCATACAGGTCGCCGGAACGCTGCAGGTGGAGGACTTCAGCCTCGAAAAGCACCGGCGCATTTTCTTGCGCATGAGCGAGCTGCACGAGCGCGACGAAAAGATCGACCGCGTCACGCTGGCCAACGAATTGATGAAGCAAGGCCAGTTGCAATCGGTGGACGGCCTTAGCTACCTTGTGTCGGTTGACGATGTCTTACCCCAGCTTCACAACCTGGAGAGCTACGTCAAAATCGTCAGGGAAAAGTCGCTGCTGCGGCGCATCATTACGGTTTCGCAGGACACCATCAACCGCTGCATGACCGCGGAAGAGGATCCGGTCCAAATCCTGGGAGCGGCAGAAGACGCTTTCATGAAGCTGGGCGATGTTCAGTCGAAGAACGCGCTGTCCAGTCCCGCCCAGATCATCACCGAGTACGAGGGCGGCATCAATGCGTTTCTCGATACCAGCAAGCGCATCAAAGGCATCAGCACCGGCTTCTTGAAATTCGATGAGATGACCGGCGGCCTGCGTGAAGGCGAGTTGATTATTCTCGCGGCCCGTCCGGCCATGGGAAAAACCGCGTTCGCATTGAACATTGCGCAGCACATTACGACCAAGAACCCCAAAGCGGTCGCAGTGTTCTCGCTCGAAATGTCGAAGGAGTCGCTGCTGACCCGTATGATTTGCGCTTCGGCGAGAGTTGACCAGCAGAAGTTTCGCGCCGGCTTTCTGAATCAGGAAGAGCGCCGGAAACTACAGGGGGCGCTGGGCGAAATTGTCGAGTCGCCGCTGTATTTAGACGACAGCGCGGGAACCAACCTGATGGACGTCCACTCCAAGCTGCGGCGGCTGCAGGCGGAGCAGGACCTGGGCCTGGTGATTGTGGACTACCTGCAGCTGATGCAAGGGCGCGGACGCTTTGAAAATCGCGTGCAGGAAATCAGCTCGCTATCGCGCGGATTCAAGCTCATGTCGAAGGAGTTGCGCGTGCCGTTCCTGGTGCTCTCCCAGTTGAGCCGCGCGCCCGAAACGCGCCCGGGCGACCACCGTCCCATGCTGAGCGATCTACGCGAATCCGGAAGCATTGAGCAGGACGCGGACATGGTGGCCTTCATCTTCCGTGAAGAAGTCTACCGTCCGGATAAAGAAAGCCTCAAAGGGACAGCCGAGTTGATTCTGGCCAAGCAGCGCAATGGCCCCACGGGCCGCGTGAAGCTGGCGTTTCTAAACCAATACACCAAGTTTGAAAACTTGACGCACGATGTGGGCGACGACGCCCCGTTCGAATAATGAAGTGAAAGTCCATCTTAGCGGCAACTTAAGAGGCGTAGGCACTTGTCGGGTAACCATTTTATCGAGCACCACACGGAAGCAAGCGACCTGAGATTGTTTCCGGCTCGCCGACAATGATCATCTGTGTCGAGGGATGCAGCGTCTAAGTCACCCGAAAGTGGACTAAGACTCAACATTCCAGTCGCGTGTTTTTTGATGTTCTCTTGCCGCCGCGACGAATGAATTGTTTAGCTCTTCGAACCATTTTTCTGCTTCCCTGACTTTGTCGAAATCCAGAATATCCACTCCACAATCCTGAAATGACTTGGGATGTGTTAGGCGGTTTCGGATACCTTTTGCGTCCTCAATGGGTTCACATGAAACCTCGATGGGTTGGTCGAAAGCTCGCCCCGCCACTCCATAGACGTCCTTAATTCTTTGGACTAGCGCCTCTTGCTTCTTGTTCAAAATCTTGGCCGCACCGCCTTCAAACGTGATGATCCCGTTCTCTGATAAACCGAGTAGCAGAATTCTGTGCTGCTCGACAACTGCCTCTATCAACGCGAAAACCGCGCGTATGTAGCATCGTTGAAATCCAGCGACCTCACCATCAATCTCGATGGGCTGTCTTGGGCCAAGTTTCTTTTCAATCCATCGTACATCTCGGACAAGAGTTCTTTGAACGCCGCGAATCTCCTCAATCCTGTTGTAAAAATCGCCATAGACTAGGTACCTCTCCTTTACGGCTTACCGTTAGAGGGACGGTGTCATCACCGTACTTTTCTCCAGGTGCACCCTCAAACAGATCCATCCCAACTTTCGGGTAGAGTTACCGCCCAACCTCTCGAAAAGCGCGGCGTCTGGTCACCAAAAACCAAATGGGTATGGCATTTATAAGAGCAGTTATTAGCCCCCATCTCGCTGTCTCTCGTGCCTATTCGCTGTTGAGCAACGGCCGCCAGTCGATTGGCAAAATGGTAAGCGACGTACTAATTCGCTGGATGAAGCCCGGCAGTACGACGAACAGCGCGCCGTTCACTACCGAAAATGCAAAAAATCCGATCGCGATAGCTCTGGCGCGCGGCGTTAGACGCAGAAGTGCGATCCCTAGCCACAATGAGACGCCGCCATATGCGATATTGAGCGCGTGAGCTGGCGGCCCGCTAACCAAGTATCCGAGAAAAACAGTTGGCAACGGCAAAAATGCAAAAATGCAAACGCCCTACGGAAGTAAACAGCACAAAGCCTCCGACAATAGTGAGGCTCAACGTTCGAGAGTTATCCGGGAGAATCGGCCCAACTTTTGGCGGCTTGAATCGATCTTTTATCTTTGTGCTATTGAAGTATCGCAGCCACCCCGCGCCAAGAAGAACCAACAAACTATAGAAGATTGTGATTCCAATTCTGCCGCGTCCGGTCACGGGGGGATGCATCCCGAACCGGAGCCAATGGGGCTAGGATACCCATCAACCCCGTAAATCCAGAGACACTCACTAGAATTCCGCTGAAAACGACAATAGATGTGCGAGACCAAGCTTGTAACTTGAGTAGCCCGACCGCCGTTGTAATGCCCCAAAAGAAGAATAAGAGCGTGACCACGCCGACAAAAAAGCCAATCAGCCGGACGAACACAGCCGTTTCAGGCCGGCTGTTTTGAAAGCTTGCTGCGCCATATAGGAGTATGAGCGAAAGAAGCAAAAAGAAAAAAGAGCCGATCATCGTTACAACAGCAATGGCGGTTATCCCGACTGAGCGTTTCAAGAAATCCTCCAATCTGTCGTTCTGGTAGCGCGCCCTCTGTTAATTAGCATTTTGCGGGCAGGCCACCCGTTCTGGCGGACCATCTCTTGAAAAGCCGATACTTTTGCGATGTATATCGCTGGACAAACTGTGGCTATTGCAAAGAAACGTTCGCAATAAGATTTATCTGGATTACACGCCCCGAAAACGATACGGGGTTCCGAAGATTAATAGGCTTGCCCGACAAGGGAACACTAGCCTACCGTATCCGACGTTTCTTTATATTTATTGACTTTCCGGATAATGCGGCTGGCGGTGCGACCCGATGGAAAAGTCGTGGGTTTTTGTTGTAAATCCGGATGTAGTCGTGGATGGCTTTGATCAGGTCACGAACGCTTCGGAATGTTCCACGGCATTCGTTTCCGGCGGAGCAGGACCTCGGCTTGGTGATTGTGGACTACCTGCAGCTGATGCAAGGGCGCGGACGCTTTGAAAATCGCGTGCAGGAAATCAGCTCGCTATCGCGCGGATTCAAGCTCATGTCGAAGGAGTTGCGTGCGCCCGAAACGCGTCCGGGCGACCACCGTCCCATGCTGAGCGATCTGCGCGAATCCGGAAGCATCGAGCAGGATGCGGACATGGTGGCCTTCATCTTCCGCGAAGATGTTTACCGGCCGGACAAGGAAAGACTCAAAGGGACAGCCGAGTTGATTCTGGCCAAGCAGCGCAACGGCCCCACGGGCCGCGTGAAGTTGGCGTTTCTAAACCAATACACCAAATTTGAAAACCTGACGCACGATGTGGGCGACGACGCACCGTTCGAGTAACGAGGCGCCGGCCAAGCCCTCAGGTTAGGCTACCGGGACGGAAACTTCCCGCTCGGTTTGGCCTTTGGGCCCGGTGATGCGTTCGACGACGCGCATTTCCTTGCGAACGTCCGAAAGAGTCAGGCGCCGTTCAAATGCGAGATCCAAACCGTGCAACTTCAGCTTGGATCGTTCGATCAATGTGTCGCCAGCCCAGTCGTGAGAGTGCCACCTCTCGAACCGCGTCCCTATCTCGCGGTCAAAACGTGCGCTCCCGGCCCCTCTCCTCCAGTGATATAACCGCCTCGGCCGCGTGAATCGGAAGCATCCAAGGCATCAGCGGGCGGACTGAACTCGAATGTTTCCGGAGGGATTTACTTCATTCGCGATTACTCGCGTGAACGCAAGAAGTTTGCTGGTGTCAGTCTCATCTTGCGTCGGACGGCGGTACGTAGTTGTGCCTTCCAGCCGCGATATAAGGTGTGTGCGGGAATTCACCCAAAATATATTGGGGGAACTGGATACGGTCACGCCGGGATAGGATGGCGGCTCATATGTGACCGATGCCTCGGAGCCTTCGCCCGCCACCGTTTCCGCGCGCAGAATCTCCGCTTCCGCAATTCGGCTGAAGAGGAACGTAGTCCCGCTGACAACCGGGAAGTCCGGCCCGAACCAACCTGGAAGCATGTCGCGCCGCTGTACAACGCTCTTCGAATATCGCCTGGCCCCAGCGAAGTAGTGGTGCAGATCAATACCGTTGGTCACGGTCAAGCTACCGCGCCGGCCTCCTGTTCCACACGAACGCTGTCCGGAGCGGCGAAGAATGCCCTGGCTCGCTGCGTGCTGACGACGCCATCGTCTTCCGACTCATTCGTGACGAGAAGGTCGGCCACGAGGCTCTTCAGACTCGTGTAGTCTCCGCTACCGTTTCCAGTAATGCCGTCGCGTCCATGGTGAGATTGTCCCAGATCTTCGTCTTCTTACGACAAAGTCCAGGAATAAACTCAGAGATTTCAGTGTTCTAAATACAGCAAGCGGAGCCAGTTCTCGCCAACCGTGCAATCTAGCAGTTGAACATTGTTCACATTGGATCGCCACTTCTGCATATGGAAATCAAACAATCCACGACGGCAGCGTTGCAGTATGTGACGGAATTCGTCCCTGTCCGAGAGGCAAGCGCTGCGGGCGGAGCATTATGAACCGGCGAGCATTCCTCGCGGCGGCGGGTGCGGTCTTCGCTCCCGCCGCCACGGCGCAAAAAGTGATTATCGCCGGCGGCGGTCTGGCTGGCCTTTGTTGCGCGCATGAGTTACGGACACGTGGTTTCGACGTTGTCGTTCTCGAAGGCCAGGGCCGGGCGGGCGGCAGGGTTCAAACTCTCCGGGAGGGGCTGGATCCGGAGCTCACGGCCGAAACAGGGGCGACACGCATTCCGGACACTCATCACCTTACGCTGTCCTATGTGCGGGAACTCGGACTGACGCTAGAACCGTTCAAAGGAGGAGAGCTGACTGATGTGGTTCACTTGCGCGGCCGGAACTACACTCTTGCGAACGGCCCCGAACCGGATTGGCCGCTGCAACTACGCCCGGACGAGCGCCGCTTGGGCCGGAAAGCTTTAGCGGGACGCTATCTGGCTGACCCCTTGAAATCCGCAAAAGGAAGCGAGAATTCGCCCAACGTGCCCGAGGCGATTCTGGCAATCGACCGGTTCACGATTCGCGAGTACCTGACGCAGCAAGGTCTTTCCCCGGATGCCATTGAACTTATTACGGTGGGCGCGGATACAACCATCAGCCTCGCCTTACTTCTGCTGGTCGAATTCAATGAGCAGGTAACGCGCGAGTACTTCCATATCCGCGGCGGCAACGATCAGCTTCCGGCGGCACTCGCCAAAGGATTGGGTGGAGCCATCCGTTATGGATGCCGGGTGATGAGCATCGGGCAGAATGATCGCAGCGCGTGGGCGGTTATCGAACACGCTGGCGGTCGCGAGACCATTCGGGGCGACTACGTTATTTCCGCCCTTCCGTTCTCGGTAGCCAGGAACCTGTTCGCTGACGCCCGTCTTTCGTCCGAAAAGCAGCGCGTTATCCGGGAACAAAAATACTTCCCCGTGGATAAGGTATTCCTTCAAATGCAGAAACAGTTCTGGAAGACGAAGGGCCAGAGCGGATTCGCCAATACCGATCTGCTGTCTGAGCGATTTTGGGTACTTGGGCCGGACTCGCCCGATCAACGGGGCCTGTTATTGTCCTATGTCATCGGGGCGAAGGCCGCGAAACTCGACGAAATGGATGTACAGAGCCGCGTTCAAGCAACACTCGCCGATGCCGAACGGGTGTTTCCCGGCGCGCGCGAACACTTTGAAGCAGTTCGAGCAAAGAGCTGGAGCCAAGATCCGTGGCAGCGTGGCGGTCTTTCGGCATTCGGCCCCGGCGAGCTCAGCTTCATTCCCGTGAGCGCACGCAAGGAGGGCAGGATTCTCTTCGCCGGCGAACACACGTCCCGCTGGAACGGTTGGATGCAGGGTGCAATCGAGTCGGCGCAGCGGGTAGTGAAGGAAATCTGCGGTTTTGCCGGCTCGTGCAGGTAATGTGGTCGCGCCGCGTGACCATGTCCGAAAAGCGCGAGCCTGCTCCTCCCAACGGATGAGAAGATTTGCGTATGGAGTTGCCCGATCGTGAGGTCTGCTATCGCGCTTTGCAGAGCCGCGATCACCGTTTCGACGGCTTGCTATTTGTAGGTGTCACATCAACCGGCATCTATTGCCGGCCTGTCTGTCCGGCCCGCACGGCGAATTTCGAGAATTGCCGTTTTTTTGGTTCAGCAGCAGCGGCGCAGGAAGCGGGATTTCGCCCGTGCCTGCGCTGCAGACCCGAGACTGCTCCCGACTTGGCCTCATGGCGCGGAACTTCGAACACAGTTTCCCGTGCATTGGCTCTCATTACCGAAGGCGCGCTTGATGGCGACGGCGCAAGGGTAGAAGCATTGGCGGAACGCCTCGGCTTAGGCGAGCGCCAGCTCCGGCGATTGTTCATGCAGCATCTTGGAGCCTCGCCCATCGCGGTGGCACAAACCCGGCGTGTGCTGTTTGCTAAGCATCTGATTCACGAAACGCGAATGCCCATGACTGAAGTTGCGCTCGCCGCGGGATTCGGCAGCTTGCGGCGATTCAATGAAATATTCCAGAACCTCTTTCACCGGCCTCCGAGCACATTGCGGCGAAAAACTTCCGCAAACCATGCCGGCACGGAAGCGGGCGTGACACTTCAGCTGCGTTACCGGCCGCCTTATGACTGGGAATCCATACTCGGCTATCTGCGGGCGCGTGCAATCCCCGGCGTCGAAATCGTGGAGAACGGAAGGTATCAACGTACGGTTGAGATTGATGGCTTTGCCGGAGGTGTCGAAGTTATGCACATGCCACAGCGGCAGAGCCTGGGTGTTACGATCCGTTTTCCCCATGTTCAATCTCTACCTGCTATTGTGACCCGAGTGCGGCGCCTGTTCGACGTTGGCGCGGACATCGAAACCATTGACGCACATCTCTCCCAAGACCCGCTGCTTGCGCCTTTGGTGGCGCGACGTCCCGGGCTGCGCGCACCTGGCGGATGGGACGGTTTTGAGTTGGCGGTCCGGGCTATTCTCGGCCAGCAGATTAGTGTCGCCGCTGCCCGCCGGCTCGCGGGTCAACTTGTTGCACTTCATGGCAGACCTGTATCGAGAGACTATGTTAGCCACCCGAAGCTGTCGCGTGTGTTTCCCGCGGCGGAAGGCCTTACCCTCGCAGAACCTATCGGACTTAGCATGCCGGCAGCGCGCCAATCATCATTGAAGGCGTTAGCCGAAGCAGCGGCGGCTGATCCGAACCTGTTTCGCCCGTTTGGAACGATTGAAGAAGCGATCGTGCGATTGCGCACGATTCGCGGAGTTGGCGAATGGACGGCACAATATATCGCACTGCGCGCTTTGCGCGAGACGGATGCATTTCCTGCCTCTGACATCGGTCTGCTTCGGGGCGCAGAAATAATTGATGGGACACGGCCAACCTCGGCCAGTCTTCTCAAACGTGCGGAGACATGGCGACCGTGGCGCGCCTACGCCGCACAACACCTCTGGGCCGCAGACGCTGAGGTGATCCCGAATACAAGGAGTGTGTATGGCTGAGGTCTTACAGTTGTTGATTGATCGAATCGAGACGCCCATCGGCGAGATGGTAATCGTGGCGGACCACGATGGAAATCTCAGGGCTGCCGACTGGACAGAGCACGAGACACGTATGCAGCGCCTGCTGCAGCGTCATTATGGCGAAAATGGATTCAGACTCCAACCGGCTCGCAATCCGAATGATTTTGCGAGTGCGATCAACAGCTACTTTGCGGGAGAGTTGAAGGCGATAGACATCCTGCCGGTGAAAACGGCTGGCACACCTTTTCAGCGCGAGGTATGGCGTACGTTGCGAGAAATCAGCTGCGGCAGAACGGTTTCTTACGCGAGACTTGCCGAGCGAATCGGTCAGCCTGCCGCAGTCAGGGCCGTTGGGCTGGCCAACGGTGCAAATCCGATTGGGATCGTGGTGCCTTGTCACCGTATAATTGGATCCAACGGTTCGCTCACCGGGTATGGTGGCGGTATCGAGCGCAAGCGCTGGCTTCTGGACCATGAATGCGCGTGTGCGTCCGGGCAAACGATGAGCAATCAAAATGAGAAATAGCAATGGGAAAACTTGATGAAAAAATTGCGCTCGTAACGGGTGCGAGCCGAGGCGCGGGAAAGGGTATCGCAATCGCGCTAGGTGAGACGGGAGCGACCGTATATGTCACGGGCCGGAGCGTGGCTAACGGCGACTCTCCTTATGGCGGCACGGTAAGCGAGACCGCCGACCTGGTCACTCGGGCCGGGGGCAAGGGGGTTGCCATCGCGCTGGATCACGCCGACGACGAAGCTGTCGCCGCGCTGTTCGCACGCCTGAAGGCGGAGCATGGGCGCCTTGACATCCTGGTCAACAATGCCGCCAAAGTGGCCGCCACCACCACGATGCGCGGAGGCTTCTGGGAAAAGCCGCTGGAAGCGGTCGACCTGATTACCGTCGGCCTGCGTTCGCATTTCGTGGCGGCCTATCATGCCGTCCCGCTCTTGATTGCCAACGGCCGTGGCCTGATCGTCCATACCGGCCATTACGGCGCCGTCGCCTATCATCACGGTCCGGCGTATGGCGCGCAGAAGGCCGGTGCGGACAAGATGGCAGCCGACATGGCCAAGGAACTGCGGCCGCACAATATTGCTGTGGTCTCAATCTGGATGGGCGGCCTTGATACCGAGCGCGCACGCGCCTATCTGGCCACCCTGCCCGCTGAATCGCAGCCGAAGGTGAAGCGGGAATCGCCGCAATTCACCGGCAAGGTGATCGCCGCGCTCTACGAGTCCGATCAGAGGATGAAACTGTCGGGCCGCGCCTTGATCGGCGCGGAATTGGGCGCGCAACTGGGAGTAACCGACGTTGACGGCAGCGTTCCGCCGTCCTACCGCTACGCAATGGGCGGCCCGCCAGAGCTGCACGCGACCCTCACCTCCTGACGGATCGAATCTAAAACGTTAGGCAGATTTTGCCAAAGTGCTGCTGGCTTTCCATGTGACGCAGCGCGGCTTTGAGGTCGGTCCAAGGCAGCACCTTGTCCACCACAGGCTTGATGTGATGCAATTCAACAGCGCGGTTCAGCCGTTCGAACATGTGGCGTGAGCCCACGTAAATGCCTTGGATGCGTACGCTGTTCACCAGGATGTTCGCCAGGCTGAAAGCGGCGTCCGAGCCGCTCAGCACGCCGATGATGCTGATAAAGCCATGCGTCCGGATCGCTCGTAACGATTCCCCCATGGTTTTGCCACCGCCTACTTCGACGATGTGATCCACGCCCAAGCCGCCGGTAAAGTCCCGCGCCGCCGCATCCCACTTCGGCGTGCTCTTGTAGTTGATCAGATCGTGCGCGCCCAAGGCCTTGGCGCGCGCCAGCTTTTCGTCGGAACCGGAAGTGATAATTACCCGCAGCCCGGCCGCCGCCGCGAGTTGCAGCGCGAAAATAGAAACTCCGCCGGTGCCCTGAAGCAGGACTGTATCGCCGGGGGCCGTGGATGCATGCTCAAACAGGGCATGCCAGGCCGTAACCGCGGCACATGGCAAGGCAGCCGCTTCTACGTCCGATAAAGAAGGCGGAACGGCTACCAAACCTTCTTCGGAAAAGACCGCGAATTCGCGCGCCATGCCGTCCACCGAGCCGCCGAGCGCTGCGCTGTGGTGGGCCTTGGTAGGTGGGCCCTCCAACCATTTCTGAAAAAAGCTGCCTGCCACGCGATCGCCTTTTTTGAAGCGCGCAACACCGTCACCCACTTCTTCCACCACGCCCGTTCCATCGGAAAGCGGCACCAGAGGGCGTTTCAGCTTGGGGTTGTAAGAACCCATCACCATCATGTAGTCGCGATAGTTCAGCGAAGCCGCAGTGAGTTTGACCAGCACTTGGCCGGAACCGGGGCGCGGTTGCTCACGGTCCACCAGCGTCAGATTGTCAATACCGAATTCTCGAATTTCAAAGGCTTTCATGCTGTAGAAATTGCTAGCTCCTGACGTGCTGCTCCAGGCGCGCCATGAATTCGACCAGTTGTTCCAGCTTGCGGCGAGCCGCGCCGCTGTCAATCGATTCGGCGGCCAGAGCTGCGGCGCCTTTTAAGTCCGTAGCCCGCTGGGCCACCAGCAGCGCCGCAGCGGCGTTGGCGATAACGATGTCGCGCCGGGCCCCGGGCTCGCCATCCAGTAGGCTGCGAATTAAGCCGGCGTTGGTTTCTGCGTCGCCTCCCCCCAGCTCTTCGAGGGTACTGGTGGGCAAACCGAAATCGGAAGGCAGCCAGCGGTTTTTCAGCACTACGCCATTCTCTACCTGGAAAACGGTGGTGGGACCGGTCGTCGAAACCTCGTCCAAACCATCGGCGCCATGCACCACGAAGGCTCGCTCTACGCCCAGCCGGGCGGAAGCTTGCGCGAGCATTTCGGCCGCCCGCAGGGAAAATGCGCCGATCAACTGCGCCCGCGCGCGCACCGGATTGGTCAGCGGACCCAGCAGATTGAAGGCGGTACGGCCTTTGACCAGCAGGCGAGCTTCCTGGGCATGTTTCACGGTCGGATGAAGCATGGGCGCGTAGAGAAAACCGATGCCGGTCTGCCGGATGCATTCGGCCACGTCGTTGATCGACAGATCGACAGGTACACCCAGCGCTTCCAGCACATCGAAGCTGCCGCACTGGCTGGAGATGCGCCGGTTTCCATGTTTGGCGACACGCAGGCCCGCGCCGGCAGCCACGAATGCCGTCGCGGTGGAGATGTTGAAGGTCTGGGTGCCATCGCCGCCGGTTCCGCAAGTATCGAGGATCGGCGACTCGGATTGATCCAGATCGAGAGAATGCCCCATCTCCCGTATGGCCGACGCGAAACCAACCAGTTCCGCGATGGTTTCCCCCTTACGGCGAAGGAAGGTAAGCACTTCGGCGATTCCATCGGTAGTCATTTCACCCGACAACATGCTGCGCATGAGGGCGTGAGCTTCCGGCTGGGTGAGGTGAACGGAATTCCGGAAAGGCAGATGAGACATACGCAAACAACCTAGTTTGAACTATCCGGATTTAGAAAGCGCCTTCACTCAGGTTGGTTTTTCGCGCGAGATACACTAGCGATTGGCCTCAATCGTCACAGTTCCTGTTGAGCGCCAAGCGAATTTATGAAAATCCACGAGTATCAGGCGAAGGCAATCCTCGCCAAGTACGACGTACCGGTGCCGCGCGGCGAAGTTGCTTACACCATTGAGGAAGCAGAAGCCGCGGCGAAGAAAATCGGTGGCAGCGTCGTTGTGAAGGCGCAGATCCACGCCGGCGGACGGGGCAAAGGCGGCGGAGTCAAAATTGCGAAGGACTCGTCCGAGGCGGCTGAGCTTGCCAAGAAAATTTTGGGGATGACGCTGATTACTCATCAGACCGGACCCGAAGGCCGCTTGGTACAGCGCCTGCTGATAGAAGAAACGCTTCCCATCGATCGCGAGCTTTATCTAGGTATTGTACTGGATCGCGACCTGGGCGAATCGGTTTTCATGGCGTCTAAGGCGGGCGGCATGGAAATTGAAGAAGTGGCTGCCGAGACGCCTGAATTGATCCTGCGCGAGCGTCTGATACCAGGCCTGCCTTTGCAGCCGTTCCAGGCGCGCAAACTGGCGTTCGGTATGGGGATTCCGGCGGCTAGCGTCAACGCGGCGGCGACGGCCATGATGGCGCTATCGAAAGCGTATGACGCGATTGACGGCTCGCTGGCGGAAATCAATCCGTTCATTCTGACGAAAGACGGCAAGGTTTTCGCGTTGGACGCCAAGATCACGCTGGACGACAATGCGCTCTACCGCCATAAAGATTTGCTGGAACTGCGCGATTTGAACGAAGAGGATCCGCTCGAAGTGGAAGCCTCGCGTTTCGGACTGAATTACATAAAGCTGGATGGCAACATTGCCTGCATGGTGAACGGGGCCGGGTTGGCCATGGCCACCATGGACATCATCAAATACGCCGGCGGCCAGCCCGCCAACTTCCTGGACGTAGGAGGCGGCGCAAACGCCGAGCAGATTAAGAACGCTTTTCGCATCCTGCTCTCGGATGTGAGCGTGAAGGCGGTGCTGATCAACATTTTCGGCGGCATCCTGCGCTGCGATACGTTGGCCAAAGGCGTGGTAGCAGCGGCAAGCGAACTGGGCATCAAAATACCTATCGTGGTGCGCATGGAAGGCACGAATGTGGAGCTGGGCCGTGAAATTCTGTTGGAATCGGGCTTCGACTTTACCGTAGCGGACGGCATGAAAGACGCGGCGGAAAAGGTAGTGAGGCTGGCAAAATGAGCGTACTCGTTAACGAAAACACCAAAGTTCTATTTCAGGGATTTACCGGCCGCGAAGGCACCTTCCACGCCGAACAAGGCATCAAGTACGGCACCAACGTGGTGGGCGGAACCACGCCCGGCAAAGGCGGCCAGACCCATTTGGGCAAACCGGTATTTAATACCGTTGAGGACGCGGTAAAAGCCACGGGCGCGAATGCATCGGTGATTTTCGTCCCACCGCCGTTTGCGGCCGACGCCATCATGGAAGCCGCCGACGCGAAGCTGCCGCTGGTCATTTGCATCACCGAAGGCATTCCGGTGAATGACATGGTGCGTGTAAAAGCGTATTTGGACGCGCGGCCAGGAACGCGCCTGGTGGGGCCGAACTGCCCTGGAGTCATTACTCCGGGAAAATGCAAAATCGGTATCATGCCGGGCCACATTCACTTACCCGGAAACGTGGGTATCGTTTCGCGCTCCGGCACGCTGACGTATGAAGCGGTCTGGCAGTTGACCAACTTGGGCATCGGACAATCGACCTGTATCGGTATTGGCGGAGATCCCATCATCGGCACCAGCTTCACGGATGCGATTAAGTTATTCAACAGCGATCCGGACACGCACGCGATCATCATGATCGGGGAAATCGGCGGCAGCGCCGAAGAAACCGCGGCGGCTTACATAAAGGCGCACGTAAAGAAGCCGGTGGTCGGATTCATCGCCGGGCAGACGGCTCCTCCAGGCCGGCGCATGGGCCATGCCGGCGCGATCATCTCGGGCGGATCGGGCAAAGCTGAAGACAAGCTGGCCGCCATGGCCGATGCTGGCATCGTGGTTTGCCCTTCGCCCGCAGTACTTGGCGAAAAGATGAAAGAAGCCTTAGCAGGCAAGAAATAGCACTCAGGGGATACGAATTTCAAATGGCAGTGGAACAGACTTTCGCGATGATCAAGCCCGATGCCGTGGCCAAGGGTGACGCAGGCGAAATTTTAACGATGATTCAGAAAGCCGGCTTCAAGGTTGTCGGCATGAAGTTGCGGCGCATTGCCAAGCATGAAGCAGAAGCGTTTTACGCAATCCACAAGGCCCGTCCATTTTTCACTGGACTGGTAACGTTCATGACCGAGGGACCCGTGGTGGCTTTGGTTTTAGAGCGGGAGGATGCGATTGCAAAATGGCGGGAACTGATGGGCGCGACCAATCCCGCGAATGCGGCGGATGGAACCATCCGGAAAAAATTCGCTGAAAACATCGAGCGGAATGCTGCACATGGTTCGGATGCTCCCGAAACGGCCGCTCAGGAAATTCCCTTCTTTTTCAGCGCGGCGGAACTGCTCTAAACAGCACCGTTCCGCCGCGCGTGGCGGTAAGTTTCCTTACGCCACTTTCCGTTGGAACGCCGGCTCGATTTCAAGCGCGCTGGCCAATGCTTTTTTGGTTTTCTCGGCCAGACTGCGCAAGCGCGCGTGCTTGGGACGGCTCAGTTTGCGTTCCACGCTGCGCCGGGCCCGGAGCAGCCGGATGCGGACGGCTGTTTCCGACCAACCATGCGCGCGGGCAATTTCCTGGACCTTGTACCCCTCGATGTAATGCCCTTCCAGTACTACCCGGTCGTTTGGTTTACATTCGCTTAAAATTCGCTTTACGTCGATGGCCGCAACGTTCATGCGCGGAGGCGCCTGGAGTTCAGGCAGCACTTGAGTCTGCGGTTCGCGTCTTAAAAATGTGCGGTGAATGTTCAAGGCGATGCTATTGGTCCAGGTCAAAACCAAGCTCGGCTCCCGCAACTGTTCTCTTCGTTCCCAGCCCTTGGCCCATGCGGCCTGGGCAGTGTCTAGAGCAGAATCGTAAGATAAACCCCGGGATACCAGGAAACGCACCGTCATGTTAAACCCGCGTTGATATGCTTTGCCGTATTCTTCAGTAGTCATTCTAATTTCACCGCTCCCTAAGATTGCGTTTCGATTTTTCGCAGGCTCGAACATCGGAGCCTACTCACGGCAATAGATAAGCAGTTTTGTGGCCAAGCTCGCTAGGTGGAGCTATCCCATTAACAATAAACGACTTAAGCAAACATAAGGAAATGGCAAGGGGACTCTACGACGTAGCAATTCTTTCCAGCGAAGGCAAAAAATTCCCTTGAGTTTGGGAGGAGGGGTAGGGGGAATAGGGACACACTTCCAGACCCGTCTCAAAAGAGAGGTCCAGCCAGTCTTAGACTTTGGGAGCGTCGGTCGGAGAGGCGGGAGTTTCGTTATGAGCAGCTGGGGGAGGAGGCTCCACTTTTTCGGAGTCTTCCGTGATGTTTCGCATGCTCTCTTTGAAAGAACGGATACCCTTCCCCAGGCCCTGGCCCAACTCGGGGAGTTTCTTAGGTCCAAAAATAAACAACGCGACGACCAAGATGATCAGCAGGTGCGCCGGTTGCAAAAGTCCTTCAATCATGAGCGTATCTCCGCGGAGGCGTGTAGCTAATTGCCGCCACTATTAGTATATATGAAATACGGCCCTTAACTGCGGTTGACATCGGGAAGAGGGTCGGCTATAGTTCGTAAAGTATTGAACTATCAACGAGTTGAACCCCAAGCAGAAACATCCCAAGAGGAAATTTGGGGCCTGCCCGGTTAGCCGCAGGCGTTTAGCAGATGGCTTAGGATGCCAGCGGGATTAACGACTCAGGAATGCAGCCACCCATGGCCGAACCATCTGATAACACTGTTGAGACACCGGGATCCGTCGATAGCGCGGACTATCAAGCTTTTCTCGACGAGTACAGCAGTCACTTTGTGTCCGCAAAAGGCGAGAGCCTGCAGGGGCATGTACTCAGCGTCTCGGACAAAGAAGTAATTGTCGACATAGGCCGGAAGCTCGAAGGCCTAGTGCCCACTTCGCAGTTTCCTCACGTAGAGGGCAAGCCAGACGTGCATCCCGGCGAAACGATCGAGGTAGTGTTCGATCGCAGCGGCGTCCCGGTGGAGGGCTATATTCTCCTCTCTTACGAGCGGCCGCACAAAGTGCACGTATGGGAGCAACTCGAGAAAGCGGCGACTGAGGGAACTCCGGTCACCGGGCGGGTGGTGAACAAGATCAAGGGCGGACTCGAAGTAGACATCGGCGTGATTGCGTTTCTGCCTAGCTCACAAGTAGAAGTACGACCTATTCACAATTTGGACGGCTATGTAGGGCGTGACATCGAAGTCCGTATTTTGAAACTCAACGGGCGGCGTGGGAACGCGGTGGTCTCGCGGCGGGTGCTGCTGGAGCATGAAGCGGTAACGAAGAAAGCGGAAGCGCTGTCCAAAATAGAGGAAGGGGCCGTGGTGACGGGCGTGGTGAAGAACCTGACCGACTACGGAGCTTTTGTAGATTTGGGCGGCATTGATGGACTGCTGCACGTGAGCGACTTGAGTTATGGCAACGTGGCGCATCCCTCGGCGGTGGTGCATGCGGGCGACGAAATCACCGTCAAAGTACTCAAGTTCGACCGGGAGAAAGAGCGCATTTCGCTCGGGTTGAAGCAGTTGCATCCAGACCCGTGGGTAGACATAGAGACACGTTATCCGCCGGCCAGCCGCGTGATTGGCCGCATCGTCAGCGTGACGGATTACGGCGCATTCGTGGAACTGGAACCGGGAGTGGAAGGGTTGATCCACATATCGGAGATGACATGGAGCCGCCGCATGAAACATCCCGCCAAAGTGGTGAAGGCGGATGATCAGGTAGAGGCGGTGGTGCTGGAGATCAAACCGGATGAGCGGCGGATTTCGCTAGGCATCAAGCAACTCGAAGCGGACCCATGGACTACCGTGGCGGACCGGTACAGCATCGGCTCGGTTGTTGAAGGGCGCGTCCGAAAGCTAGCGGACTTCGGAGTTTTTATAGAAATTGAAGAAGGCATTGATGGACTGGTGCATATCTCCGACATGTCCTGGACAGCGCATGTCAAGCATCCTTCTGAATTGGTGAAAAAAGGGCAAGTGGTGCAGGCCGTAATCCTGAACATTGATGCGCCCAACCGGCGCCTGTCGCTGGGCATCAAGCAACTGCAGCCGGATTCGTGGGAGACTTTCTTCCGCGCGCACAAGCCGGGAGACCTGGTAAAGGGGAGAGTTTGCCGGGCCGCGCCGTTCGGAGTCTTTGTGGAACTGCTGCCAGGGGTAGAAGGACTTTGCCACCGCAGCGAGATCATGGAAGAAGCCGGCAAACGCCGTCAGGGGCGGGAGGCTTCGCCGGAAGAATCGCCGCTGCCGCTGGGCGAAGAGTTCGAATTCAAGATAATCAAGATGAACGAAGCGCAGAAGAGGATAGGCCTGAGCTTGCGGGCGATGACGGAAGAGGACGAACAGAACCGGTTGCGGGATTACAACCGGCAAGCTCTTTCCACCACAGCCACGGTCGGGGAAGCCATCAAACAGCACAAAGCGGAAGAACAAAGCTAACAGGAATGAGAAGCAGGTAAATAGTTATGACCAAGGCTGAACTGATCGAGGAAGTGTCGAACGTAGTGGAGATGACCCGCAAGGACTCGGAGACGATTGTAGAGACTATCTTCGACAGCATCGTGAACAGCCTCCACAAGGGAGAAAAGATCGAGATCCGCGGGTTCGGAAGTTTCCGGACGCGGCAAAGGCAGCCGCGGGTTGGACGGAACCCCAAAACCGGATCACGCGTGGAAGTACCTTCCAAGCGAATTCCGTTTTTCAAGCCCAGCAAGGAATTGCGTGATCTGGTAAACCATCAAGCTAAAGCGTCAACCGACGGCGATGGCGCCGCAGCGCCTCCAATCCCAGTCCCATCAGACGAAAGCGGCTCCGGCAGCTAAGAGCGAATTACCGATGGATTACTTGTGGACGCCGTGGCGTTCCACTTACATCAAGAAAAGAGGGGACAAGACCGTGTGCATATTTTGCGCGGCCGTGGCAGGTCTAGCCGACGAGGAAAGCCTAATTGTGCACCGGGCAAAATTCAGTTTCGTCATTCTCAACCGCTATCCGTATACCAGCGGGCATTTGATGATTGCCCCCTACGCGCACGTTTCCCGGCTACACCAAGTGGACGAGGCCACGACTGACGAAATGATGCGGTTGGCGCGGCACGGCGAAGGCGTTCTGGAAGCGACTTACAAGCCGGAAGGCTTCAATTTGGGGATGAACTTAGGGGAAGCGGCCGGGGCCGGGATAGAACAACATATCCACATGCATGTTTTGCCGCGCTGGCGGGGCGACGCTAATTTTATGACTAGCGTCGCTAATACCAGAATTATTCCAGAAGCCTTGGAAGATACTTACGCCAAAATCAAGCAGGGATTTGCCGGGTTGTCAGTAACAACCCGGATCCTCAACCAAACCGGCGATTAGCGAATATCGATTTTCAGCAACGAATCGTTGTGGTTGTGACGCCACGCCCAATATGCCTGCCGGTCGCTCTCTCTGGCCGCGTTAAAATCCACGTATTTGCGGTGGTGCTGCTCCTCGTAGATGTGCCAGGCGCGATCCTCATGGGAATCCCATTTGTGATAGTCCTTGTGATGCTTATCGTAGAAGCCACGGTCATCCTGCCGGTCGTGATCGTCGCGCCGATCGTGATCCTGAGCCATGACGATCTGCGGGACTACCAGAGCAGCGCTCAGGGCAAATGTTGCTAGTAACTTTTTCATATGTCATTGGGGGCCTCCCCGCCCCGTGGAACGTGTACTATGTTCCGTGTACAACGGGTAAGCGTCGCTCACAATAGTTGGACTGGCGCCTCAATTTCCGGTTTCAAAGCAAGATCCACGATGAGCGGTTTGCCAGGTGCTACCTTGTTTGCAATTGCTGCTGCCGGTGGTGGCGAAAAGTGTTAATTTCTAAAGACAAGGAAATCGGGCCAATGATTAGCACGGCAAACAGCAGTGCGGACGATGCCAGGCATCTTGCGGATTTGTTCGCGAGCATGGCGCAGGACGTGGACGACTACCGCGGAAACCATCTTCGCGAATTGACGCCCACGCTGCGGGCCAAGCTGGAAGACGCGGTTCAGCAACTGGACGACGCGCATGATAACTTCACGTCCGCCACCATTCGGAAGACGCTGGATGAGATAGCGGACGACCTTGATGAGATTTCGGCGATTACGACGCTGGCGCGGCAAGCAGTCAAACAAATAAAAAACACGGCCAAGGTGGCGAACGTAGCCGCAAGCGTGGCGGCCTTGGCGCTGGCCATCACGAGCGCCGACTATGGGGCCGTGCCGAGCGCGCTGGAGGATGTCACCCAAGCGCTCAAGCAGCCGGCAGGTTCGCAAACTGACGATGATTGAACTCAGGAGCAAATTCGATGACAAACTTCACCCGCCGCGCTTTCACGCAGAGCCTGGTCGCTGGCGCCGTCCTGGCGCCGAGCGCCCCGCTGGCTCTTGGCCGGCGGCAGACTGAGCAGAAGCGCATCAACTATTGCATGGTAGGGCTGGGACGCATTTCGCTCCAGCATTTCATGCCTGGCTGCAAGCTGTCGCAGAAATCTCAGGTGACGGCATTCGTGAGCGGGCACCGGGAGAAGGCTGACAAATATGCGGCCGAATACAACGTGCCGGCACGTAACATTTACAGCTATGAAAATTTCGACGAGATCGCGAAGAACAAAGATATAGACGCGGTTTATATCGCGCTGCCGAACAGCATGCACGCGGAATACACCATCCGCGCCGCGAAAGCGGGCAAGCATGTCTTTTGCGAAAAGCCGATGGCGACTACGGTGAAAGACAGTTTGGCCATGATCGATGCCTGCAAGAGCGCGGGCAAGAAGCTGATTATTGCCTACCGCTGCCAGTATGAGCCTACCGTCCTGCGGACCGCGCAGCTCATCAAAGAAGGCAAACTCGGCAAGATCCAGGCCATAGAGAGCGCCAACGGCTTTAATGAAAGGGCCGGGGAATGGCGCTTGAACGGCAAGCTGGCGGGCGGCGGACCACTGATGGACATGGGCATCTACTCGCTGAACGCCTGCCGCTTTCTGACCGGCGAAGAACCCGAGCACCTAACGGGATTCAGCAGCGTGGTGGACAAGGACGGACGGTTCAACGAGGTAGAAGAGAACCTGAGTTGGACGATGCGCTTTCCCTCGGGCATCGTGGCGAGCTGCAACACCACCTATGGCGCGAACATGCCTGGATTTATTCGCGTGCACGGCTCCAAGGGCATGCTGCACATGGAGCCGGCCTTCTCCTACGAAGGCATTCATCTGAAGGCGGAGATTCGCGGCGAGCCTCCGATTGAAGAGCAGAGCCCCGCCAAAGATCCGGCCCAGTTTGCGCGTGAAGCGGATCACTTTTCCGAATGTATTCTCGAAGGCAAGGAACCGAAATCGAACGGGCAGGAAGGCCTGCGGGATATGCAGCATATGGCCGTGATCTACAAATCCTGCGGGCGTACGCTGGGCTAAACAACTAGGTTACTCTTTACCTTAAGGTGAAGACGAAATTTACGAAGGCGTTTTTCGGCGTAGCGGTAGCGGCACTACTGCTGACCGGCGAAAGACTACCCGCATTTCAGAAAACCGAAACGCTTGACGTGGACCGGACGGCAAGCCCGATGCGTCCGTTGATGGAAGAGTACAGCCTGGATTCCGGAAATCTCAAGCGTTTCTACAATCTGGAAAATTCGCCGGAGCGGCGCGCACGCTTGAAGGCTTTCTACGCGGGATGGATAGCACGGCTGGACGGCATCGACTTCAATGCCTTGCCGGAAGCTGGCAAAGTGGATTACATCATCTTCCACCGCGGAGTGGAGCATGAGCTGACGGTTCTGGACCAAAACGCCAAACATGACGCGGAGACCAGGCCTTATCTGCCGTTCGCGCCGGTTATTTTGAGCTTGGAGCTGAACCGCCAGCAAATGCAGCCACTCCAGCCGCAGGAAGCGGGGCTGAAGCTATCACAGCTAACACGCGATATCGAGCAGGTGCAGAAGCAGCTCACCGAGCAACTGAAACCTGCCGCGAGCCTGGCTGCCGGGCAGCAACGCAAAATAGACGGCGGCCGGGCGCTTCTGGAACTGACGAGCTTACGCAATACGCTGCGAACCTGGTTCACGTTCTACAACGGTTACGATCCGCTGTTCACCTGGTGGGCGGCAGCCGACTACGGCAAGGCGGATGCTGCCCTGCAGGCATACGGTGTGTTCCTGCGCGAGAAGGTTTTGGGGCTGAAACCGGCTCCGACCGGCGCTGCTCCGCCTGCTGGCGCCGTTCGGGCCCTGGTCACGGCGCAGCCCGGCGACACCAGCGACATCGTCGGTCAACCGGTGGGCCGCGACGCATTACTGGTCGATTTGGCCCACGAGATGATTCCCTACAGCCCGGAAGAATTGATCGCCATTGCCAACAGGGAATTTGCCTGGTGCGAGAACGAGATGAAGCGCGCATCGCGCGAGATGGGCTATGGCGATGACTGGAAAAAAGCTCTTGAAAAAGTAAAGACGCTCTACGTGGAACCGGGGAAACAGCCGCAGCTGATCCGCGATCTGGCGCTTGAAGCACAGAAATTTGTGGACGATTACGACCTGGTGACCATTCCGCCGCTGGCCCGAGAGACCTGGCGCATGCAGATGATGACGCCGCAAGCCCAACTGCTGAATCCGTTTTTCCTGGGCGGCGAGATGATCCAGGTTTCCTATCCGACCGACAGCATGTCGTACGAGCGGAAGATGACGACCATGCGCGGCAACAACATCCACTTTGCGCGCGCCACGGTTTTTCACGAGCTTATACCGGGCCACAATTTGCAGGGCTACATGGCAAAGCGCAACCGCCCGTATCGCGAAGCGTTTGGCCGCTCCCCTTTCGTAACCGAAGGTTGGGCGCTGTATTGGGAAATGCTGCTGTGGGACATGAAGTTCCAGAAGACACCGGAGGACCGGGTGGGCGCGCTTTTCTGGCGCATGCATCGCTGCGCGCGGATTATTTTTTCGCTGAGTTTTCACCTCAACAAGATGACTCCGGTGGAATGTGTTAGCTTTCTGGTGGAGCGGGTAGGCTTCGAGCGGGAAAATGCTATTGGAGAGGTACGGCGTTCGTTCACGGGCGACTACAGCCCGCTGTATCAGGCGGCTTATCTGCTGGGCGGAATGCAGTTCTACGCCCTCCACAAGGAACTGGTCGACAGCGGAAAAATGACCAACCGGCAATTCCACGACGCGATCCTGAAAGAAAATTATCTGCCGATAGAGATACTGCGCGCGAGCCTGCTGCACGAAACACTGACGCGCGACTATCGCAGCCATTGGAAGTTCTACGGCGACATAGCGGCTGCGCGAAATTAATTAAGTTAATTAACGCACGGGCGCGAGAACTCCGTGACGCCGAACGCGTCTTGGTAGACAGAGGGCCCGAGAGGCTCCGAGAGACAGAGATCATTTTTGAACTGGAGGCACATCATTTCAATGAAAAAATTTATTGCACTTGCTTGCTTCGGAATGGCGTTAGCGGCGGCCTCGGCCGATGCACAAATCTACGTCCGAATTGGACCTCCGCCGCCCGTGGTAGAGCGCCGGCCACCGCCGCCCCGCGGCCCACGGCGAGTCTGGGTGGATGGTTACCACCGCTGGGACGGACGGCGCTATGTTTGGATCCCTGGCACGTGGATGATGCCGCCGCGGCCGCGCGCAGTCTGGATGCGTGGAAGATGGGTTCATGACCGGCGGGGATATTACTGGCGAGACGGCCACTGGCGCTAGCCAGGCCCTGAAGGTTACACATAACGGCAGCGCATGAACCCTTTATGTTATAAAGCATGGTAGGGGTTTAAGTCATGCGCCGCCGCTCGGTTTTCGCATTGTCAGTTGCCGTTCTAGGTGGTCTATTTGCAACTTACATCGATTTCCGGCAGACCGAAGTGCAATCGACAATTCTAGCGGTATTGGTTACCGCCTTAGTGGCAGGAGCCATAGATTCGCGACTTGCGTGGCTAACCGCGCTCCTCGTGCCTGCCTGCCTGGCGGCGGGATACTCGATCCTGCCGCACTTCGGAATTTCTCCCGCCGAGGACTGTTCGCTCGGCAGCCCCCGCTCACTCATGGTGCTTGCTGTTCCAGCAGCGCTCAGCGCCTACGCCGGAGCGGGCTTGCGCCGCACGATCCGGTAAGAGTACGCAACAAACGCCGGTCATCTAACAGTTCAAGAACTGTCAGGTAACAGGTTAGACAACGAGGGTTAACCTTCTAACAGTCAGATTTACAGTAAGGTTCCTTGACAGGCAATTCCTAACTTCTATAAGCTAGCTCTCACCCTAGTTTGTTTCAGGTAAGGATACCCCGTGAAAATTGTGTCTCGCGTGAGCCAAAGGCTCATTTATTTTGTTGTTGCCTCAGCGTTTTTCTTCTCCACGTTTATTTCAGCGCAGGTCTTTAGTGGATCGTTGACCGGCGTCGTTGCCGATGAATCCGGCGCGGTAGTGCCCGGCGCAAAAGCGCTGCTCACCGACCAGGAAAAAGGCTTCACTTATTCAGCAGTTTCGGACGCGGAGGGCCGCTACGTGCTGCGCAACCTGCCACCAGGGCAATATGAATTATCCGTCTCCGCTTCTGGCATGCAGCCTTATGTCCAAAAGGGAATCGTATTGAGCGTTGGACAGAATGCCCAAGCGAACGTCCATTTTCGAGTGAGAGGCGCGACCCAGACTGTGGACGTGGGCGCTTCCGGAACATTGCTGCAAACCCAAGATGCTTCCACCGGGCAATTGGTAAATCAAAAATTTATTAATGACCTTCCGCTGACAAGCCGATCGGTTTACAACTTGGCCGCCTTGTCGCCGGGGGTGACGCAGGCCGCCGGTGGATCTTTCGGCCTGAATGCGGGCGCGACAAATTTCGTCTCGAACGGCGGCCGCAATTCCACAGCCGACATCGTGATGGACGGCGTGAGCCAGACGAACCAGGAAAACAACGGCGGCGTGACCACGGCGCTATATACGCCTCCCGTGGACGCCGTGCAAGAATTCAAAGTTCAGCAGAACACATACAGCGCGGAGGTTGGATTCGGCGGCAACACGGTTATTAACGTGGTCACCAAGTCGGGCACAAACCAGTTTCACGGCAGCGCTTACGAGTTTCTTCAGAACTCAGACCTAAACGCCAACAACTGGTTTAACAACCGCAGCGGCGTGGGCATATCGCCGCGCAAGCAGAACCAGTTCGGCGGCACGCTCGGCGGACCGATCCGAAGAGACAAGTTATTCTTTTTCGTCGATTATCAAGGCACCCTCGCGACGAATACGGGAACCGCTACCGCGGGTGTTCCGAGCGCGGCGGAACAGCAGGGAAATTTCGGAGAACTGTGCGGACGCGCGGGCGGCGCCTTTGCCGCCAATGGACAGTGTTCCGCGCCAGCCGGGCAGATATGGGATCCGATGAGCAGCACCTTCAGCAGCAGCCTTAACGGCGCGGTGCGAAGCCTGTATGTCCCGTTCAACAATCTTGCCACTTACCAGAGTCCGGGGAATCCGAACCTTGTTGGCACTCCCTACCAACTGGCCGCGCGGCCCGGCAACCTGATTGACCCGGTTGCACTCAAGATGATGCAGTACTTCCCGCTGCCGAATGTGGCCGTGGGCAGCACGTCCTATAACCCGTTAAACAACTGGATCGGCACCAACGGCTCCAGCAGTTCGGATCATCGCTTCGACACCAAGTTCGATTACCGGCTCAACGACACCAGCTTGCTGACCGGCCACTTCTCGCGAAGCTTGGGCAACAGTGAAAACGTAAATTGCTTTGGAAACGTAGCCGACCCCTGTACGCAAGGTCCAAACAACAGTCACGCCTATTCTGCTTCCGCCGCCTACACTCATACGTTCTCACCCACACTGGTTTTGAACGTGACGTACGGCTGGACACGCAGCTTCAGCTACACGCATGGAGTCGCGACCGATTTCCCCGACTTCAATGCCGTCACCACGCTAGGACTGCCGCAATACATTACCACTTCGGGCTTCACCGCCACACCGAACATTACTTTTCAAAATGGCTATCAGGCGGTCAGCAGCCAGAACTTGGGATCGCAGACTTACTCTATCCTGAAATATCCTTCTGATACGCATGATCTGACCGTTAGCTTGAACAAGATCAAGGGCGCTCATGAATTGAAATTCGGGTATGAAGCGCGGTTGCATCGCATCAGCTTCCTGCAGGTTGGAAATCCGGCGGGGCAATTTAACTTCGCGCAGACGGGCACCTCGCAAACTCCCGCAAATGGAACAGGAGGCGACCCGCTGGCTTCGCTGCTGATCGGCTTTCCGGAAGGCCAGAATGGCGGTAATCCGGTAGGGGGCAGCGGTTACGGAATAGACGTCGCGGTGACCACCCAAAACTATGCGCACGCCTGGTATTTTCAGGACAACTGGCGCGTCAACAGCCGCCTCACCTTGAACATGGGCCTTCGCTATGAATTAACCTTGCCTCGCACTGAGCGCTACGACCGCATGAGCTGGGTGGACCCGAATGCAGTTTCGCCGCTTCAGATTCCAGGGCTGCCGCAACTGAAAGGCGGCTTGGACTTCGCCGGCAATGGCCAATCCACTCCCTATAACGTAGACCCCATGAACTTTGGGCCGCGCTTTGGCATCGCGTACCGTGCCAAGGGCGACATTGTGATCCGCACTGGTTACGGGATCTTCTTCGATGCCATCAAGGGAGCCGCCTCCGGCACCGGAGGTGGCGGATTCAGCGGGTTTAATTGGAATACTCCGGTGGTAACCACTTACAACAACGATGGCGCGACGCCTTCCACCCGGCTATCCAATCCCTTCCCGGCCGGCGTGCAGTTACCTCCGGGCAGTTCTCAGGGCCTGTTGACAGGCTTGGGATTGGGTATCAGCGGCCCCATTCGCACTTGGAACAATACGCCTTATATGCAGACCTGGAACTTCGGCCTGGAGCGCGAGTTCAAAGGCAACATCCTGGTGGACGCCAACTATGTAGGCAGCAAGGGAACGCATCTCTATTTCGGTGGAGCAGGCTCTATCAACTACCTGGGCCCATGGGTAGAGAACCTGAACGCTACCCAAGTTGGACAATTAAACGCCTACGTGAACAATCCGTTTTACGGCGTCATTACGAATCCAGCCAGCACGCTTTCGAGCAAAACCGTCCAGGCCTACCAGCTAATGCGGCCATATCCGCAGTTCACCGGTCTGTCTGGCAATGACCCGCCTTGGGCGAATTCCAATTACCATTCCCTGCAAGTCCGGGTTGAGAAGAGATTTTCGAGCGGGCTTCAACTATTGGGCACCTACGTCTTCTCGAAATCTATCGACAATGCGTCAGTGGCCTGTGGTTGCACCACTTGGCTGGGCGGCGCAGTCAGTGTACAGGACCCGAACCGGTTGTACCTGGAACGCTCGGTTTCGCAATTCGATATTCCGCAGGTACTGCAATTCTCGTATGTTTACCAATTTCCGTTCGGACGCGGCAAACGCTTTGGCAACAACCTAAATCGCGTCGTGGACTTAGCCCTGGGCGGATGGCAGACGAACGGGATTTGGCGGTTTGATAACGGCATGCCCATGGCTCTGTCGGTCAGCAACTCGCGGCCTTTGCCGACTTATGGCGCACAACGTCCGAATTTGTCAGGCACCCTGACGCGGAATAACGGATCGAACTGGCTCAACCAGTACTTCGCCGATCCGCAGGTAGCAACCCAACCCGATGCCTTCACCGTAGGCAACGCGCCGCGCGAAATTACATCTGCTCGAGCTCCCGGAACGGCCACCACGGCGCTCTCCTTGTTCAAGCAATTTAAATTTGACTTCCTGCGCGAAGGCTCCTTCCTGGAGTTCCGCGCGGAAGCGTTTAACGCCTTGAACCACCCGCAATTCGCCGCGCCAAACCTGACCGTGGGCGCCTCGAATTTCGGAACAGTAACGTCTCAGGCTAACTCGCCGAGACAGGTGCAGTTGGCGCTGAAGCTGTACTTCTGATTGGGCGTTCAATCATTGTTTTGCCGGGGCCGGTTCTTCCTGTAACAAGGTTGATCCGGCCTTTTGGTTTTTGGAAAGCGTGCGTGTCAAGGAACCGGGCAGTGATCCGATGCGCTATTCTTCCGGTGGTTTACTAAATATCCAAGGTAAGCGAGAACGCTCCGCAGGTCACCGTCACTAAGATCTTCATTGGAGGGCATTCTGGCCTTCGCTCTTATGGATTGTGGTTTTCGAATATATGCTTGAAGAAACTCCGAGGTCCAATACTGCGTGACACTACACGGATCCAGTAGTTCCGGTCCCATCTCTCCACCGTAGCCGTTCAGGGAATGGCACTTCAGGCATCTGGCGGCAAAAATTCCAAATCCCTTACTTGCGATTTCGCCGGCTTCCCTTGGCGCCATAATTGATTCACGCTGGCGGCTAAACACCTCGATCGAGACAATCTGATAAGGCCACGGAAACTCCTCTGGTTTTTCGTCAGGTAGTGTCCAGACCAGGTAAGCCGGGCCCGGTGAAGTCTGCTTTCCGTCTTTCCACATCGGCTCCCAGCCGTGTTCCGCGGTCTTGTGTAAACTCCGCATAGCAAGAAATGCAGAACCGTCCAATACCTTTTTTATAGGTATCTCAGGGGCATATCCGTCGCGGCATGAGAATCTGATCCACGCCGTTGGCTGTAGATGGACAGCGAGTGTTTTGAGCACAAGAACCAGCGGATATCCTTCGTACATGCGCGCATCGTTGTAAATAGGATCATTCTTGACCGTGACCTTCGACAGCTTGGTCGAGGCCATTGCCGATTGAATAGATTCAATGGAAAATCGCGCAGTGGTGTTCAGATCCTGAGCCGACGCGGTTGAGCAACAAAACGCCAATACATACAGAAATGCGGCAATGATACGCAAGTACCGCGACTCCGTCATGCGACACACTCGATCCATTCCTCTACGCGCTGGGCCATTTGGAGGACGGTGAACTGTTCTGCACGGTGACGAGCTTCCGAACGAGACAGACTTTCCGCGGAGAGTACGGCTCGAGCCATGGCATCGATAGCACCGGGCGAGACTAAGTAACCGCTCTTCCCATCTTCGATAATTTCGGCCGGCCCTCCCGAGTTGTAGGCGACGACCGGCGTCCCGCACGCCAGCGCTTCGATAACTGAAAAACCGAAAGCTTCGGTCCACTTCGACGTAAACAACATCACTAAAGAGTTCCCCAGAACCTCGCTCAATTGCTTGTGTGTCAGGAAGCCGTGGTACCGGAGAAGTCGCGCGGGGGCGGACTTCACAACCGTCTCCCAATACCCTTCATTCTGAATTCTGCCGCACACATTCAAGGGTATATTCAGACGTACTGCAACACAGAGCGCGTCTTCCAGGCCCTTCTCCGGCGATATACGCGCCGACCAACAAAGAGCTCGATCAGCGCTCGCTCGAAAGCGAAAGACGGCCTGATCTACCGCACCTGGAATGAGCCGGGCGCGCTCTGAATCGAGTAAGCCAAATGTCGACACCTGCGCTCGAGAGCAGAATGCAAAGCGCTCGGGAGCAGCCGAGTACCTTTTCCGGATCATGTCACTGACCGCGTCAACGGCGGAGGAGACTGTCACCCAATGGAGAACGGGAATCGGGAGGAACTGGGTTAAATAATAGGAGAGCCAGTCGTGGCTCATTGCAATTACCACGTCGTATTGACCGGATAGAGCCTGCGCTTTTTCCCACATCTTCTCGAGAACCCCTTGCGTCGATTGAACGGGTAAATCGTCGCGGGCTGCTTCGGCAACATTGAGCGGTTTGGCGCCGAAAATCTGATAAACATCCACGCCAAATGGCAAGATGCTCTCCGCCGGTGCGACAACGCCGACTTTATGGCCGAATGCCAAAAGCTTGCTGGTCAATAACGCTAGTTTTGTTTCGACGCCTCCGCTTTGCCCTGACCCTATAGGGCCGACGGGAGAGGCAAGAAACAAGATTCGGTACATATTTAGGGCTCCGGTGCAAATTCAAGGTTGAGTGGAAATTGGTTGAGTGTGAGCAATTTGAGGCAACTTCCAGACTAGGCAGCGAGCGCGGCTTGCCAGATCTCAGGCATAGTGGCCTTGCTACCGCCGAGTGGGCCGATTTTGAATTGCCGTTTTTTGATCTTCTCTGCTAATTCGATGCCACAAATGACCACGGCGGCGGTTCGGAAGCTCTTCAAGCCCAGCATCGGACGAAGGCGTTGCTTGATTCGCCGATGGTCTTGTTCGATCAGGTTATTCAGGTATTTACTGCTGCGGAGCAGCACCCGCTTCGGAAGTTCCCCATTCTCTTTTAGATCAGCCACCGCACGGTGGGAAGCGGCATAAGCGTCAAGTGTAATTTTGCTCGGTGTCCGCTGGCCCTTCATCGCCTTCCGCAGGAAGGCCTTGGCTGCGTTCACGTCGCGGCTCTGGCTCAAATAGAAATCGACGGTTTTCCCACCTTTATCCACCGCCCGGTAAAGGTACATCCATGCGCCACGCACCTTCACATACGTCTCGTCCATCCGCCAGAAACCGCCGATCGTTCGTGCATAACGCTGCCACCGCTTCACGAACTCCGGCGTGTAATGCTGTACCCCCCGCAAGATGGTCGTGTGCGCCAGGCAAATGCCGCGTTCGCTCATCATGGACACCCGGTCGCGATAGCTCAATTTAAAACTCAGATACCGACGAACGCACAGCACCACAATCTCCTGGTCAAAGTGCCGGCCTTTGAACAGTTCCTCCAACGCTGTGAATCGTGACATCCGTCCATCTTGTCAGCTCTTACCGTTTGCACCACAACTACCATGGCCGTTGACGGACGCTCCTGACGATGAAAATTGGCGGTACTCTAGAAACTGC
>Ga0193743_1000056_pt1 | contig 76612 bp, 79 predicted proteins | sample L2c2metaG_FD_143038 | JGI IMG/M metagenome (GOLD analysis project Ga0193743, IMG submission 143038) | Soil microbial communities from a riparian zone of the East river system, Colorado, United States - L2c2 | ecosystem: Environmental > Terrestrial > Soil > Riparian zone | place: USA: East River... | reverse complement strand
ACAACTTAGTCGAGATCTAGCAGGGGATCCTAAACATATATATAAACATAAAATACGACAGGAAAGCGCACCTAGCAGGGGATCCTAAAAGAAAAGGATAAAGCCCTGCTAAGGTGGGATGCATGTCTATATACCAAAAATTGGAGTGGAAATAATAAAATGATGAAAAATAATGAAATGATGAAAAAGATGGAGAATGGTGAAACAGTGATAGGAATGTTACATCACGTGATCATCGGACTCCGGTATCGGAGCCGCGAGTGCACTCCGTCTTGGACTGGCGACGATGAGGAGGAATATACAGAGGTGACAGAGAAATATCGGAGAAAACATCAGAGGATGCGGAGCGTCCCCTAACACGAACCACCACCTGACCTTATCGAAGGACAACCAGAGTACGAAGTAGAAGCTGTACTTTCCCATCAACAACAAGGAAGGGGATAGGCCTTTCTTATAAAATGGAAGGGCTATTCTACCTCAGAAAACACCTGGGAACCCAAACAAAACCTTCAAAATGCCCAAAGTCTTCTCAAAGCCTACAAAGTGCATCATTGCCTCTGACACTGACTCAAACAAAGAAAACATTCCCCGTCCTCGTTTACTGCTACTCTCTCTCCCGTCATCGAAGAACCCTCCCATGTTGCAGCTATCATATTCCTCAACCAAAGCTTTCCACCTCCCCAACCTAACACCTTTCACCTCCCCAACATCATCAGCCACTTCGACCGCGCCTTTCCAAACCACACCAGTTACCGCCAGTACGTTACCTACAGCCTCGGAAAGTGGGCCACAGACCCTCTTTTCACCCAATTCAACATGGCCTATTGCCACCATTGACTGGTGGGACCCCAGATCGTCCAACTCTCCCGCACGGTTGAGAGTCTTCAACAAACCATCAAAAACCTACAAAAATCAGACCAAGTCCAACAACAGAACATCAAACAACTCCTATCCAGGATGGAATCCAATGGGCTTGGAGACCAAATTGAACAAACACTCTTCCAACAACACCACCCCAATCAACTTTGGGTCTCCCAACCAAAAGAGACCACACCCTTGTCCACTCCCACTCCTGTCCCCACTCCCATGCTCCGCACCCGGATGTCCCTACCGGACCTCCAGTCCACCAAACCCATTGACCACGCACAATGCTGTTACACCTGTAACAGTACCACTCACCTCTGAGCTCAATGCCCCAAAGCCCCTTGTTTCCAATGCAAGGGCTCTATGCCGAAACATCTCACCACCAACTGTCCTCAAAAAGCCAAGAAGAAGGACCCAAAACCTTACAAGAAATTCAAACCAATGTGCATTAAGTGCTGACTCCCACTCAAATACGACCATGTAGCCTGGGCCAGAGGCCTTTCTGATGGCTATACCTGCCAATGCAACAAAACCCCTAAGAAAGAAGAGCCCTCCGAACCCGATCTCTACGACACCAGGTACTACAATGTCTACGGAGACAAAGACGGCAATCTAAATGGGGAATGTTGAAACCCTATGCCCAACTATGCCCTTTACCTTTATCTGACTCATTTCCTATTGACTCAATTCTATTTTATGACTTGTTAGTGTACTATAAGTAGGATACAAACTTTGCTTCTCTTCTGTCCTTCACTCTTGTCCCATCTCCCATCATGACTACCCCCTCTGCTATCACCCTCTATTCCACCTTGATAACATTCTCCTCCTCGTGCGAAATGCACCCCACCATTGACCGCTACAAGAAATATATTGAAACCATCTCTACCAATGGAGGAATTGCCATCTACGACCACCATCAACTCCCCCAACATTATATATCCCTGGCGGACACCTTTTCCTTACTACCGAAGGCATCACCTTCAAAATCCACAAATACTTCCTCGACCAAGACTCCGACTGGTTCCTAGTCATAAACAACAACAGACGACTCAACAACAATGAATTCCCTAGCGGACAGTCACCCCTCAACGCAATTCCACTCCCAGGAGTATTGGCCAAGCAATTCACCTCTATGTTATGGGTTATCTACAATCCCAACTACAGAACCCATTCTACCACCATTGATGAATGGAACCAAATCCTGGTCGCTGCCACCCTCCTCGAATGTGAGCGAATCATCAAACTCACCAACTACAGATTACGAGTCTTGCAATTCCATAAGCCAGATCATTCTTCAGAAGCCGAGGACATCTTCCACACCTAAACACAGGGTAATGTTATGAATGATTACAGGAGAATGTGAACGTGAATCATTTTTTTACTTGACCCAGATCACTCCTGATCAAATCCTTTCATGGATCCACCAGGCAGACAACAACACTTTACCTGACACTATCCCACACTTTGCCTAGCTATCCCCTTTGACTCATTTCCGTTCCCTTTGACTCATTTCCGTTCCTGAACACTGCCTCCTTTTGTGACTCTTACTATGACTTGTATTGCTAAACCCTTGACCCTGAACACTGCCTCGTAGCTACCTATATAAAGAGCCTGTACTTAGTAGTAGTTCTCTAGTTTTGACCTTAGTACCTATACGGTTCAATCCACTATGCTTTGCTCACAACCTTTGGAAGTGCCCTTCGCTCAAATAGAACTTAGCTCTTTGTTACTGTCTCTGCCCAGCACCGAACGCAAGTGCAAGCTAGTGACGCCCGTAACAGTCATGCTGGGTCCCAGAGTCGGGTCCCATAGCTCAGGGTGGGTCAGAATGTTAAACTTGGAGTTCAGACAGAGAATGTCGGGTCTGAAGTCAGGCAAGGTGTTGGCTTCAACTTATGGGTTGCCTTGAATTTCGGAGTTCTGGAGGAGTAGGAGAATCTGCAGTTAGGCCGAGAAGAAGCTTAAGGCAGAAGAGAATGAAACAGGAGAATGAGGTTGCTAGGTTGATATCCAAACTGGTGAACTACATACTACAACTTGAGTATTTATATGGATACTGACCAAGGGGTGGCGGGACGTGGATCCCAAACATGGGGTGGGAGGGGAGCCGTGTCACAGCGTGACGCCGTATGTGACTATGCGTCACATGTAACAGGAATTGTTCAACCCCAATTGCTAGATGGGGTTATTCCTAGATCTGCGTGGGTGCATGACTGTTGCGGTCCTCGAACGATGCTGTATACCCGTGACCACAGTGGCGCGTCTACCTCAAGGCTGGTGGAAAGAAAATGGGCTTTTCAGGCATTAGGTTTATCATGGAGTCCGACGCATTTCTTGCTTGCCTTTTCCCACTAGCCATCCTTCTGCTCGGTTTCAAGTTCTTTCCTAAAATCACACGCTCCGAAATATGTGATCTCCTTTCACCTCGTCGACATAATCCTTCTCGAAATTCCTATTTCTCACTAGAAAGGGCGTATCAGTCATATTCACAATATGCTCGTTTGTCTGCGGATGAGCTGTCTCTGATGCAGGCATCGTATCGTACTCTTGACCGTTCCGACAAGAGATTGGGTAACAATATTGGTTACCAAAAGAAACTGGATCAACTTCGCCACGTTACAAGCTTGAATGAGACGATTACGGATGGCATTGCACAATTGGCACGAGAAAAATCTCCATCTCTCGCCTATGAAAGTAACGACAACATGATGTCTTCTGACCTCGTTCGAGTACGGGAATCGTTAAAGCATTTCATTCGTGATTGGAGCGAAGAAGGGGCCGGGGAACGAATGCGTACATTTTCTCCAATCCTGGATGTTCTAAAAAACGTAGATCCTAGTCAACGGGGAGAGATGAAGATTCTAGTTCCTGGTTGTGGTCTAGGCCGGCTGGCTTGGGAGATTGCACAACTTGGTAATACATTGATCCTCTTTCAAGCCTCTGTCGGACTGATGGAATACTTTTGTTCAGGATTTGACACGACCGCAAACGAGCTCTCCTTCTTCATGACCTTGGCTATGCATTTTCTCTTCTCTCCTAAAACTACGCATTCAGTCAACGAACACTGGCTTCGTCCTTATGCACATTGGTTCTCACATCAGAAATCCAATGAGTCTTTGTTTAGGCGTCTCTCTTTTCCAGATGTCATCCCCCGTTTTATTCCAAACTTCCATCTCGTCGAGCAAGATTTTCTTACACTCCCTATACCATCAACCGAATGCTCTGGTAATCCGAAATTACGCTGGTCTGCAGACCAGCCCGCAGCCCCATCATCATCTGAAGGCTATGATTTCATCGTCACTTTATTTTTCATCGACACTTCTCTCGACGTTTTTGCGACAATGAAGCACATTCACCGGCTTTTACGCCCAGGAGGTTCATGGATTAATCTTGGCCCGTTACTTTGGACTGGAGGTGCCCAAGCGAAAGTCGAGCTCAGTCTTGATGAGGTCCTGCATGCCGCAGAGAAAATAGGATTCGTTCTTCAGAATGGAGTAGGAGGCGATACTGCAAGAAGGACGGTCGAGTGTGAATATACGAGCGACCCCAGTGCGATGATGCGCTGGATCTATAAAGCAGAATTTTGGGTTGCGAGGAAACCCGCAAACGACTCGGTAATGAATGGCAGCCAGTCCAGTAACCTCAGTCACAGATTTTGTGCCAGTCCCACCCTACCCTCGCTGTAAACCTTGAGAGCAGAATGGTTGAAACTTTTCATAGTTGTATTAATGCGTTTAATTCAGTTTTCATGCAATTTCGTACAGTATGAACGGAATTTGAGTTAACTGTCAAAATAATATATATATATATATATATTCCCTCGAATAAAAACCTGCAGGTAGTCAGTCACCCAATCGATCTTAAGCCCTCCGCCGGCATGATGAAGAACTTCTCTAGGATCCTCTCATCATGCTGTGCCATTATTGTTTCGTGGTCCTCTAAATTGTCTGAAGACTCTGAATTCTCATTTCCGTTCCCAATTTTGCTAAGAATGAAATCCATCTTATATTACTTACTTGCTGACTTCAAAGAGTCTTGTAGTTGCCGTTTTCTCCATATGCTGACCGTCCATCTCCCGACGAATTCATTCACGTTGTTTTGTCAAACATTATTTGGGTCGCCTCGCTTTGCTTGAACCTCTCTCTGTCGTGCTAGCGATTATCACGAACTTGTTTCCGCCCTCTGCCTATGCCATTCATGAGATTACCACATCAGTGCATCAGATCTTCGCCCACTCTAACAAAACCGAACCCAAATCCAACAGAACCGTTTCCTCGGATTGATTGAACACCAAACAAAAGCTGGATCTAGAGGAGACCTTGTTTAGACTGATTGATGGAAGCTCTTCTTGTCCGAAAGCGCTGAGGGAGATCCGGGTTCGATAGCTAGATGTTGATAATTGTGAGGAGGAAGCAGTGGTAGGAATGATTGCGACGCGGTGGAAAGGCACTGGACCGAAAAGTGAAAAGTAAATGGATATTTCATATCTTTTGGTATGTAGACAAACCTTTATTTGACATGATTATCATCATACCAGCACGAAATTTCAGTGTTATATCTACGAACACCAACAGGACCACCCTTGCGAGAACGGAAGGAGGGGGCCAAAAATATCGGGAAGGCAAAGATGATTAGGGTCGAGTGCTGATAGCGTTCCGCCAGCCGTATATAGCTGTTTTTGACGTTCATGCTGATGTCCGTGGATGAGGCGGGAGGTGGTAGCAGTTGGTGGTGACATGGAGCTGTATAAAATTGAAATAAGATCATTCAGTACTAGATATTTCCATATCGATAGATGTATTCGGCGTAAACGGTGAGATCATCACGCCAACGCGCGGAACTCCCAGTCGATGTACATATACCAAAAGCAAGACCAACGCCAACGAGGCAAAAGAGGGATCAGTGGTTGGACGTATATCCTAGCTCATAGCTTTCGCTGTCTGAAGGGTACTGAGCCATTCCACCGTGGCTGTTATTAGCAAGGTGATGTACGACGATGTGGCCCTATACCAAGGCGAATTCATATCAGTATACCTTCTACCACAACATCAATGACTCGATTCCTCGACACCGATTTGATACAGAGTACCAATCTTTATTTATTTCGAGGTTTGCTTTGAGAATGCGAATGCTTTTGAGGAAAGGGTGCCTGGCATTTTGATAGGTCCTGAAACAAAAGCAATAAGTCAAATAATTATCTAAAAGCGGCAAATAATCCAAACTCAGTTAAGTCCTTGCTACGACCTTTTCAAATTTAACCCTCTGAGCCTCCCGGGGTGTTACCACCACCACCATTACAGTTCACAACTACCATTCACTTTATCGTCATACTCGCTAACCTAAAACCCATACATCCCCACCATAAGTAACTTGAATCGAGCGCGACAAATGTCATCGCCAGAGTCCTTCTACGAGGACTGCATCAAATACGGGTTTGAAGCAGACGATGAAACCTACTTTCCCTATTTGAATGCCCCATTTGAGGAACACCACATAACTCGTCGAAGTATCCCTCACCAGGAACGACGCATTGCAGGTTCCAAAAGGGTCGCGAGATACCAAAGTAGGCAGGGTTACAAAGGTTCAGGACGTATATTGCAGAGCATTACAGCTCACCCTGCTTTATCAACTCGTAGCTTCGAGGTGTGCCACTATTTCTTTTCTATCCAAGTGATTCAGCATGAATTACTTGTGCAGGAGCTTAGGTTAGAATGTTATGCCCAATCCGTCGTTGCCCAAGGTAGACCTCCTGCATCTGTCGATGCTGCGAGAATGCCTGCGGCAGTGATTCCGCCTCTTTTCAATGCGTACCTTGACGAAACTGACGACATCTTGCCCAATGAGATTACAATGGCAGATTAATTTTTTGATATATTTATGCTTGCTGATGTACCAACAGCATTACCAAGTCCCGATCCGCTTTGCTATGTCATTCTTAATATGTAGTAATAAATGAATATCTGCTTAAAGCTTTGCATTCAAGCTATAAACACAGTTAGGTGAAGAGTGGCGCATTACCTGACGATGAGCGGGTATCAATTGACTTAGATGCATCACGATTCACCTGGCGCTAATCGCCAATGACCTGTCGGTGCCTCTACTGGGGTGTGGCGCTAAGGTGGGATCATGCCAACGTCACGTGCCAGATGTGACATTGTCCAAATTTAGCGAAACCAACACTTTGAGTGGAATATGGGACACTATGGCAAATCGGGCTCCAACATTTTATTAACTTCATGTTAATCTGTCGTTATTTAGGAAATTAACATGTTCCGGCAAGAGTTATAAGCTAATGCATGTTGTGAGAGCATGCTAACTCTGCATGAAACCTGTGCTACACTTCTACAAATCATCACCATGGAAAAGAGAAAGAGAAATGTGCAAAGTAGGATATAAAAATTGAATCTACAGATAATGTACATAGTTTCTGAGATATTTCTATCGCAGTATCTGACATTTGATCTCATCATATGATTAGATATCTGACTGCCTTGTATCCTACGTCCACCATTTTGAATTCTGTCGGTTTGAAAATTTGTAGATAAATTCTCAATACGTCTTAGAATACTTTTTTAGAGCTCAGTTTCGAATATAACAGTTTAAATCTTTGCTAAATTGTGCTCTAATGTTCCTATTCGTCTAGATTTGGACAACGTTCCATCCCACGTCGGTCCAATCCTATTTAAAATAACACTTGTCTATCAATAGCATTAGTTAGACGTTGCATATCACAAGGCCTAGAGTACTTGGCGGCCTTCAGCCCTTATACTTCAAGCTTCAAGACTACTAGGCCTATAGATTGAGGTTCCATCTAGTAAAAACTGATGTATGACGAGGGGGTATTATTGACTGCTTTTATTGGAAATACATGCATATTCGGAACAAAGAGAGGCACAATGAGTTAGGCGAGCACAGTATAACACAGGGTATGATATGGTAATAAGAAACAGAGAGCAAAAAGGGACTTCCAAGGGCTGAGAGAAATTTGAGGGGGGCCGAACTAACCATCACGGTAACTGTATTTTGGGATGTGGAATGAGTTTGGACTGCGTAGAGTAATGATGATGACGATGATCAAGCCACCAGGGGTGAGAGCGTGATTGACGACGGGAGGCGCCGAGACAGGCTACGACAGGGAGGGTTACTAGCAAAGAAAGCAGGAGAACAAGTCTACCATAACACGCAGCCTTTGTTGATGATAGTGAAGCGTAGACGAGATAAGCTTGACAAGTCCAGGCGAGGTTTTTTTTGAGATTGATGATGTCGGATTGCGGTGGTGTAGAGTACATATGTTATGGATATTTTTGAGATAGAGTGAGTCCGATACGGAGATGAATTATCCACCAAATATGAGGGAGAGGTCTTTTGAAAGCAGGGAGCAGATAGAGATGGAAGAAATAAGATTGCAAGACGAAAAAAAGAGCGGACAGTGGTGACAGATGAACCACCAAGGGAAATTATGTTTTCACGGACAACATTGCCAAAGCTAGGCAATGAAGCAAACGAAAGAGGACGAAGATAAAAGAATCGAAGAAAAACAAAAGAATAAATTTGTTTGACGAACAGACTAGGTAATAAAGAGAGAGAACACAATCATACACATAGTAGAAAAAAGAGGAAAAAAGAACGAAAGAGAAGGTGGAGAGGAATAAAAATAACACAACTAAAAGATCCAACCCTTAGCAGAAAATGAACGTAGTACCAAATAGAGAATCCATCAATCGAAGAAAGTGGGCCGAGGATTTGGTATGTAATGCTGGGGTCGGGGAAGGATCCCGGAGCCATACGATTTCCATCCACCGATCATACGGGTGACTGGATGATGTTGTTAGCGAAGGATTATCGATATATCGCGAGATGGAAGACAACGGAGATAGTCAGAGAGGACCAGGTTGGAGATGATGAAACAAGGAAAGATCAGAGTGAGAGAGCGTGCCGAGTGCCGAGGTGAGTGAATGGGCCAAGGGGGTATCCAAAAAGCCTTGGTTGCACACAAACACGAAGAAAAAACGATGAATGAATGACAAACTGAGACGTGGAAACGGAAGAAGGGTGGTTAAAGACTTAAGCAGATATGCCATTCGTCTGATGTGGAGCATCCATATGCATAACCTCCACCTGGTCCTCGCTCCCGTCCAAGAAATCCACCACCTCATCATCGCCATCGTTGTTGTCGTCGATGGCACTCATGGGCTCCCCTGCATTAGGCCCATTGCCACTCACTCCGCGCCTTGCACCCGAACCACCTTGTGGACCAGAGCGGGGTGGGTTTGCACATCTGTCCTTGCCGTGAGCGATACGCAAGTTAGCGTAGTCTGGCTTGTTCTTGATACCATCAATCGCCTTGATGGCATTAGAGATGTTCATGAAGTTGACAAATGCGCAATTTCTGACAATAGGATAAAAGTCAGGACCTGAAATCGAAAAAAAAGTCTAGAGTATTACTCACTTCTCCTTGAGGAAGTTGACGAGCTCGATGTCGCCATACTCCCCGAAATCACGCTTGAGTCGTTCTTCAGTGAAAGTTTCGTAGTCCTCCACATTACCAATGTATACATTCCTCGTTGCACCGGAGTGAACAGCAAGCGCAAGGGCAGGAGGCAAAGGACCCGAGTTTTTACCCCAACCTATCTTCAAACGACGATTGTTCAAGGTAAGACCTTGATACGACGCCACCTGGAAAAAGGTAAATGCAGCGGCGGGATCGACGAAGGTAACAAACTATAGAACAAGAAATGAGGCGACATTTGTGTTTGGAAGTAATAGAGACATACAGCAATATGTTTATCCTGCATATACCTAATGCTTTGCAACACCCCACCGCGGATAGCATTGCAGAGATCTTCAGCTGTTGTCTCAGGATGGACGTTACCCAAGTACACCGTCCTATTCATGCCTTGAAAGCCTTGAACGCCGTTCATACCATTGGCATTCATCATTTCTACTGGGTTGAAAGTAGAACCATATGGAGTGAATGGCGAGAAGTTAGTCTGCTGAGGAGTCATAGCCGATTGCGCAACAAGAGATTGTGCAGCGGCGGCTTGAGCCTGCTGGGCAGCTGCCTGTTGTGACTTTGGAATGTAGGCACAGCGGTCTTTGCCATAGTTTACTCGTTTACCAGCCCAAGACGGCTCAGTCGGTAAAGTGTTCACAACCTATTTAAAATAGTATTAGTGCCGTTTCAGCTTTTAGTTCAACCAAAAAAAAACTCACCTTGGTAGCGGTGGATATACTTAAGAAGTGAATGAATCCGATGTTTTTGTCTCTGACTATCTTCACTTGGTCAATGAGACCAAATCGGCTGAGCTCATCGCGAAGCTGCTCCTCTGTCATACTTTCATCCAAACCCCCAACGTAGACGTTCCTGCTGGCATTGCTCTGACTAATCGCCAGAGCTACCTGAGCAGGTACAGGAGATGGTTTCCCCCACCCAATCTTTAGCTCTTGGCCATGCAGCGCCAGCTTCTTGATGGTGGCATCAGCGTGGAAGGCAGCAGCGGTCGCGCCGTCCAAGAAGGACAGGAACACACATGACTTCTCAGGCAGAACACGTATCGACTCCAAGGGACCAAAGTGAACAAGGTTCAACAATTCATCCACAGAGGCTGTCGCTGGGAGATTACCAACATAGACGGTTCGTCCAGTCGCATTAGATGAGGCTGAAAGGGCAGCATTGAGGGCAACCGGCGAGTAACTCGCCGCTACTTGAGTATTAGGAATAGTCAGATTTAATGATGGCATTCGCTGTTGCGCAAAGTTCTATTAAAAGAAAATTAGTAGATAGTTTAGAAACGATGACAGACAGGAGATAAAGACACACCTGGCCGAAGTTACCCATTTGACCGGTGTAAGGGAAACCACCGAGCATGCCCATACCAGGCATACCCATGCCGAGCATGTTATAGGCATTGAAAGCATTGTAATTTCCATTTGGTGTCCCTTGCTGCTGCTGCTGCTGCTGTTGTTGTTGTTGTTGCTGCTGCTGCTGCTGTTGTACAGCAAAAGCAGCCGCAGCTGTGTTAGGGCTAAGCTGAGAGTTCATGACACTCCCGTTTGTCTGGGTATTGACGGCAAGGGAAGGAGTGGAGTAAAGAGGACTTCCACCAAATCCACCGTTTGACTGAGAATTGCCAAAGGCAGACTGGGCAATGTTAGCTTGAGGGCCGTAACCGTAGTTGGCAAAGGCATCCCTAGCGGATGCATTAGCAGCGGCAGCAGAGGTGTTGTTTTGAGTAGAGAAGGCAGAAGTAGGAGACCAGCGCGCTTTTTTAGCATCAGGGCCGCCAACGGTTTCCATAGAGCGCTAGGGAACAAAGTCGATAAATTTGAACAAGTTGTGCAAGGAAAGAGCCGACCTTCATCATGTCGATCTCAAAAGCGTAAGTAGGATATTGGGTAGCAAAAGCTGTTTGTGAGTCGTCCATTGAAGCGATATATCAGAGAAAGGGAAGGATATGTATGACAACGGCGGAATTATAGATAATAAAAAGGAAAAGGATTGTTAGAGAACAGTAGATAATTCAATAACGAGCGTGTAGGCTGGTCAGAACCAGCAAAAAAAAAAAAAAACGAGTGTGGTGGTTGGGGGTAAAAATAAAAGATACGCACGCAAAAAAAGTGAGAAAAAAGTTCAACAAGGAGGGAATTGAACGAAGTCTCTGCGCAACAAAAACAGCGCTATGCGTGGAGGTCAACGACGAGAACAATGACGAAGACTTAAGAAAGACAACAAGAACAACGGTGTCAACGAATAACAGGCTCGCCAGAAACAATTCAACAAACTATTCCCACAACTATTCCCACAATCCTTTGATTGCGCACGGTCCATCATTCCTCATTCCACACAGAACGAATATCGATATCATCTGGGTCCAAACGTCTCTATGCGTCAAGTCTTCGTCCTCCGAGTCGTCGTGTGATCTCATTAGTCCTATGCAATCTTGTTAAAGACTGCCATGACCTTTGCGTCCCTTTACGATGTGATTCACGTAACTCTGTATCAAAGCAATATCCAATAGCTAATTTTCAATCCAACCCCTCGTTAGTCGTGGTCGTGGTCGAAAGCGCTCGGTCTAAATTATTCTGGTCAAGGTCACTGTCATTTGTCCCATCTGCTTTGCTCGGTCCTCTGATTGGAGGTCGTATCAAACTTCAAAGGCTTCACGCGCATCCGGGCCTATCAGAATATTATTATTTCTTGCAAATCATTTTTATGATCTGCCGGATCAAACGGTACTACCAGACTCACTACTCAGTATACTCAGGTCTTACTCAGGTCCTATTCACGTCCTACTCAAGTTATACCGCTGTCCATTCGACAATTTTACGCAGGACTGGCTAAACTTTCTTTCTTCCACGATCATACAGATTTGCGATGCCTTCAGCTCGGCTACAGCCCCTCTCCGTGCAGGCACTTATCTAATCGATTTGGAGCGGACCATCGTACACAGGGTAAGCAGGAAATGCTTTTATATAATTTCCGTGTCCTTGTCATTATTGATTGCATATGATACTAATCATGCAAACAACAGCCAACAGTTTTTAATCCTCTTAAAAAGCTCATTCCTTGGCTGTCTTTTCCCCAGATCGTCTACCTTGTGGAGCATTGTAGGCTCCAGTCTCTTCAGTCTTCATACACGATATGAGCTAATTTTTGGCATGAATTATAGGTCTTATTAGAACCTTAATAACAAACATCCATCCAATCAAACCATGAAAGCCTTCATCGCTATCGTTATAACCTTCGCCTGCACCATTGCTACCAGTGGCGCCGTCAGTGTTCCACCAGGAGGCGAAGTCATTTGTACTGCAGTTTGTCGTCTGGTCAAGCCGGTGTGCCCAGTTGGTGAGGCTCCAACGGGTATGGAGGGATGTTGGGGATGCTGCCAACCAAACAAGTAACCGAGGACACAAGACGCTGATCGTTATTTGAGTACCCCATTATACAGTTGTCCACTGGATATATCTATGCAAACAAAGCTTCCTTCCTTTCATGATTGAACTTGGGATGCCTTGGGTTTTCGCGCTGCATTCTATAAGCTGAAGGGATCAAATTGAACATTGAGTCATCGACATCGTGTACTCGTCATGACTAGTACCAATCATGTTTTTAACTTGGACACAGCTTGCAGCATTCGTCTCAAAAAAACTCATGTCTGCCGGTGTCTCCCAAATTCCTCTCCTCATGCGCTGATTTAAGCTCGTGATGGGTTGCTGCAAAAACCTTGCAACAATCAGATACTCGCTCATCCATGAAAGCCTTCATAGCCGTCTTGATCGCAAGTTTAGAGGTATCGGTTGGGAGCGCTCGGCCCCAACGTCAACACCCCCCAAAAAAAAAAACGTGTTGGAGCACAATTGTACAACATGACGCACAGGTCGTCTCCAGGTGACTGCAGCACTGTCAGCAACCTGAACGATCATGGCGAAGCCCACTGTCTCAGCCATGTGTCAAAGTGCACCATGTAAAGGGCCGGTATAAATTTCTCCAAGGCCAACAACAGGACTCCATTCCAGATAGCATCCAAATTATTCCACCCAGTCGACCAAGCTATGTGGTCTGTAGCCAAATTAACAGTGTTTCCCAAAATTGATAGACAACAAAGTTATTTAGAGTAGTTCAATGATTGTAAATCAAAATTATACCAGCATCTAAAGCAAAAAAAATGATGTAAAGTCCCGGGACAATAACTGTATGTAGTTCGCCGCCTAAAACTAACTTTGAGGGACTGACAGCTCTCCCTGTAAGCTTTTGAACACTCGATGAAGGTCATAGACATCGTAGTCCTTGTCCCCTCTGATATATTCCTCTACCTTATAGAAATCAAAAATCACATCCGAGATATTTTAATACTAATATACGTAGACCATCCATCATACTAATTCCAAGCCTTCTGAGCGAACAATCCTAGAGCTTGGTTGGCCTGGATCGGACTGTAAGGCTGGACGTCAGCTTCGGTGAAATTCTTGGAGGTTTGAATGGAATTCAAGATCTCCAAAACCCGAGGCTCGATGTGGTGGGTAAAGACTAGATCAATGGGAGTGTCACTGGACACGTTGGGCGGTACAGAACCGATGTAGTCGGGAACAGGGTGGAACAGAAGAGGAATATGAGCTACATCGTCGCCCACTCCTGGACAAGACTATCAAGACACCTATTAGATGGAAACGACAGTTAGAAAAGAGAGATGTAGAACCCACATCGGTCGTGACATATCCCAAAGTCAAATTCATGGCAGCACGCCTTTCGATCTCGTTCCTCCTGTCCATCTCTTCCAACCACCTACGGTACACCGTATCCACATATCCGCGAGCATACAACTCCTTCTCACTCTCTTCCAACACTTCAAAGGCACGTCTCTGATTTGTGTCCAAATTATTGAGAGCAGGTAAAACCTGAATAGCAACAGAGAAAGTAACATCAGGGACGAAAAAGAAGAGGTCTGTATACGGAGATGTTGTCAATAGATCATTCTTCGTGAATGGTCCTGAATATACGTCGAAACGCTGCGAGCGAGAGTTCGTGATCATGATATTTGGGATAGAAGCACGAGGATTGTTGATAGCAAGAGCGACAGGAACAGCCTAATACCGGAGTCAGTAATCAATTTACTTCAAAGTTTTGCAGTCAAACTCACATTTTCAATGAGCAAGGTCAGGAGTGAATTGTTTGATGGATACGGCGCCCTTTGCAATGACAGTCAGTACCATATTTGACAATTTAATTGTTTCAGACTTACTGAGTAATAGTAAAATCATGCGGTGCGGTTCCAAACAGGAAAGATAGATCGAACTTGGTGGCTAAATCATTCAACCCTTTGGTAATGGATATTCCAAGCTGAGTGTCGAAAAGCAAGCTACTCTTCGAGGTATGGAACTAATCAAACATTCAGGAATGCTTCCCACCTTAGTTACGGACAAAAAAAAAGTCACCTCATAAGTAACACGGTTGGGATCCAGATACCTACGACTAAACGTAAGGTTTTTATTGCTGCCTCCATCGTCCAAATCTACGCCTATGCAAATCTTGAGAAAATGTGGATGGATGAAAGGATCCGTCAAAAGACATACTCATCCATCCTAAAAATACGAGTGAGCGGGAAGAACTGAATGAGAACCGGCATCCTTACCGACAGTCTCCATGTATCGGCCACTCTGCAAGGCCATAGAACGGCCATCCAGTTGAACTAACAATGATTGAGCACATTATGCTCTTCAGCCAAAAATTAGAGCAAGCATACGGCAGTCACGAATATGACTATGGCCTATGCGGGGACATTAGAACATACAGATGGTTCATAGGTTAGTCTGTGCTTACCACCCAAAATCAAGATTGGCGTAAAAGGATGAACGGCACGAATATGTTTGAAAACAAGGAGCCCTGCAAAGGTGATGAACCGTACGTAAGTATAGCAAATGTGTAGCAAATAGGATGCTGACAGTTGTCCCATGCAATCGGCACATGCCTATAGACAAGAATCACTCAAATACTGCCTCAGACGGAGGAAAAAAGAAGTTACCCAACGAGCAAGAAAAAGTCAGGCTCTTCCTTGATAGCATCGGCGAACTATACAACATGAGTTAACTAAATAAATCCCGTTGAATTATATGGCACATACCCAGGTTTCTTCCACCATATCCTTCACCTTTTGCACGGTGGTATTGTGGTCATTGCCTGTAAAGTCGAACAAAACTCCTAACGACGTGACTTTGCGACCCCTGATATGATTTATGAGAAATATTGAGCCCTTGCACAAATGGTAACTCCCTACTTTCGGGTCTTAAACTTTGCGAATCGGGCTAAGAGGACAATCAGAATGGGAAAGAAATAGTACAAGCGTCACTACTCACAGCCGACGGGTATGCTGACGACTTGTCCATCTTCATTGAGAACTGTAATGTTCACGTTTGAAGAGAGATATCGTCCTTTGAAAGCCGGTGCAAAATTCTTGTGCCTGACAAGCAACTTTTCAATTGGCCCGAGATGAGGAAACAAAAGAGGACTGACATATCGAGCGTATTGGCATATACGTACAATTCATGGCTAAAATGAATAATGTAGAAGAGTAATATCGTGTGCGGTGATTACGACTGACTTGCCGATGGCCATTACATCGTAAGGTAATTTCTTGACAAATTCATTGGACTGAAAGAATATATTTAGATATTCCTGCCAACGCTCAGTAGGTGTGGGGACGTACATCATGAGCATCGATTTCACCGGGAGGAAATCCGTCACTGAGACCAGTCCCTGTCAATCTGTTACGGACGAATTTATCGTAACAAATCGACAAACACACCATCGTGGAGATCCCCGGAATCGACGAGCAAAAGGTCAACGTCGCGTTGCTGATAATAAATTTGAAGCTGATTCACCAAGGAAGTAAGAAACAACACGTACAATCGCAATTTCCTTCATGTGAGTTACAAACGACGCGAAGTCTCCGAAAGTACCACTAGGACATGAGAAAGGTATCAAGTCTTTATATTATTTCGGCGCGGGGGGCCTCGACGCACCTATAATTTGGCTCAGGAAATGAGGATTTTTGATGTCCAAGCAACCAGCCATGAGTGTCGGTAGTATGGATAATATTGACATCGCCCCACTGCAGAGGACGCGTTGGCAGAGTTAAAGAGGAAGAAGATGGTACAGCTCTCTTTGAATGTTCATGGCCGCCAGTGTGGTCCGAACAAGCCGAAACTACAGAAAGCAGGCCAAGAATGATAGTCAGAGTGAGCAACATGCAAGAGACCCATGATTTTGTCGGGTTGGTTTTATACAGTCCAGGTCGGACTCGGACAGCATCAATGGTAACGTTTATTTGTGTATCACGTTCATTACAGGCCTGGGAGAATACCCAGTGTCAGCGCCCATGAGCGGCTCCAACTTGATAAAAATTTGTCGAAGGATGAGTGCAAGAATAGTTGATTACGAAAAAAGCTAGCGCTTATTGCGAGCGAAGCGAGCAATCATTGGTGGAATCTGGAAACGGCCAACAAACAAGTACAAATTTTTCCTTGGTGGGATGCAACATCCGATTTCCATATCTTTGTTACTTCTGGCCTAATCTCTTTGAATTTTGTCTAGGGGTAGTAAATGCCATATTCCAGCAATTTTTGCAAAAAATAAAGAAGGGATTTTACTGCTTTGCGCTGCACCTTTCGACCTTACAAACTGTTGTGCTTATTCAACTGAGCATGCTGACCTGAGACTATGGAGATCGTTTTTCTTAGACTCAATCAATACTTTTCTCATAAGATTCAATGCATACAACATAATGACTTGCTTGTGTATAATCCTAAATCTCGGGCGGGCACTGCGATTTCATTTCAAGCATGTCAGACCCTTTCTGTGTAACATATAATCGTCTGAGATTGACTGCTGACGGTCAAATTACAGTTAGTACTATTTTCTTCATCACATCATTCATCTTTTTTGATCTTCTCATGTATCAGGTTTGTCTATTCGACGCCAAGGAAGTCTCGCTCAGGGATGAGATGAGGATAGTCATGCGTCGGGTGACAAGGATACAGGCTCTAGCTGGTCAACATGTGCAGTGTGTCGTTTTGGTTGATTATGCCGGTAGATATACCAGCATTCCAGCTAACGGCAAAATGCTAGGCCACCTCGAAAATGTCGTCAAGTCGCACGTATCTGGTACAAACAACCGTCCCGTTTTTGGTAAGGCGCGGTGGTACAAGGATCGACCGTTGTATGTTGCAATGATATAGTTAAGAGCCAGAAGCGTCGCCACCGTGCTTTACCAAAAACGGTTGTTTGTACCAAATACGCACGACCTGTGAGGGTGTCCTAGCTTACCACGCCACCAATTTATTTTATAACATTTGTTATCCTAGGATGGCCTACCCGCAGCAGGCGGTCCTTGCAGCTGTTCTCATATCTGTAGACGCTTTCGAAATTTCGCATTCTGCGCTTACAATGTTGTGATTCCATCGTTGGTCCACAGTTAGGCTCAATTAAGCAACCCACCGGAAATAGCACCCAAAAGACGCTTGTACATCTTCCGATGGGTTTACATAATGTTTGCGCTTCTTGAACACTCGTTCCGGGTCACCATTGCAGTCTTTGCATGGATTTTGTCCCTTCTGGTTTTCTTCCTTCTACCTTATAGAATCAGAAAATCACATCCAAAAAATGCTTTGAAAAATAAGTAGACCTTCCAATCATATCTAATTCCAAGCCTTCTGAGCAAACAATCCTAGAGCTTGGTTGGTCAGAATCGGACTGTAAGGCTGGACGTCAGCTTTGGTGTAATTCTTGGAGGTCTGAATGGAATTCAAGATTCCCAAAAGCTGAGTCTCGATAAAGTCGACAAAGACAAGGTCAATGGGAGTGTCACTGGACACATTAGGCGGCACAGAACCGATGAAGTCGGGAACAGCGTTGAACGGAAGAGGAATATGGGCTACGTCGTCGCCCACTCCTGGACAAGACTATCAAGACACCTATTAGGTGGAAACGACATTTAGAAAAGAAAGATGTAGAACCCACGTCAGTCGTGACATATCCCAAGGTCAAATTCGTAGCAGCACGCCTTTCGATCTCATTCCTCCTGTCCATCTCTTCCAACCATTTACGGTACACCGTATCCACATATCCGCGAGCATACAACTCCTTCTCCCTCTCTTCCAACACTTCAAGGGCACGTCTCTGATTTGCGCCCGCATGGTTGAGAGCAGGTAAAACCTGATTGGCAACGGAGAAAGTAACATTAGGAATGAAAAAGAAAAAGTCTGGAAATGGAGATGCTGTCAATTGATCATTCTTTGTGAAAGGTCCTGAATACACGTCGAAACGCTGCGAGCCAGAGTTCGTGAGTATGATGTTGGGGATAGAAGCACGAGTATTGTTGATAGCAAGAGCGACAGGGACAGCCTAATGCCGGAGTCAGTAATCAATTTACTCCAAAGTTTTGCAGTCAAACTCACATTTTCAATGAACAAGGTCAGGAGTGAATCGTTTGATGGATACGGTGCTCTTTGCAATGTCAGTTAGTACCATATTTGACAATTTGATTGCATCAAACTTACTGAGTTATAGTGAAATCATGCGGTGCGGTTCCAAACAGGAAAGACAGATCGAACTTGGTGGCTAAATCATTCAACCCGTTGGTAATGGATTTTCCATGCTGAGTGTCGAAGAGCAAGCTATTCTTTGTGGTATGGAACTAATCAAACATTCAAAAATGCCTCCCGCCTTCGCAGATGAAAAAAGAGTCACCTCATAAGCAACACGGTTGGGATCCAGATACCTACGACTAAACGTAAGGTTTTTATTGCTGCCTCCATCGTCCAAATCTACGCCTATGCAAATCTTGAGAAAACGTGGATGGATGAAAGGATTCGTCAAAAGACATACTCATCCATCCTAAGGATACGAGTGAGCGGGAAGAACTGAATGAAAACTGGTATTCTTACCGACAGTCTCCATGTATCGGCCACTCTCCAAGGCCATAGAACGGCCATCCAGTTGAACTAGCAATGATTGAGCAGATTACCTTCTTCAGTCAAGAATTCAAGCAAACATACGGCAGTCGCGAATATGAGTATGGCCTTTGCGGCGACATTAGAACATACAGATGATTCGTAGATTAGCCTGTGCTTACCACCAAAAACCAAGATTGGTGTAAGAGGATGAACGGCGCGAATAGCATTGAAAACAAGGGGCCCTGAAAAGGTGATAAGTATAGCAAATATGCAGAAAATTGGATGCTAACAGTTGTCCCGTGCAATCGGCATATGCCTATAGACGAGAATCACTCAATTACTGCCTCAGACGGAGGGGGAAAAAAGTTACCCAACGAGCAAGAAAAAATCAGGCTCTTCCTTGATAGCATCGGCGAACTATGTAACATGAGTTAACTAGATGAATAGCGTTGAATTGAATAGCGCATTACCCAAGTTTCTTTCACCATATTCTCCACCTTTTGCACGGTGGTATTGTGGTCATTGCCTGTAAAGTCGAACAAAACCCCTAACGATGTGACTTTGCGACCCCTGATATGATTTATGAGAACTACTGAGCCCTTGCACAAATGGTGACTCCCTACTTTCGGGTCTTAAACTTTGCGAATCGGGCTAAGGGGACAATCAGAATGGGAAAGAAATGGTATAAGAGTCACCGCTCACAGCCGACGGGTATACTGACGACTTGTCCATCTTCATTGAGAACTGTAATGTTCACGTTTGAAGAGAGATATCGTCCTTTGAAAGCCGGTGCAAAATTCTTGTGCCTAACAAGCACTTTTTCAATCTACCCGAGATGGAGAAACAAAAGAGGACTGACATATCGAGCGTGTTGGCATATACGTACAATTCATGGCTAGAATGGATAATGTTCATAAGTTGTGGAGAAGAGTAATATCATCGCGACTTACTTGCCGATGGCCATCACGTCGTAAGGTAATTTCTTGATAAATTCATTGGACTGAAAGAATATATTCAGACATTTCAGGCGAGGTTCAGTAGGTGTGGGGACGTACATCATGGGCATCGATTCCACCCGGAGGAAATCCGTCAGTGAGACCAGTTCCTGCCAATATGTTACAGACGAATTTCTCGTCGCAAATCGACAAACACACCATCATGGAGATCCCCAGAATCGACGAGCAAAAGGTCAACGTCGCGTTCCTGATTAATGAGTTTGAAGCTAAGTTTTTCAAGAAAGTAAGGGAAAAAAAAAACACGTACAATAGCAATTTCCTTCATGTGAGTTACAAACGACGCGAAATCTCCGAAAGTACCACTAGAACATGAAAAAAGTATCAAGTCTTATATATTATTTCGGCGTGGGGGCCTCGACACACCTATAATTTGGCTCAGGAAATGAGGATTTTTGATGTCCAAGTAACCAGCCATGAGTGTCAGTGGTGTGGAGAATATTAACGTCACCCCACTGCAGAGGACGCGTTGGCAGGGTTAAAGGGGGAGGGTATGGTACAGCTCTCTTTGAATGTTCATGGCCGCCAGCGTGGTCCGAACAAGCCGAAACTACAGAAAGCAGGCCAAAGATAACGGTCGGAGCGAGTAACATGATACAGACAGGGGACCCATGATTTTGTCGGGTTGATTTTTATACAGGTCGGACAGCAGCGGCATCAATGGTAACGTTTATTTGTTTATCATCATCGGACTTCCGAGTCGCACGTTCTTTACAGATGGAACTAAGGCCTAGGAGAATACTGTACCCAGTGTCGGCGCCCATCTGCGCCCAACTTGAACAAAATTTGTCGAAGGATGGGGTGCAAGAATATAACAGTCTGTGGGTGCACTTATTTTGATTGCAACGACAGATCTCAAATTTATAGCGGGATACTTCTAGCATTGTCAGGTTTAATTTAGACAAGGCGGTGCACACATAAGCATATCTGTGTCTCCCAGATTCCCAACCCCCTCGAGCACTGTAGGCTAAATATATGCGCCGATATATACAACACGTTCCGTCGACCATGACAGTCTTCGCCATGATCATTGTCGACAACGCTGCAGTCACCTTTTCCCGCCCTGTCTGTGTGCGTCGTGTTGTCGTCCAATTAAGCAATGCCCAATGAATAAGGCTTCAAGGGTTGGGGCTGCTGCCACAGATCGTGTAAAGAGCCCAATCAAGCTTCAATGCATGACCGTGACCATTCACGCGTCGTGCCACCCTTCGCTGTTTGTTCGTGTTCGGTTGGATATAAAGCCTTTCTTAGTTATTCAGTTGTTCTCGTCTACTTGACCTTGACACTGAGACTTAGCTTGCGCTATGGAGACTCTCAATTTGGTACATTCACAATCTTGGGATGATGAGCTGGATTGGGTTGAACTGGAGAGAGACTTGGCTAGATGGGTTGAGGAGAATTCAAGTCGCGGCTTACACTCTAGACTCCAAGATGACTCACACCAACACCCGTTCATCCAAAAGCTCAGTGCTGACTAGAAAAATATCTGGTTATTCCGACAAAGCTTGAGTTTGCGGACAACTCTACCCTGATAATTATTAGACAATCGTGAAAGAATCTGGTGCCAACGCTGTGACTTGTCCACACAACCCGACAAAGAATTTCAGCAATGGTGATCTTCCTGATGGTGTTGACCTGAGGCTCTGGCGTCGAGCTTTTGTCTCTACATATATGCAATTCGTCGGATCTTTGACTAACCCTTGGAAAGTTCCCATCAGATTGGCCTGTGAGAAGATGCAGCTCATCTGGAATGCTGTCTTTCCCAATGTTCAGCACACTGTCACCACTCCAAGCACAGTTTATCGTATTGTAAGGCGCTTCCATATGTATATTGCACGACTAACCAACATTTGTGGCCATTCAGCGTGTTGCAGACTCCTGGCAAAATTCAATTGACTTGGCAGTTATTGCCATTCTCATCGCATTCCTTGAATCTCGAGAAGACCTCCAGCATTCCAACAACAATCGTCTGGAGTTTGTTCAACACACTTGACAAATTTCGATTCTTGTACAAGAAGGTTGATGGTGATGACAAAACGGTAATTTCTCTAAGCCGACCTTCCGCAGAAATTTCGGGGGGCGCCTTTGTGGTGCAGACCCTTGCTGCTCACTTCAGTGCAATTAATGGTGCTTACAACTTGAAGATCCTTGAGGTAGACCAACTGAATTCGGCCATAGTAAAGCCCACTGGTGCTCTCGCGCTATCTTGCTCTGCGATATGTGATCGTTTATATCCTTTCAATTACTTGCCATGTGGTAATGATCAGTTTGAACAAGGGTTGACACTTGTGGCAACAGGCACCCTCACCATCGAGATGATCAAAACCACCCCCTTGCCGAAGACACTCAACCATTCAGCCGCCAAAACATCTACTCAGCAAACAGGGTTCAACGCCGTCACCTGGGGTCAACCCACACGCACGTATGTAAAGTCGATTGCCAAGGGGCCTTGAAAAGAAGCACGACAACTTCACGGATATTTTCACTCGCGCAAAGGAATTCTCCAAGAAAACCCGTCGTACTGATGGAGCTAATACCGTACTTGACAGCGATGCTAATGATGAGGAAAAAGAACTCGACGAACGCGCTCTGCTTGTGGACATATCAAGCTCCGAAGACGAGTCCGAGCCTGGAGACGCCTGTGAGCGGTGTAAGGTTTATCATTCCATCCACTAGTCCTAACTACCATCTAGTAGAATCCTCTGACATTTACGACTCGGGGTAGAGGCATGGTCATTCAAGTGCGAGTGGGTGTCTTGGTGCGGTGCTGCTTTCGTTGCTTTTGAATCTCCTCTCCTTAGCTCATCTTTTCTGCCTTGGTCCTGCTTTCTTGTTTGAGTGGGAACTTGAATGAATGCTACCATTCTCTCGCTTAGAGTCACTTTTATCGTGCTTGGGCTGTTTGCGAGCCTTAAATCGATCTACTTATCTTGATTTAGGAAATGGTCTGGACTGATTCGGACCTCGTTAAATGATACTTAACTCAAGTCACCAATAAGGTGGACAACAAGAGCAGTAAGTCAAATTCGTTGCAAGTCAGTTCTGACTTGACAAACGTGCTTGAGAAGGCCATCGCAAAGCGTGGCATATCCGGGTCCCTCCTTTTTTATCCCCTCTCGCTGGTACATTTTCTTGTCAGCTATTTTATTGGCAATCCTTCATTAGCTATCTACAGATATGGACTCTTCCCAGACTTACTCCGTGGATGGACTTTCGATGTTCAACCCCCTCTAAATATCCTTGCTGACTCTCATGACCCTCCTGCGTCGCCTCCGCCACGGCCCACGAAAGCCCAAAGACCTTGACCTTGGGCAGCTTCTTCTGCCTGCACCCATCAGCGAAACATCTCCTCAGCCTCATATTTGTGTATGGTCCCCTTTCTATAGTACGGTTTCAACCCTGGTAATCAATTACAGGTCTTCAGATCAACTTACCATCTATGAACTACAGAGAAAGTCGCGCCAGGTAAAGGACTCGTACGAGATTGCGGCAGATCCTCTTTTGCCCCGAAATAATGCTTTTCACCCTCCCTTAGATTCTTGCGTGAAAATAAAAGTGGTGAACAGATCTATTTGTTAGGACATAGCGGTGTACGATTTTGTTTTTGAATGCGTTGCAATCTTTGCATAAGTTTTGTCCTTTCTGGTTTCTTCCTGACCTTATAAGAATCAGAACACCAGATCCAGAAAATGCTTTGAAAAATAAGTAGATCATCCAATCATATTTAATTCCAAGCCTTCTGAGCAAACAATCCTAGAGCTTGGTTGGCTAAGACCGGACTGTAAGACTGGACGTCAGCTTTGGTGTAATTCTTGGAGGTCTGAATGGAATTCAAGATTCCCAAAAGCTGAGTCTCGATAAAGTCGACAAAGACGAGGTCAATGGGAGTGTCACTGGACACATTAGGCGGTACAGAACCGATGAAGTCGGGAACAGCGTTGAACGGAAGAGGAATATGGGCTACGTCGTCGCCTACTCCTGGACAAGACTATCAAGACACCTATTAGATGAAAACGACATTCAGAAAAGAAAGATGTAGAACCCACGTCGGTCGTGACATATCCCAAGGTCAAATTCGTGGCAGCACGCCTTTCGATCTCATTCCTCCTGTCCATCTCTTCCAACCACCTACGGTACACCGTATCCACATATCCGCGAGCATACAATTCCTTCTCCCTCTCTTCCAACACATCAAGGGCACGTCTCTGATTTGCGCCCGCATGATTCAGAGTAGGTAAAACCTGATTAGCAACAGAGAAAGTAACATTAGGAATGAATAAGAAAGAATCTGCAAACGGAGATGCTGTCAATTGATCATTCTTCGTGAATGATCCTGAATACACGTCGAAACGCTGCGAGCCAGAGTTCGTGATTATGATATTTGGGATAGAAGCACGAGTATTGTTGATAGCAAGAGCGACAGGGACAGCCTGATGCCGAAGTCAGTAGGCGCTTTGCTCCAAATTTTTGCAGTCAAACTCACATTTTCAATGAACAAGGTCAGGAGTGAATCGTTTGATGGATACGGTGCTCTTTGCAATGTCAGTTAGTACCATCTTTGACGATTTAATTGTTTCAAATTTACCGATTAATAGTAAAATCATGGGGTGCGGTTCCGAACAGGAAAGATAGATCGAACTTGGTGGCTAAATCATTCAACCCTTTGGTAATGAATTTTCCATGCTGAGTGTCGAATGCCAAGTTATTCTTTGAGGTATGGAACTATTCGGACATTCAAATTGCTTTCCGACTTTCGCAGATGAAAAAAAGCCACCTCATACGTAACACGGTTGGGATCCAGATACCTACGACTAAACGTAAGGTTTTTATTGCGACCTTTATCGTCCAAATTTGCGCCTATGTAACTCTTGAGAAAACGTGGATGAATGAAAGGATCTGTCAAAAAGACATACTCAACCACCCTACAATACGAGTCAGCGGGAAATATTGAATGAGAACCGGTATTCTTACCGACAGTCTCCATGTATCGGCCACTTTCCAAGGCCACAGAGCGGCCATCCATTTGAACTAGTAATGATTGAGCCCATTACGCTCTTCAGTCAAGAATTAAAGCAAGCATACGGCAGTCACGGATATGAGTATGGCCTTTGTGGCGGCATTAGAACATACAGATAATTCATAGATTAGCCTGTGCTTACCACCAAAGATCAAGATTGGCGTAAGAGGATGAACGGCGCGAATAGCATTGAAAACAAGGGGCCCTGGAATGGTTATGAATCACACATAAGTATAGCAAATGTGCAGCAAACCGAATGCTAACAATTGTCCCGTGCAATTGGCATATGCCTACAGACGAGAATCACTCAAATACCGCCTCAGACGGAGGAAAAAAGAAGTTACCCAACGAGCAAGAAAAAGTCAGGCTCTTCCTTGATAGCATCGGGGAACTATGTAACATGAGTTGACTAGATGAATCCCGTTGAATTATATAGCACATACCCAGGATTCTTTCACCATATCCTTCACCTTTTGCACGGTGGTATTGTGGTCATTGCCTGTAAAGTCGAATAAAACTCCTAACGACGTGACTTTGCGACCCCTGATATAATTTATAAAAAATATTGAGCCTTTGCACAAATGGTAACTGCCTACTTTCGTGTCTTAAACTTTGCAAATCGGGCTAAGAGGACAATCAGAATGGGAAAGAAATAGTACAAGAGTCACTACTCACAGCCGACGGGTATGCTGACGACTTGTCCATCTTCATTGAGAACTGTAATGTTCACGTTTGAAGAGAGATACCGTCCTTTGAAAGCCGGCGCAAAATTCTTGTGCCTAACAAGCGACTTTTCAATCGACCCGAGATGAAGAAACAAAAGAGGACTGACATATCAAGCGTATTGGCGTATATGTACAATTCGTGGCTAGAGTGAATATTCAATTGTGGAGAAAAATGATATCGTGTACGGTGATTGCAACTTACTTGCCGATGGCCATCACGTCGTAAGGTAATTTCTTGATAAATTGATTGGCCTAAAAGAAATATTCAGATATTTCAGACAACGTTCAGTAGGTGCGGGGAAGTACATCATGAGCATCGATTCCACTGGGAGGAAATCCGTCACTGAGACCAGTCCCTGTGAATATGTCAAGGGATGAATTTCTCGCAACAAACTGAGCCATACACACCATCGTGGAGATCCCCGGAATCAACGAGCAAAAGGTCAACGTCGCGTTCCTGATTAATGAGTTTGAAGCTAAGTTTTTCAAGAAAGTAAGGAAAAAAAAAACACGTACGATAGCAATTTCCTTCATGTGAGTTACGAACGACGCGAAATCTCCGAAAGTACCACTAGAACATGAGAACGGTATCAAGTCTTTCTATTGATTCGGCGCGGGGGACTTGGACGCACCTGTAATTTGGCTCAGGGAATGAGGATTTTTGATGTCCAAGCAACCAGCCATGACTGTCTGTGGTATGGATAACATTGACATCGCCCCACTGCAGATGACGCGTTGGTGCAGCCAAAGGGAAAGACGGTACAGCTCTCCTTGAATGTTCATGAACATGGCCGTCAGCGCGTTCCTCGTGGTCCGGACAAGCCGAAGCTACAGAAAGCAAACCGAGGATGGTGATTGGGGTGAACAACATGATACAGACACAAGACCATGACTTTGTCTGATTGACTTTATACAGACGAGGGGGTCGAAGAGCGGCGGGATAAACATAGGTGGATATTTTGCAAATCTGTCCATATGGTACACTTGTTTATTATTGTCGCACGTTGATTAACGTTGATCACTGAAGCGGATCTCTAGACAAGAGTTGTTGCACCGTTGTTTCTTGAAAGGCCCCGGAACAAAGATTACTCGCTGTTGGAGCGCCAATGAGGATGCTTTAGCAAAAACAACACGACTTGAAAATTGTCGAAGGCAAGAATAAATGCATACTGTCGCTCAGCGCTCAGCACTTATCGATCATGACAGACCTCTAGTAGCTCTCACGACCGTCAACACCAAAAAACGCACGTTCATACAGCTCCCGTATTCGCAATGCCAACAAAAAATAGGCCACAGAGCAGTCACGGAAGATATAAGTACAGTTGTCCGCACAGATGTCATTGCCAGCCAAACAAACGTAAAGATCAAGTCAGAGCCACCAACCACAGCAGTCAACGTTGCATTGACCCAAAAGTCCTTTCATTACTTAGTGTGATAAGAGGTGTTACCTTACCTATATCCTTAAAGATGAACTTGTCATTATACAGCATACAGGCGTTCGTTGTCCTCGACACAGAAGGCAATCGTGTGCTCGCCAAATACTACCGTCCGAAAAGTCACCCGCAAGGCGAATCGAAGGAATTGCTCACTCTGAAAGAACAAAAAGTCTTTGAGAAGGGCCTCTGGCAGAAAACAAAGAAACCGGGAGGTGCGTGTTTAGTTGTTACTTTGATTGAATGCAAACTTAATTGATTCTGTGGTCATAACAGGCGATATCATCCTTTATGATTCCCATCTCGCGGTATACAAACACTCTTTAGACCTCATTCTCTACTTCATCGCTGGCCCAACGGAGAATGAAGTCATGCTCTACTCTGCTCTCACATCGCTAACGGACGCGTTGACGATGCTCCTACGAAACTCACTAGAGAAGCGAGGTGTTTTAGAGAATCTAGATTTGGTGTTGCTTTGCCTAGACGAGACAATAGACGACGGGTGCGAATTATCTAGCCTTTATTCTTCTTTTCATATCTAAGCGGTGTCTTAATACTTCCTTTAGAATCATTGTTGACACGGATGCTTCAGCCATTGCATCAAGAGTCAGTCGACCACGACCCGATACCACAGAAATTGTCATCAATGAGCAGACGATCATGAGTGCATACCAGACTGTAAAAGAAAAGATGCAACAGAGAATGGGCCAGCTGTAATTCGCAATTCTTAGTCCGTTTATCATTTAAATTGGTTTTCCCTGGCCTTGGACAATTGCGGTCTAGATCCTTAGTCATACGTACCTGCAGCCCGAAGTCCTATCAATGCTTTCAAATTCTACTTATATACTTAGCAGTGTGGGACTTCGGTGCCCCAAGTACCGATTGCCTTCCTAATAATCTTATATATTTGTTCTAACGTCATTTTCTAGATCATGGTGGGTGTCATCTAGTAATTGGGGTCGGAATTTGGAACGATTTACAAATATACAGATGAAGCAAAAGAAGTTGGCATGTTGATACAAAAATACCCAAGGTCGTTTGGAAAGGTGTGGTAAAGTTTAAATAAGAATGTGGTGAATGGTTTGAATATTCTACACCCAAGAAATGACGAGAGAACGACGGCTAGTAAGCATAACAGACGTTAGAAGATTAATTTTCCGTCACCTTCAAACAAGGTAAGACTTACATTTCAAATCTGTCCGGTGATTATGGTAAGATATGCTTTGGAATGTTTCACAACCAAGTCCGAATCACGGGTCTAACCATAAGGCGAAAGAGTCAGCCAGGGAAGTAGAAGAGCGACAGAAGAGCAATTCCCAGGAAGACTATCAAATGAAGGGGTACACGAGGAAGAGGCTCACATTGTTTGTAACGTCCTTGCATCCAAAACGCCCAAGTAATAAACCACCGCCAACGTCGATATCGTTGCTATGATGAACAACGCTCCAAAAACGGTCAACACGCGTGCTACACCCGAGGAGCCGTGCGCATCCTTGTCCCATACTTCAGAGTAGGAAAGTTGGGGGTGTTCATAGAGATCGCAGGCAGCGCGCATAATGTGTAGGTATCGTCGTGGAGAGGATCAAAGGGCAGAGAGAATGTAGCCCGAAATCACGGGGATATTATATAGAATTGGGATAAGAATTTGGGACGCCGAAAATGGTTATAAATGTGGATGGTTTTGGAGGCACGAGGACAATTGTCAATGCCACTAACTGGTCCTCGCAGATCCATGATGCAAGTGTACAGCTTGCATTGAGACTAGTCCGAGGCGCAATTACATACAGTACTTATACAATCTTGACATTTCGCCGATGACAGCAGCCAACCGGAGACAACAGGAAACTTGGAAGCGGAGCATACGTTCAGTAATTGACCGTTCTTCCACGTAAAGATAAACCCGAATGAAAGAAAAAAAAGAGTTGGAATTGACAAATGTGAGAGTATTGCACCGGTTAGTATGTAGCTACGAGAAAAGAGAGCGTGAGATCATCGATCAGTAGTACTCAGAAGATGATACATGTAAGTGCTACAGATAAGGAGTGGTAAAAAAATATCTTGAAGAACAATGACAAGGGCAACGAGTGACATGGCATAAAGAGCATTTCACAGAAATGAGTGAAGCTAGGCGCAGGCAAGGTATTAAGTCATTGTAGATGAAACAGACATTCAGGAGTCATACGAGTTCGTCATGAAAAGAGAGATCAGAACAAGCAAACAAAATTGCTCGGGAAGACATTCCGTCCTTTTTGTCTGCGATTTTCATCGAGCAATTCACCACTCCACCAGCCATCGTCAGGGGTAGCCGTAACAGCTATGATATCTCCAGATTGGAAGTCGAACTCTTCCTCGATGGTAGCCGAATAATCATACAGCGCTTTCACTGAAGGATAACACACTCAAATCATCAGAAAAGAAAGGATGGTAGGAAAATCGGTAACCTACCATAGAACAGAATCCTATTGCCATCTTCCGTAGCCTGGGGTGACGGCACTGGAGAAGGCGATCTTTGTGTAATGCCAGGATCGTGATAAGCATATTGAGGTTGTTGTGGTTGCTGTTGATACCCCCCTCGTGGCTGAGCCTGCACATTTGTCCCACGTTGAGCTTGTTGTTGAACTGCCAACATCTGCTGAGGTTGCTGGACTTGCTGTACCTGCTGAGGTGGTGGTGGACCATTGTAATGAACCAACGAAGGAGTTCTTTGTAAATTAACATTGTTATAGCTGGGTTGTAACTGGGGAGGTGGTTGCTGCTGTTGCTGATATCTGGGTTGCTGCTGCTGCTGCTGCTGCTGCTGTTGAGGTGGTTGATACTGAGCAGGAGGGGGATTGTAAACGGGTTGCAGAGGTGGAGGGGGTTGGACATGGCTAGGTTGTGGAGACGGTGTATGATACATATTTGGTGGAGGTGTAACAGCATACGGTACAGGTGCAACCGGAGGGGCCATGGCGGGGTGAGCACCCACAAAGCTCGGCCCTCGCTGTGGTTGTTGTTGCTGTTGCTGTTGCTGTTGTTGCTGCTGCTGTTGTTGTTGTTGCTGTTGCTGTTGCTGTTGCTGCTGCTGCTGCTGCTGTTGTGTCGGTGGAGGAGGCGGGTTGTACACAGGCTGCTGGGTCTGAGGTGGTGGTGGTGGTCTTTGGAGCGGCTGCTGATGAGGCACATGTTGCTGCTGTTGCTGGTATCGCTGTGCCATCTCATCATGAAGCACCCTCCCACTAGGATCGAGAGCAATACCGACAGCGTTTGGACTTGGAGCACGCACTACACCTTGTCCGCCAGCACTTGGAGGAGGCTGCATGAAACTGTTTCTGGCAGGACTAGGCGCAGGACTAGGAGCCCTGGAAATAGGTTGAGGGCTATTACTCCTCGAACCATGAGCTCCAATACCAGCATGTCCAAGCTGACTCGATGGCCGAGCAAGATTCTGCCCTTGATGATTTTGCACCTGACTCGAACTCGGCGTATGGGTCCTGCTATGGCTATTGTCACGACTGATCGATCTACGTTCTCCCGGCAAAGACTGTTGATAATCTGCTAGAACCTCGGTTACAATTTCGGAACCGGAAGGCGGTATAGATGGTTTGGGAACCATAAAGGCTGCCGTCGGCGGATTGGGAGAGGGTGGCCGAGATACGGAAGGGTGGGTGCCAACGACGACTTCCGCAGAATTTCGATAATCACGTACGGGCGGAGGGTCTCGGCTCTGCTGAGGGCCAGAGCTTCCAAGCGAAGGAGCTGCAGCCCCCATAGGGGATAGAGACGAAGAACCGGTAAGGTTGCCTACTCCGAAACGACCTGAAGCTGACAGGGAAACATGGCCAGGTTTCTGCTCAGAGGCGGCGGCCGGTTTCATGTTCATATTGACAAGGGTATTCCTCCTTCCACTTCCGGTAGTAGAAACGGTATTTTGTAACTCCTCCAGTTGTTTCATCAAAGGGTCCACTGCGGTGCCGTTATTCTGTCTCGTTGGCATTGCCACACTATTTCGAACGGAGGACACAGCTTGTTGTTGTGGATCTTTTGATAAATCGACTTTATACGCGTGGTTCCCAACTTTAATGTACGTTTCTGCGGTAGGATCGATTGTCTCTGCATGAGGGTCCTGAAGAACCCTCTGTAATTGGGCGCTTTGAGCCGAAGCAGTAAGTCTTCGTTGGGGAACCTGCTGGGAAGCAGTAGTCGGTGAAGGGGTTACGCTAGATCCAGAGTGATGATGAGACGTTCCATTCATGTAAGGAATCTGTTGAGGGTGGTGTTGCGAATTTCGTGCTGTCGGCCGCGAAGGGTCAACACTCTCGTGATTATAAGAATCCGTGCGTCGTGAACCGCCTCCTGCGCCGACGCCAGCGGTGTTGATCACAGGTTCGTCGTCCGGCAGTGTTGAGTTCTGTCGAACGGGAATTTCTCGGGATGAAGACCGATTGAACTGGGCAGGACGGGTAGTGGGCCGAGCTGATGATGATGGGATAGCATCAGGAGCCTGGTAATTGACGAAGGCCGGGGGGTCCGGAATTTGGTTTCCTGTGCCATAATCGCGCACAAAGCCTTCCATCTCTTTCTCAAGTTCCATTTGCTCAAGCGCAAGCCGGATTTTCTCACACGACTATGGAAGTATGTATCAGCACTATACACAATTTTGAGCGAGACGACATACTTCATCATCGGAAACGCAGACGGTAGAGATGGCATTGGCATAAGCCCACAGGTTGTCCTTCATGAACTCCATACGGTTTTCTTCAAGATCTTGACAACTGTCACAGAAGGTTTTCCAATCTTGCTCCCATTTTTGTACTGTCTCTGCCAAAGCTTTAGCGAAGCTCGAGAATTCACGTTCATTCGTTTGTACGGTCTGTTGGGTTCGTTCTAATTTGAGATTGATCTTTTCAAGATCTTTCCCTTGGACAAGGGATGCTTGAGCAGTAAAAGAGTTGATGCGTACACAATCCTGCTCGTATTTCTCGCGAGCCTTGTTGACGTACGATTCTTGAGTTTGTTTGGTCTTGAATTCTTTCTCGATAGCATTCTGGTATGTCTTCTTGTGTTGCAGTTGGCGGGCAAGAAATGAAGAGGTAGGTGCTTCTAAATCAGAGCGAAGTTGCTGAGATAAAGTATGATGAAATCCGGCTTGGCGCTCAGTTTCCATTCGAATGGTGTCGCATGAGTTCCGCAAGTCCCTGTTGCGAAGGATCAGATGATAATTTGTGACGATATTTTTTTGGTAAATATAATTTTTTTTGGAGATGGCCAGCATCTGTATGTTCGCACCGAAGCACCAACGCAAGTCAATCAAGCTTATGCAAGCGTGATGCCTGCCACCAAGCACCAAGAATACGAATATGCAAGACATACCCAATTTCATCACGTCCCAGAGTCATCTTTGCGAGCTTAGCAAGACGTTTAGCATATTCTTCTTCAATTGCGGCCCTGAAGAGATATATGCATAAGTCAGGAGTCAAAGACAAAAGATAGAGAATGATCTCACCGTTCTTTCCAAAAGGATTTGAGCTCTTCCATTGTCCGAGCAGCGCCTCGCATTCGAACAAACAATACATCGACGCCGCCATCACCAATACCCCAGAACGAATTACAGAAATCAAGGGATCGATTTTGTAGGACGGGTGAATTTATTCGGGCATACTTTGAAAGAGATGTGGTTGACGACTGTCTCCTTGCAGACATAGTTGAAATTTCAAGAAAAAGAAAGGGAGGAAAGAAGGGTATCCAAGAGCCCTAGAGATGGAGGCTCGGTGAAGTCCAAGTTCAAGGCGGTTGCAAATCATACTAGCTCTATAGCCGCACGTGTTAGCGTTACAACATCATCCGTTTCAATCTTTCAAACCGCTTACTATGCCTACCAGATATCGATTTATTGTTTCTACTAGCTGATATGTACATTCTTTTAAGTTTATGTTGGGTAGTTGTCTGCCCAGAATTAGTGGGCAGATAACTTTTCAATTTTCCGAGCGCAATTCCAAGTACCTCCTGCATGAAAGTACTCAATTGGATCTATTTTTTTTTTGTTTTGTTTCTTACTTACATATATGATCATGAAAAGAAACAGTCTTTATCCAAGTTTTACCCGGACCTTCACACTCGCCCGAAATCCCGAAAAGCCCGAAAGTGCCCTACGGGTAACCACTAGATTGGCATCCCCGCGCCTTAGTCACCACTAGTACCAATTTGGTGTTTCAGTTGGAGGAAATTTTCTTTAAATAAAAAACCTCGATTTTGGAAGCGATGTAAAATGGGTTCTCTGACGAAACCACACATATTCAGCACCGCTCTCAGTGCAATAATACTCGAACCAGGGTTGCTAAGGAAGAATAAATGATAATATAAATGGGAATAGCCAAATTCTTTTTTATTCTCGAAATAATCGGTGGAATCCGATGAGCCTGATCGTCTTTCTTATTATTTTTGTGTTCTGTCCATTTGGCATTGAAGATCCACAGATGTCATTTTATTATTGAAAAACAAAAGGCTTGTTATATGTGATGAAAGAAAACCTAAATCATCCTGTGCGATCTGTCAGGTCATCATCTAAAGCAAAGATGGACCGCTTGTGAATTTGCTTGACTCGTTCATCTTTGAGCATACTGTACGAGAAAATGTTATATAGAGCCAGTAGCAATAAAACTTTGTCCAGCGAACACGCACCGAGCATCTACTCTGGCATCTTCTCCTTCGACACCAACCACAGCATGGGGTGTTTTTGCTTCAATCACCTGTCGAGGAGGAGAAAAAATGAGAAAAGTCGAACGTAAAAAAAAAAAGAACAAAGGAAATCTCACATAATGATTATCGCAGTGAGGACAGTATTCATCGCTTTCTTCGTAAATAGCCATATCTTTCCTGAAAGCCTTTTTGCATTTCTTGCACATGAAGGCCATTTCCGCCGTTTTAGCAAGTGGATGGGATTCGGCTTCAGCGTGACATTCAGCGCAATCAAACCATTGCTTGCAGCAAGGAGCGCGGATGGAGACTTGGGAGTTCAAGATATGTTTGCTGTGAAAAAGCGATCAGTCGTTCACAAATTGTCGAGCAGGTTGGACATCGCAGCTGATGAAGATGATGGGCGACAGTAACTGAGACGTTTTAATGAGAAGATACTCACCACATCCTTCCAGATTTCTTTCACTTGCAAGAAACAACAAATAAGTACAAGGAGCGGCTCAAACTTATTACAAAAAAAATCTCGTGACTCTCGTTACTTAGTACATGATCGGCAAGTAATAAAACAAAATGGAAAGAAAGGCCAAGTGAGAAACGCGGTCATTAATTAACTGCTTTTCTTCATCCCTATGCAAAATGGTGTAGCGGAGCGAAGGCATGGTCTTTGGTTCAAAGTAGAGTAAACGAGTGGTATAGATCGGAAAGTATTGACATAAATGGTTTATCGACGAGTGAATGTCAATCGTACCCCGTTAGCACTGTTGGGATAGGATCCGATATCTGCAAAACGCCAGTTCTTTGAGTATAAGAGAACTACAGAAATGATAAGAAGACTGACCAATGGGAGAAGTGTAATTGAAAACAATAGGATTGACAGTTCCGACTCTGACATTGTGTTTGGAAAGGTTGTTCTCTGTGAGTCTTACGCCTCCCATTTCCGTGTCGTTTCTGCGGTTAGGTCGGAGAGGAGGGAGTATTTCGGGAATTTCTCGTTCTTCATCGGCCCAATCACGATTGTCGCCTTCTAAGCTCATAGCGTAGTCTCCCTTAACTGGCGAAGAGTCCCTGACAAAAGGTTCCTGCCTGCTTGACATCTGAATGTGGGATTCAACGCCAGTGAAGCCGGTTGACTCTCCTCTGCGCGATTGTTTACGTGATCGAGCAGCGTCACGCGCAGCTATTTCTCCCTCAATAGACCTCGGAAAGAAAATCTATTTTGTAAATGAATTTGACATGATCGATTCATTTTTGAGAAAAAGTACGCACAACAAGTGTGAGGGCAGAGGAAACAACCAATCCGATCCCTGCATTCATTACCAAAAAGTCTGAATGACAAACATCAATATGCGACGCTGTTTAGCACAGATCAAAAGTATCACCTGTAGCGAACAAGTTCTCGTTGATGTGGATGTGAGGACGGACCCCATCGATTCCCAAGATCAGTAGTGACACAGTAAATAGAAAACGAAACACAACACGAATGGTCTACAAAAATAGTGCTTTAGTCTCTTAATTTGTTCGCCGTTTGTTTAGTTGGTTATGAACATAACGTACGTTAAGTTCGGAAAACTTGGTCAATCTAACGATTGTTCCTGTATCCACTCCTTCAGACCTCTGCAGGGATAGAGTTAGACGAGAACGCAGTAACGGTCAGGTGCAAACGTACCATGTTTTCCAGGAAGTTTGGGAATGCCCATCTATATCATGCATCAAGTTAAATATATGTTACAGGCAAAGAGAAGAGAAAATTGCTCGTACAGGATAGGAAGAAACAGTATAGTCAACAAAAAGCTGCCTATACTGCCGGCTAACATGCAGTATGCTTCATTCTGAGGAAGAGATGAGAAAAGCCACATCTTATGTAGAGAAAACAGTACCTTTAGTGGATCCGATCTGGTAAAAATAGACATCAACGGCAAATACAGGACCGCCACTATCGAACCAACAACCCAGGTCTTGAAATAAGGACTTTGGAACCAACTTCGTTGAGAAGTACTGGCGTTTAACAGGAACAGCCAGAAGCAGAGCTCTACCTCAAGAGTCAACTTTGGCTAGAAGAAGTCTAGTGGAAGCTGCAAACCTTCCAGATGAGTTACCCTGGACGAAGATGGTTAGAAATGGACTGTAAAGTTTTATGAAAAATCATATGTTCTAACATTTCTAAAGCCCATCCCAGGGAGAATACGAGCGACAATGGAAAGATCGCCCGCCTCGCAGAGCTACTCCACAGTTGATATGGTTTCGGGATAACTGATAAGAAATGCTATGAGAGTCAATTCAAAATTTCAAAATTCTGAGGCTCACTTCCAAAAGGAGGGATGTCAACGAAGCCTTCTGTGTATTTGATGACTGTGGATCCAAGTACATATACAAATGTCAATGGGAGGGACAACAAGTAGGTATACTGCGGGACAAGAATGAACAGAATTTGATAAGACTGAGACCGAACTGACCACCATGACACGCTTGAAGGTGCCAGACCCTCTATTCCATCTATAAGGCCCAACGGTCAGTATTTTTGTTCTTGAAAACATCCCATGCTGCCCACCTGAGAGATTTGAATTTGTCGAAAGACCACAAGTGGAAGACAAAAAAGATACAGAGCTACACGGAAATGAGAGATTGTCAGAAAAATCAAGAACCAAGAAGGAAGAAAATGGATCAGTACACAGGACGTCAACATCGTCCAGACGAGACAAGCTCCGGGGGATATGTGCGTCATGTCGGTAGATGTAATCAGACTCGAGCGGTAAGACCTGAAGAGAGCCTTGGAAGTGAACAAAGGCTGAGCGCTGCTGAGCTGTGCACCGGTGTATTGGAAGAAAGTGATAAACACGGATAGTGTTTTGAGACCCGGAGTGCCAAGAAGGGATAAATGATGGCTGCATGGTCGCCGGACATAGTGGTAGCTATCATCACGTTGCTATAGGTATCAACAAATTGTCACCTCCATATAGCTATGCAGACCATAAGGCGATTGGGGTGGCGTAATCACAGGAGGTGCGTTGTTGCACCTTCAGTTCTCTGACCGTCACGTGATCGGATAGTAAGTCTTTCCACTGTTTAGCTTTTTCCGCACAGCCTTGTTAAACTATGTTTGATATGAGCACCGTAAGCTTACTGTCATCGTAGTTTCATGTAGTTGGCCATAGCGCTCGGCATTCAACGGCCCAAAAAAACCCAAAAATGGAAATTCATGCAAAAACCTCATTTTGCTGCATAAATACACCATTAATAAAACTCGGTTAGGTATATCACAAGTATAAATCACACATGAATTTTGGCTGGCCATGTTAGATACGTTACTAACATGTTGACTAACAGGTGATATACTGGTATGCCTAGGTTTCTTGCCGTCTGGACGTATGATGTTGCTCCGTTTTTCCCCGTCCTCCCCGTTTGAATTTGTTTTGTAGTGATGTGCACGTGGTAGCTCAGATGAGATTCATTCAAAGCTATATCGGAAAAATCCATCTCCTTTATACAAGAATTTGAAAGTTGATCAATTTTGACTTTTTACTTACTTCATCAAGGAACGATTACAATTTGCTTCCGCTTTCTCATGACTTCTTTTGGAAATTCTAATGGATTATTCTTTTCAGAAACCCTGTATGCGCTGTTTTTGAAAAAGTTTCTTATGTAGAACCCCAGTTTCCACCGGGCAAAAATTCGGCGATTGCTCCGGCAGCTTCGCCATTAGGGCTTTCCAAAGGGACGAATTTCGATCAAGACCGATTTCAACCGAGCATTTGAAACCCGAAGGACCGATTTCGAGGCACGTGATCACGGCGCCTCGCGCTCGCGCTCAGCAAGCTTTCTTTTGCACACAGGAGGTCCCCCTCGGCTCAAAAAATCGGAAAATTTGCGAATTTATATTTATCATAAACATGTTCAACATGCAGAGAGATTTTTTCTTACCAAAAAATCCGAATTTTCTTGAATTTAACCAAGGGGAAGCAGGAAAGAATGGAATCCAGGTAGCGAGTGTCTCTTATTTTCGGAATCAAACAGATATACATGTCTATGAAATGCGATTTTTTAAATAGAAAGTTACAGTGGCAGATTTTGGGAGGAGAGGGAGGAGAGGATGGGTGTATCTGGGCCAAATCTTCATCAAATTCCTCAGTTATATATATATATGTGAGGAATAATATTGAGCCTATATAATGAGAGCTTCGTGTTTGTTAAATAAATGGTAAGGTATGAATTTATTGAGGGAGAGGGGGAAAGGTGGAGGTGGAGGTAAGTCAATTTCTCATCAAATTCCACAATTTTGCCTGGAGTTTAAATTGGTATATATTACCCATCCTTGTCTTACAAGAGGTTTGCGCTAATTTATTAAATGGGAAATCGAAGATTGCTCCAATTTTAAAGAGGGAAGGAGGAAAGGATGAGGTATAGGTAAGTCAATTCTTCATAGAATAGCTCCATTCTTTTTTTTGAATGTAGCTAGGTATTCTTACAATATTTGAGTCCCCCAGAGAAGAGAGGTCTTCGGATGCTTATTCAATGGAAATTACGATTTTTTCGGTTTTGATAGCATGGATGAAGAAAGGGTGCAGGTCACTCATTTTTTAGTCAAATCCATTGATTATTCTTTACATGAGTACTCAAGTATATGGCCTAAATATTGGGAATGGTATAGGAGACCTGAAGCTACATTTGACAATAGAAAGGATGATGTTTCTCAGCTTTGGAGGTTAACAATTCTCAGGCTCCCCAGAGTGAAATGGCATTGAGAGAATACTGACTACTTAGTCTAAGACTGAAATATATAAGGTAGATGTCATCCATAATCAACTAATGTCACCTGACATGACACATTGTGACTTCTTTGATGCCCAAATATAGAAGAGATGGCTCGGAAAAACAGTGGATGTCATTTTGTGAGAGTTGAAAAGAAGAATCAAGAAATCGGCTTCCCACAAAGTGTTTTAAAAGTTGTTTCAAATGAAATGTCAAAATTTGGTGCAAATCAGGGCACTGTGTGATGACTTATTTCTCAAAGATGTCTGATCATTGATCACTGATTGATAACTTCATTGTTCTGCATGTCGGTCAAATTTCACCTCTAAACAATCCCCTTCTTTCCCAGCTCCTCCATTATGTCGTTAGGAAGAACTTGATGCCCACGGTACTTCCTCGATGCCCAGAGGACCCGACACATTTGTTGAGGAGCGGTCAAGTTTGTTTTCAAAATAAGTGTTGCAAATTAGTGTATTTTGTCACAATTTTTACATATTTGCGTGTCTCTCACTCTAATCTATGATTTGTGGGAGAGGTTTTCTCAAAAGTTTGCTCTGATTCGCCAGAAAGCGCGTTTTATGGCTTAATTGACCATGTACCTTCCAAATTTAGTCAAAATTTAGTGATGTCACAGACCTTCACGTGACATTAGTTGATTATGGATGACATCTACCTTAAGGTGGGATGCATGTCTATATACCAAAAATCAGAGTCAAAATAATAAAATGATGAAAAAGATGAAGAATGGTGAAAAGGTGATAGGAATGCTACGTCATGTGACCATCGGACTCTGATATTGGAGCCGTGAGTGTGCTCTGTCTTGAGTTAGTGATGATGAGGAGGGATGTACAGAGTTGATGGAGCGTTATCGGACAAAATGTCGGACAAAGCGGAGTGTCCCCTAACAGATAGCCCTTTATAGCCGTTGCACACAATTCAATTTCAGGGGGTGTTGCTGGTTGTCAGAATGCCCCTGTTTTCGGCTAATCAGCCTAATCGGCTCCCTCTTTGCTCTGAGCAAGTGGTTAGATATTGATTTTCCCCACATCTTATTGCATATTTAATATGTTATGCTGTGTATAGGAATCCCCCAAATTATAAGAGGATGTACAAGATGCAACACACTCCACAAATGGAAGATGCAACACACCGTGCTTCGGCTGCCTCCCGGCAGCCGGAGTTTTAACTGCTCTAACCTCACTCAAGAGCGCGCTACCGCGCGAAAAAAAAATAACCCCCTAACCTTAACCCAAACCCCTAACACTAACCTAACGCTAACCTCGGCCCTAACCTAGCAGAACCCAAACCCTAGAGGCACTAACCGGCAGATACTTCGGAGTGTCAAAATTCCCTCGGTGGCAAGCTCCGGCATGCAATTTGATGGGACATCAGCGACACATCGTCGCTGTGCCTGAGTGTGTGTGTAGATTCTTGTCTATCCCGAAATTTTAAATATTTTTTTTTCCAATATCTTACAACATATTTAATATGTTAACCTGTGTATATAGATAACTTGAATTTTAAATATTAAACATTCTTACTGCGAGTCCAGCATTTTAAATACTTAGCAAATGTTGATCACCTTTAGGCTTTTCAGTTAACATTTTTATTTTCCTGGAAAGGGAGTTTGTAGATTGTTGAATCTTTTTAATATATTTTTTTCCTGCAGCTTGTCCAATATTACAAATTAAAACTATTTTGTATAAACCTTTCTATTTACATAAGATATTTAATTCTCTACAGGATTCAAGTTAAAAGCGGCTTTTAATCTTGAGCCTCCCGAAGTGTTAGTAATGGTTGGTTGCAGCTCAAATCATGAATCGGCCGCTCCATCAAAGCTTTCAAAGTGACTATTTTACGACGCAATATTCATAATCTTGCATACTCTAAACAAGTTGCATGATAATATTTTGGTGCATGGAAATACAAACAGGAAAAAGACCACGAAATTACTTGAGGGGAATACTTTGAAAGAAAATGTCAAATCAACAGATAAAACGGCAACAAGAAAAACGTTAACATACAAACGAGAAGCTGTTGCGTGATGAACGAATAAATTAAAATTTCATGCAATCTCAAAGAGTATGACAACTTACAATGTGTTGCACCAACCTAGACAAAATTCAAGGTATGCGTCAACTTTCACGAGAGGCAAGAGATAGAACGTAAACGTACACCAGGACGACCGTGTTTGACTGGTCGGTAAGAGCATGAGAACTCGCCGAGGTAGTGGCCCGTCATTTCGGGTTTGATCTCGACCGAGTTAAACACCTATGAAGAAATCAATACCAGTCAATACAGCCTATAACTGTCAAGATAACACACCTTTCCGTTGTAGATACCAACAACACTTCCAATCATTTCAGGAACAATAATCATGTCACGCAGATGTGTTTTAACGACAGCGGGTTTTTCATTGGGTGGCGCTTCCTTCTTGGCCTTGCGCAATTTTTTAATCAGACCCATGGGACGACGCTTGAGACCGCGTCCGAAACGACGACGAGCACGGGCGTGGACAAGCTATGAGGAAGAAAGATTGGTTATTTAAGATTTCAGAGTTTGAATGCATACTTCAACAAACTGGATCAAGGAGGAAAGGTCAGATTTTCAACTTTTGGTGAATTGTGTAAAGACCCACGTCGTCATTGCTCATGTCAAGGAGTTTGTCAAGCTCGACTCCGCGGTATGAAAAGGTACGGAAGGTGCGCTTCTTCTTGAGGTCAGCGGCCACTTGGGGGTCTGTAACTTCAGCCTACAACAATAGATAAGTTAGGTCTTCATAAGATCAAGGATGGGGTACATACCATAATTGTTGTTGGAGGACGGCGACGTCAATGAGGGCAGAATTGTAGGTTGGCGGAGTATGAATAATGGCTAATGTGGGAAATATAATAAGCTGTGGCTGAATCAAAGTCACGTGGTACTATACAGTACCGGAAATGGAGACATTTGTCGAACGTGAGGTTCTCCACGATTTTATCGATATTCGGCTAGAATCTACAGGTCTTCCCTTTGCGGATTAAATGTGAGCACAACAGCTGGTTGAAGGAAGGAGCACGGCGTCTAATCTGTCTGGAACAGTGATTTGTGGCTACCGATTCCTTAACACCTCGAAAACCAACCAAGACCAACAAAAGTAAGACATCCCAGTTTTTTTATCAACCATGCCGAGCGTTGACATTTTCAACAACCATTTAGATGCGTAACATTGCTGCATACCTCCTTCTTCAAGCCGGTGGCAAGGAAAACCCCACCGCGGCCGACATCAAGAAGCTTCTTGGAACTGTTGGGATTGAGACTGACGATGAGCGATTGGAAAACTTGATATCTGAACTCAAAGGCAAGTCCACTGCTGAGGTATGTTAATTGTGACATTAAAGGGGGTAAGTTTGCTGATGATTTTGTCCAGTTGATCGCTGAAGGCTCCAACAAGCTGGCCTCTGTATGTTTTTATAACTTGATCAAGGACATGTGCCATTTCTAATTAAGTATCTAGGTTCCCTCTGGAGGTGGTGGAGGTGGAGGCTCTGCTGCTGCTGCGGCGGCTAGTGGAGGTGCGGCTGCTGTCGTCGAAGAAAAGAAGGAAGAGAAGGAGGAAGAAAAGGTTAGTTCGGTGTCATGACTTGTGTTTCTATGACTTAGTATATATATATTTTTTGCAGGAGGAATCGGACGACGACATGGGCTTCGGATTATTCGATTAGATGTATAAGATAGCCTTGAATTTGAATTAAATGTTGTTTTTCTCGAGCCGGCGGTGTGAGATTTGAATTGAATACGGCCCTGACCACTGCCGGCGGACCGAATAGCGCTCAGGGAATAAGAATTAAGCTGGCTTTTGGACTTTGATCAACTCCTTAAATGACCCCAACCCTCAATTCAGACAACTCAAATCCTTTCATGAAAGGCCCAAAGAGAAAAAGGCTCGCAAAGGCCAGTTCTGCTATGTCCTTGTTATTTCTTTTTAGTACTCATTTTATTTCAGGCCTGTGACGCATGTCATAAAAGCAAACGACGCTGCGATGGAACTGGTCTGTTTCCGCCCCATTGACTTAACTGCCCTTGAACTTTGTAACTTATTTATTAACAGCGCCGTGCAGCAACTGGTAAGTATACCACACTCATCACCGCCTGTCAATTCAACTAATGGTTCTAGCTATTACGCCTCCAAGCAATGTACTTACACAGATGCCTCAGGCCGTTCAGTGCCTGCCCCTCGTCCCTTCAGGCCAGAAAAACAGGATTCTCAACCTTCATCTTCGTCTGACAATCGTCTGTACAGCTCACCACAGTTCAATCCAGTTTCCGACCCTTCGCGCTTCTCCAATCAACTCCGCATCTACAATAACCCGTCATCCTCGCTCCAAACTGACAGCAGTGATGACGATCACAAACACTCGCGGAAACGTTTCAGAAACGGGAGAGGGAATCCCATGTCAGTAGAGGATCTGACTATTGAAGGCCCAATTTCTGGTGTCTCCATCGACCGCCCCACATCCATTGAGCTTGACCCTTCACTCACACGTGAACTTACGAATTGCAAGAAATTTTTTCTTTTATTCTACAAATTTCATTTAACTTCGTTCATTAGTGTTTTTCACCCACTGTCATCCCGCTCGAGCTGTCATACACAAGCCAACCTTTTCGGCTGACCTCAGTCATAATCGCGTTCCATCCCACCTTCTCCTCGCAGTATGTGCACTCGCTGCTCCCTTATCAAAACAACCGCGCTTCCGTACTACTCCCACACGTTTTGCCGGCAAGCCTTTTGCTCAAGAAGCTTTGTCACAAATGTTTGACGGCGCTGGTCGTCTTGTCTGCGAACCAGACCTTGCAGCTGCCCAGGCACTTTGTATTCTCCAAGTGCATGATATCGTCGTAAAAGAGAAAAATATGGCTTGGGGCTCTCGCTATCATGGTGATATCTCCGTTTCCTTCTGTCTTGATTGTGATACTGATTAAAAGAAGCAGATCTCGCCCTTCAAATTGTCGAAGGCCTCGGAGTACACAGTCCCGAACACCCGACACTAACGCCAGTCCCCTCTCAAGAATTCGTATTGGCCTCTCTGGAACGGGAGGCTATCCGCCGCATTTTCTGGCTCATCCATCTTCTCGACGTTATTGCCTCAATATATTTCAAAAAACCTGTCACCTTCACAGATAGCGAGTTACGCTTGAGATTACCCGTGGACGAGACCAGCTTTGAAATGGGTGTACATTCTACATTGCCTGGTGGGTATTCATTCTAGTTTTCCCCCTTCAAACGCCACAACGCGGCGGGACCCCATTCTATTCTATTCCTGCCCGTTGCTTGTTTCCCCCGTTGCTTCTAATCCCATTGATATTGAGATCATATGCTATTTTACTGCCGCTCTATCCCACCTCACACTACCTCTTATCCCACGTCTTTCTCTTAACTAAACGTTAACATCATCTAATTATAGAATATCTCTATCTTCCTGCGGTCAGGACTCAGTATGCCTCCGAATTTGGTCACCTCATTCGAATCGTCTCCATTTATGCAAAAGTGGAATATGCTCTTGACGAAATGAGCGGTTCGTATCTTATATTTTCATCATATTCTCTGGGCTCACAGACGTTATTGGTAGTTCCAGAGACAGTTGGTAATTTAGCAGCCATGCTTATGGAAGCCGAACAGAAGATGGAGGTGTGTCTCCTCTTTTTCTCATCTCTCTTCCTCGTTTCACCTAACAATTTGTATAGGAATGGGTTCGCACGCTTCCAGAACACCTCCGCTTCTCAGAGCAAAGTCTGCAGGTTCAGCAATCGATGTTCGAAACAAGCTCAAATACTGGCGCATGGAGTTGGTGTTACATGCATGTCTACTACGCCTCATGTGCACTTGCCCTGAATTTCGTAAACATTCTCTTTTTGCAGACTTCTTTGACTATTCTTCTCATTATTTTTCTATTTCGGTCCATAGGCCCGACAGCGTGCCCAGCGGGGACCAAGATCAGATACATCTCAAGCACTCGAAACGCTCGAATCGATCTTGAAAATGCTTGGCGATCGTGCGAAGAACAGTATTCTGAGTATGTTGCTTACTTTTTACATTGCCAACCCCTGGGCTGAATGTATTTTCTTGTTAGTGGGTGCTGCTCTTTGGGTACGTATTCATGGAGTCTTCTTCTATGTTGTTTGACAGATAACATACTGACATCCACTTCTAATCAGCCACTTATCAAGTATTGCAAAAGGGACGACGCGCAGGTTCGCCATTGGGCTTCTATCTACGAGGAGGCCTCTGGTACCAAGATTTTTGAATTGGTTCAGGACTGGCGTTCCCATCCATCACCGCCGGAACAGCATCAATATCCTTCACATTTGCTTTCACAAACGCAACAAACGCAACAACAGCAAGAGCAGGAACAACATAACCATGTGCATCCCCATGTGCACCACATCCAGCATCAGCAGCTCGCGAACCGACGGCTCTCAGACGTCCGAAATGCCAACTCCCAGATAAACATTGGACTCAGCAATGCGAACCCTAATTCCCGCCCACCACATAAACATGGAGAACTATCGTCATCGTTCATCAACGGATCGAGTAATATCACCAGCAATAACCATAAATCTGCGAATAATCTACCTTCGACCCCTTATCCCCTCGGACGCCCAGCAAATTCTGGCAATAACTCCAGTAATAATCGTGTGATAGCAATGAATCCACACAACAGTAGCAGCTTTCCTGAGCCTTCCAGCACCGGTAATAGCAATAGGGATTCGCGAATATCGCTGACGACTCCTGGGTCGAGTGTCGTTGTCGGCACAGTGATGGGGCATGGGAACGATTGCTTAAACCCTAGTGCAACATTACTTGGTAAGTACGTTGACAGGGAGGCGAATGCCCAAGCGGTCAACTCTCTTTCGCGATGGCCGCTGTTTACCGGTGATTCGTGTGGGGTAGGAGACGGAGGCTCCGGGGATGCAGGGATGCAGCAGAATGGATTTGGGGGTCCTGGTGGACAGGTGATAGTAGGCGGAAGCGGAAATGGAAGTGGAAGTGTGGGTATGGCTGGTGGCGTTGGTGGCGTGGCTACCGGAAACGGAAATGGGAACGTCAATGCCCAGAGGAATCTCGCTCTGCTGGGAGACGGAGCTCAGTCCTTGCCATCCCTGAAGGACAGTGGGTTACTAGAATCTTGGGGTTCTTCTAGGGCTACCGCGGCTGTGGATACGCAAAAGCAGGCATCCAATGGACCATCACAGCACCAACAGCAACAACAATCGCTCACAGTGCCGACGAGGACGACAACTATCGGCACTAGTATTAGCACGGCTCTGCCGTCAGCGTCTCAACACTATGCCCTGCATCAGCATCGTCAAGGTGTAGCGGATTTGCGGCCGACGACGCTTGGTATGCCGGTGGGAATGTCATGGCTAGCAAATGAATCGAGGTAGCGAGCTCTCGAGTTTGAATGCCGTTGGACTCTCATTTTTGTAACTATTCTTGTTGACTTGTTGATATATCCCCAACTTCCTTTCATATATTATGTACTTACTACTCCACTTTCACATACTCATGTTCTCTCCAACCTTCTTTTTACATGACATGCCCCTTTCATCAGGTATCAATATATCATGTATGTAATCATCACCTCATAATTTTTGCATATTCAAGTTTCTTCATGGTAATTGTCGGATCCAATTAATATTATACACAGAAATTACTATCAGTGCTGCGTTATCGGTATGCCGTGAAAGAATTCTAATCAAGCGTTCACTTTCTTGAGATTCCGGTGGAGTTCAGGATGAACGAGTGTAGCTCTCGCGAGCAGAGAATTTACAACATCGTCCTTCTTTCTCTTGAAAACAGCGTCGATCTCCTTTAACTTGACATCGGTATCCTTGTCGAGAGCTACCTGAGTAGTTGACGTCGTGCCTGCATGCTGCAAAAAAATTTGATCAACGAAACAATCACCGTCGAAGAGTGGCTGAGCGTACGGAGTCTTCGAAAGCTCTGAATTCTTGTTCTTTGGCCCGTTTATAGGCTTCTATTTCTTTAGTTGCTTCGGTACGAGCGTCTTTAAGTTTTTGAATGCGATCTATGAAGAGATTCAAGTCAAGCAATGCAGAGTTTCCATAGGCCATAAGCTTACACTGGCGGGCTTGTTGAACGATCTTGGAAGCTTCCTTTTCGGCCTCTAGAAGTGTCTGGATCCCTTGGGATTGCTGAGCCGCCTTCAAGTTTCGTCTATTGGTGAGCTATTCACCGTCGTTATCAATGTTCGTCGACGTACCATTCTACTGCAACTAGTATGGTGTTTACAGAGATTCAGAATCAAGCTCCGCCGAGCCAGTTATGTAAATGTGGCACTTGCAAACACACTGACATTTGCTTCCATTTGACATCTCCATGGCTCTGATCCTCAACGAAAGAAATAAAATGTAAAGTATTTGAACGACCGTGACAGTGGCTTTTTTACTCTGACTGCCAAATCAAACTGAAATTCTCTGGTCGTAGAGGATAAACTAGATCTAATCGTTCAAACGTTCATAGCATGCTGCATATTGTTTTCACTTGCACGCAGCTTTAAGCGAGCTGATGGTCTATGGTATTCCAGATTGTCTAACCAGGAGAGGTACCCTGCCAAACAAATTCCAATTATTGCTGATTCTGACCTCTAGGTATGGGAAGACAAATATATCGGCTTCTTCAACCAATCTGCTTGCTGAGCTCGACCATCTCACTTTTTACAAACAGAGCTCACTTTCTGGCTCAGCGTGAGCCAAAAAGTGAACGCTGTCTGGAGTGAATTTGAAACAATACTATAACTTGTCACCAACGAATTCACTAAACTGCTGCTGGCTGAGAAGACTCACGGACACAGCTAAAGGCTAAGCCGTTGTCAATTTAACAGGACACAATGAATGCACCTATAAATGATTTCTACTCAAAATAAACGATGCAGAGAAACGGCGATGCTGCGTTGACTGTCTCCAGTTGTTCCTGCCGTTCAAGTTGAATTTCTAGTCGGCCATTCTCAATGCTTGTGTATCAACCCCTCCCCCAACTTGAGTAAACTTCAAAAAATGATAGTTTTTATTTACTACTAGTAGTTGAGTTCACTTTCTAATTGAAGCCTTAGTCCGTGGGTGATTACGTAATTGGCGTCTAAAAGGTTGTCGGGCGTTGAAGACGAACCTCCAGGAGTCGGGTTTGTTAACAATTCAGATGGCGAGCAATCCTGTAGACCCACTTCAAACTCTTCAGGCGGCTTTGTCAGTGCAAGCAAATTCGCAAGAGCAGGCGGATTTGCTCGCTACTTTACGTGTATCACTAGAAAATCATCCAGCACCCATACCCATTCTTGCTCAGACACTCATTAACGTCGTTGTGAATTCCGGCGACTCTCTACTCAAGAGATGGGTCATTGATCTCCTCCATTTTGCAATATGTCGATCATCTTTATCGTTGGATGCCAGAACACAGAGTTAGTCTTCATTGAAAGTTGTTGTCATGCAACCCATGTTTATCACTCTCTTTAGTGGCGCTAAAAGCGCTTGACACCCTTGTTCAACTTCTCGACGATCCTCAGCCGGCTATAGTAAAGGTCGTCATTCAATGTATGACCACTGTTTACCCTCTGGTTTTCCGACACTTGTAAGTACACTCTTGCTGCTGTTTTCATGTCATTAAACAAGTACTATAGATGCATCAACCGGAGTAACCCTGTTTCATGGACCACGCTTTCAAGTTCCAAAGCGCGCATATTGGAATTCGTGTGGGCTCCTAATGTCAACCATGGTGTAAAGCTATCCGCCATGAAGTTTGCCCAGCGGGTTCTCGTTGTACAAACACGGGGCATATCTGATCCTCGGGCATGTATTCTTTATTCATGATTGAAATTTAGTTGACCTTTATTTAACTTTTGTTACCAGCTCCTAAACAAGAACGATCCAAACATTTCTTCTTGCCCTGGCGAACACCCATTCATCTCTGCGGCCAAGTTAGAAGCCGAAGGCCAGAAGTTGTTGGAAGGGTTGACGAATACTCTATACACTAGCCAGTGAGTCGCTTGAAATATCAAATATATCGCCTTCGTTATATCCTTGGTTATAGAGATGTTGACCTCTTGTCTGCGATGCTCAATTCATGGGCGACTTTGGTCAAACAACGGGCTTCATTACTACCATATCTTATAACTGCCTTGAGAACGTGGACGCCAGCTGCCCTCACGGGTCTCCCGGCCTCCAGCATCAAAAGCGTTGAAAAAGCAGTTCGCATCTTGCTGGTTCATCTATCCCGGTGTGTTATTGTAACTTATATGTTTCACAGTACACCAAACAGCTGACACGATTGCAGACTTCCAGCAAGCAGTCAGTACCTTGGACAGATTAATGAAGCGCTTGGCCAGCAAGGAATCCGAATGGACAAAGCCGCCGGAGAAGAAAAGAAGCGTAAAGCTGCTCTAGTTGAAACCCGTAAACGACCGTCTTCCAATCCCTCTGAACCTACCGAAAACAAACGCATCAAGCTCGAAAATGAGACTACCCAAAGTTCTTCAGCATCTTTTCTGGCCGCCTTCGATTTTACGTCTCTCCCAGCTTCATTGATTACCAACCTTATTGTCGCCAACCTTGAAGCCTTCACCGAACCCCAATTGATTTCCCTAGTGGATACTTATCGCCAAAGTCGGAGGCTTGGTGTCACTATACCTGCGCAACCGCCACCAGCCACAGGCCTTATAGCCATGCCAGTTCCCAAACCTGCTGCGACTTCCCCGCCCATTCAAAATACGTCGGCGCCTAGTATACCAACTGGACCAAGAAAAAATATCTATATTATGGACAGCACCCTTACGCCACCGTCGCAATCTATGGTACTCCCGCCAGAGGTTGCAATTAAAGATGAGCCCGTTGACCCTCTCCAGATGGATATCGACGAGGATGAATTTGAATTTGAGCCCGAGAGGCTCAATGAAGAGGTACGTAAATTCATAGGAGGGCCTCCCTTCACTTTAGCTCAGCCTTGTCTTCCAGCTATCTACCTCACCCGAAGCAGAAAACGATCTCGTGGCTACTGACCTAGATCCCTGGATGATTGATTTTCAGCATGTTGATTTTACATTGCCCCCACCGAAAGATTTGACCGAACAAGAACGGTTATCTCTCATCTCAACTTCAATTACCCGTATATGGAGTGGAGCAGAAGAATTGCGTGTATCAGGATCAAGCGTTTTGCCAGAGTCTGAGCAAGCTGGTGGTAACTCAGCATCCGAGATGTGGATGTTACTTTTGGTGCGGATGATTACGAGAGTAGCTGAGCCTCCGTGGAATGACGAATCTATGGACGATTCAAGCAAAGGTCAAGTTCATGAACAAGATTTCTTTTCGCGGCAGGACCAACTCAGACAAACGCTCTGTGGTTATGTTATGGCAGATTTTCCCTCTCGGTGAGTGGCTTTGAAGAGCTTGCATTCTTTCGAGCGATTTAAACTGTTGAATAGAGTGCGCCTTGCAACAGCCTGGATGAACGAGGAATGGTACAATGATCAGATTCGATTGACAACAGATAGGACTTGGGTAAGTAGCACATCTAATCTATCTATCCCTTCTCAAATTTAAGTGGTATCTTATTTTTATTCCATATAACATTTACAGCGACCAAATTATGAAACGTGGCTTAATCAACTTGTTGCATCATATCAAGCTGTATTGGATGGAAAGGACAAGGACAAGGCATTTGCTCGCTTCCTTCTAGATCTGCCATCAATTCCTTCGGATCTCTTGGATTTACTCCGGGACCTTTGTGTTGATAGTTCGAGGTGAGTTATTTGCCCTGTGTCGATGTGTCGATATTGTGTCAAACATGCCTTTCTATCCTCAGTACTGATCGGGCGCACGTTGGTTTTGCAACGCTAAGGGGATATGTGGCTCAACGACCTTCTATGAGAACGGATGCTTTGAATGTTTTGCTTGAACTGACGACGCATTCCGGTTCGTTTCCCCTCTAATCTATACATGCTGTTGTCTGACATCACACAGACAAACGAACAAGATTGGCAGCTATCAACACTGTAAAAGCTTGGGTACCTCATTCACAGCCTATGGACGGAATTGTTCGTGAATTCGCGCTGCAAATGTTACGCAAACTTCAGCTACGGCCTTCTGACTCCCGAACGCAACCTGTAAAGGATGCTGCAACTAATAGAAACGCCATTGCTCCAAAGGGAGACAGTATAGAAAGTGGTGATGGTCTAAGTGGCGAAGGCGAACGGGAAGAGGGACACGATATGGAAGATGGGCAACTGCCTCTCGAAGACTTGGTCCATACTGCCTACTTGCCGGAACGTATCAAACTTCCTGCGAAGAAAGCTCAAGTTCTTCAGCACGTCGAGTTACTTTTCGCATTATCAGTGAAGGTTCCAGAATTTTTGGATGAGTAAGTGCAAATTCTCATAACTGAGTCTATGTTCATGCAATATATCATTGCAGAATCTTTACAGCATATGGCAACATGGATCGAACTGTACAGGAAGCTGTCCAGGACCTGATTACTGCTCTGATCCGTTCATTGGGCCCAAGCCACGGAAAATTATTGACACTCATGCGCCAGTGTCCTCCGGGCTCCGAATCTCTTGCATTACGTATTTTAACGATATTTACCGAACATGGAAGGGCGAGCGCTCAGCTTGTTGCTCTTGTCAAAGCACTCATAAACGAGCGTGATCTTGACGCCAGATTTCTCATTCCAATCATTGCAGAAATGGATAAGGTAGGATTCTACTTGTAATTCTCAAAACATTAAGTAATCTTGATCCCGCAGACGGACATTATGCGTCATCTTCCCCGCATTGTCTCGAGCCTCAATAATCAATCAGAAACAAAAAATCTAGTACGTTCGGTGTTCAGCTCCATTGTCACCACCCCGCCGCAAACGTTCGGGAGTGTGACATCGAATCTGCCACGGGTTCGTCAGAGCGAACTGCTTACTCCAGCAGAATTGATGGTGCTGCTACACGAATCTGAGAAAGAGATCGGATTAAAGAGCGCTATGGAAGGTGAGCTATATTTATGTCATTTTTTTTTCTACCTGCATTGATGCTTTGAAAGCAATCGCCATATGTTTCTCGATGACCGATGTTTTCCGATCTGAAATTCTCGCAGTTGTTATGCAGCAGATCATGGATGAGCCTGTGCTTCCTGTCTTATTCCTACGCACAGTATGTTGCTAAGCTACTATGTCATTTTATTCGATTTAACCTATGTCTCCTCATTTTAGGTAATCCAAGCCGTTACAACTTACAAGTCACTCGTCGGCTTTGTATCAACAACACTACTTTCTCGCTTGATCACTAAGAAAATATGGACCAACCCCCCATTATGGGAAGGATTTATCCGATGTGCCAAGGTCATAGCTCCCGCCAGCTTTGGGGCATTATTACAGCTTCCAAAAGACCAACTCCGAGAACTCGTTGATAAGCAGCCAAGTTTAAAATCGGGTTTACGGGACTATGTCACAAAGAAGGCCCCAAATAAAGCACGCGTTGCTGGTTTTCTGGATATTTTTGGAGAGCCTAAGGATGATAACGTCGCTACACAAACGCCCCAGCCTACCGATGATATTGTGATGGTGGCATGATTTGACATACAGGCATCTATATATTCCCCCTTAATGAACATGTAATAGTAATTAGACTTGTAATATGGGAATGGTTAGTCGAGGAGCCATAAAAAACAAATCCTTATCGGTGATTGACACGCAATCAGAATGGCATTGACGCGATTCTATGACTCTTACTAACAGCATTTCTTTTGGTTCCAACGAAACCTGAACCACCACAAGTATATCTCTCGTCCCCCCTCCGTACATCTTATCGTTGTGGTTATATCATATTTACCGTCAGCGACCTTGAAGTTGCCTCGAGCGCTGTGCTGCCAGTGGCGGACCCCATGTCACGGCCTGGAAAATCTCAGAGATCACCTCGAGAGCATCGTCACGGAAGAACTCGAGACGACTCCAAGTCCAAAGACGATGACTACGTGTCGTCATCCCCGGTTGCATCTCCCGCATCCTGGAACGTTGATAGAGGGAGATCAAGAGTAAGGCGTCTATCGAATGCTTTCTCTGAAGATAATCTGCGGAGGAGGTATACCCAGCATGCCAGAACTTTCTAACTTTGAGGCGCGTGCTCACAGTTTGCATACAGGGGTTATCATTCAATCGTTTCCTCGTTCAATAAGATCTTTCATTTGGAACGACGTTGGAAATTGGTGCGGGAGTTGGGCTCTGGGGCATATGGAGTCGTCATGTTCGTGCAACTTGCTCGCCAGCCAATGATTCAACTCAAATTCTCTGATTCAAAGCTCGGCCGCCGATGAAATCTCGGGCGAAACAGTGGCAATCAAACTAGTTACGCGTGTTTTTGAGAAGATACAGTTTGCAAAACGAGCCCTCCGAGAAATCACTCTATTGCGACACTTCTCAAATCATGGGAACATAACTGGGCTTATAGATGTCGACGCTATCTCACCAGACTTCACGGAGATGTAAGTCAACTTTGTCTTCATTACGGCTATCGCTCAAATTTATTTCAGTTATATATTTATGGAGGTATGTGGATTGAAATGTTTAGCATTCACCAGAGGACCTTCCTCATAAACTCTTTACACATGATAGCCTATGGAAGGTAACCGAGCCCTTGTATTATTCACATTGCGTTGGTTTTCTGATCTTCTCTCTCAGCCGACCTCCATCAGATCATCCGTTCTGGTCAAACACTCACGAATGAACACGTACAGTATTTCACCTACCAAATTCTTCGAGGTGCGATAAATTCCAGACAGTCGAACACTCAGTTGACTGTGCTCAAGGGATGAAATTTATACACTCTGCTGGTGTCATACACCGGGACCTCAAACCGGGAAATCTCCTCGTGAACGCAGATTGCGAACTTAAAATTTGTGATTTTGGCCTGAGTAGGGGTTTTGATGCCACGCCGGACGAGAATGCTTCACACTTGACGGAATATGTCGCGACCCGATGGTACCGGGCTCCTGAAATTATGCTGGCATACAGGTGAGATTTTTAAAAGTGTGATATATATCCGTTGTTTCTAACTGGAGCCTGCAGAAAATACAACACGGCAAGTGAGTATAGCAAACGCTTTTTACATAAAGAAACCGTGCTGAGACTTGTATTTCGCTAGTCGATGTTTGGTCGATAGGATGTATCCTTGCTGAGCTCCTGATTGGCGTCCCACTGTTCAAAGGCAAGGAGTAAGTCCCTTGGGCGCTTTCCATCACTTCCTTTCTGACTGAATGTTTGCAGTTATGGTCAGCATCAAGAGTTATATCTGAATATGGAATCATCATTAACTTCTCTTTTCTTGTCAGTCGATCAACTTAACAAGATATTTGCAATATTAGGTACTGCGATATCTTCACCATCCGCATTCGGAGGATTCACCCGTTCACAGGAACACCAGATGTAAATGTCATTCGAAAGATCGGGAGCCCCAAGGTAAACATATTCCAGTAATAATGTTGGTTAATGCTCATTATATGATCAGGCACAGGCATATGTCAGATCCTTGCCAGTAAAGAGAGTCGTACCATTTCGCAAAGTGGTACCAAAAGGTGATCCTCAAGGTGGGTGAATAGCACAGTGTCGCCCGATTTAGATTTATCTTACAAGATGGCCAGCTCTCGAACTGCTGGCAAAGATGCTTTCCTTTGATCCAAGCGAGCGTGTCACAGTGCCCGATGCTCTTGCGCACTCCTGGTTATCGGCTTATCATGATCCGCTTGACGAGCCAGATTGTCCGGAGAAATTTGAAAAATGGAGGGAGATTGAAAAATTGAAGACCATGGAGGAGTTCCGAGAAGCTCTCTGGAAAGAAATAGAAGATTATCGCAGAGAGGTTCGCGGACTCGATCTCGAGTTGATTGGTTTGCCACCCCTGCCATCATCCCCTGCTGTGTCCCCTTTGTCAGCTTCCTCTATCCCTGGCACGTTTGAGGAAAATGTCACCAAACCTCTTGTCATTTGCGATGAACCAAGCACGGAGACAGCCCAAAATTTGGAGGTGGAGAAAGCGAAAGAGGCAGACGATGTACTGCGGGATATTGTTCCTTCAATTAGCCCAGACCACCATCGACGTTCCGTCACTACACCAACGGACCCTCTAGTAACATATGCACGACGTTCAAGCATTTTGCAGCCTTCCCGTCAAGGTTCCACTTACAACTCTCCGTTGGCATCCACTCATGTCCCAGCCTTCGCAGAGGCGGCTGTTAATGCTGAGAAATTAGCTCAAGGCTCTGTTGCATTTCCTACCCAAGGATTCATTATTCCAGCACGCTCTCGTACTGGGTCCACAGCTGGTGGTGAAGTCACTCGAAAATTACTGCGGACCCTGTCTACTGTTTCTATACACGAAAGTGTCGAGAGGTTGGCCGGCGGCCTCGTAGGGATTGCTCCCATCGGTAGATATATCACGGAGATGAACACTGAGGCTGATGCACCTCCATCGGAAGTACCAAAGGATTTTGGCATTGAATCTGGAGAGGAGACAAATGAGTCTTCACAATTCAAACGAGGGCGTTTTGTCGTTGGTTAGATACATTTACAACTTAGCAAGTGATATACGAACTACTAATACAATCTAGTTATGATATTACGAACACCCATAATTGATACAATAACTGGTTACTGTTGAGGTGACTGGCACTACCTGCGCTCTCAAATGTTCTAAATACTGTTCTCCGAAGGTCCAAATTATACACAATCTAGGTATCACCCATAATTTCCTTCAATCCTTTAACCAAATGTTAGTAAGATTAAGCTGGAACTAATGATGGCTCACTGTTGATAATATTCAAGTAAGCAGAAGAAGCTGGGCTATCCGGATATTCATCCAAAAAGCTGACGCCATAATCGGCGCTTTTGCCAATACGAGGATCAAGAGGAACAGCTCCCAGGAGTTCTATCTCCATGTCTGCCGCAAGGCGCTTTGCGCCACCAGTACTTGGCTTGAATATCTGAGACTCCGTCTTACAACCTGGACAAACAAATCCAGACATATTTTCGACTAATCCCAAGATCCTGATGCCAACTTTCCTACAAAAGTTGATCTCGCGACGGACATCTTGAAGCGCCACCTCCTGTGGGGTTGTGATCAGCACAGCTCCATCAATGCCGCTCTCCTTCAGGTACTGGACTATGCTCAGGTGCTCGTCGGATGTTCCAGGAGGTGTGTCGATAAGAAGATAATCTAATTCCCCCCAATCGACATCCTTCAGAAACTGAGATATTAAACCATTCTTTTTTGGACCACGCCACATGATGGCGTCTCGCGACGTCGGGAGCATGAATCCCACAGACATTACGGCCATATTATCTTGCACATAAACAGGCGACCATCCTGAGGAGGAAGAGTGCACTTGCTCTGAAGCAATACCTAAAATAGTCGGGATGGATGGCCCACAAATGTCCACATCCATAATTCCAATCTTAAAGATGTTAAGAGATACGAAAACCGTTGCGGGACTGATAAGATGCATACCTGAACATTCTCATCAGCCGCAAACGCCCAACCAAGCTGGGCCGTGAAGGTAGATTTACCTACACCGCCTTTGCCTGATAGGATCAAAATTTTGCGCTTCACATTCAACATGCGCTGCTTGATAAAAGGTAGAGCAGAATCTGGAAGTTTTGTGGCGCCCGAAGCACATATTTCTCGATTATCGCAGCCAGCACATGCGTTTGATTTGCCTGCGAGTTCTGAGTCCGTCCCCTGTGTATCAAAAGAAAGCGTTGCAATAGATATCTTATGGAGGAACTTGAGAACTAACTGGACAATGCTCAGGTGCATTAGCAGGGACAGATTGAGGATCAGGAACCGTTGTAGCAGATTGCAGAGCAATCATATAGATCGTGGTTAGGATCACTAAGCGCTGTTGCCACCTGTTTGCTTCAAAATAACCGCGAAATATTTTTCGCCCGTGCATACTACATATATACTGCGCGTATGTGGGATAATAAAGTACACTTATTGGAAGAAAAATGATGTCTCTGAAAGGTATCTGGAAGCACCAACAGGTGATAGGGATAAGAGTCTGAATTCAGTCATGTGGAGTGAGAAGAGGGATATATCATGTGCGTTGACGAACTGCTGGTGAAGGATAGCCATTCATACCAGGATTGTAGGGCTGGTTGGGTTGGGTTTGGATCTGGTCACCAGGCGACCGTGATGACCCCACAAAGGATGATGGTCGGGATGAAGGACTATTGGTATTACTTAATCGAGGTAGTTGGGATGGAGGTGTCCATTCTTCCATCTGGGGATTCCGATTTGCGTTTTGCATTATACCTGGAGGGAGGGGCGGCGAACTGGAAGGTATGTATGACTCATTATTTTGAGGCATGTTAGAAGGCATTCTCATACTGCGCTCCGAGTTAGATGGGCCTCCGAAGGGAGTTCCAGGTGGTCGTTCAGCGATAGGTGAGGGATATCGTGGAGGTCCCCCATTACCTGAGCCATTATAGGGTGTTCCCGGTGACGGCCGCCCGTTTATCCCTTTCATACGTATATAAGTATCGCATTTCTTCATAAACTCTTTTCCAGGAAGATCCAGTGAATTAGCAAAGTATTCTTGATCGTGAAGGATAGAAAGAAATTCTTGTGGGACCGCAAAAAACTCGTCTTGATTCTCCATTAGCGAGGTCATGACGCGAAAGCCGCTGAAAGTTTCATCTTTCATAGCATCGCGACCCCGAGCATAAAGGATACTTGGACAGATTACTGTTGCAAGGTTGCTGAGGTCCATTTTACTTCCGGTCTCAGCGTCCAAGTGCGCAAAGGAGGCCACCCATTTCAAGAACACGAATAAAACCTCCATTGTATCTCGATGACTCTTTGGTAATATGAGGGATATCAAATGCAGGTATCGCTTCCGATCCTCATCGGATGGAAGTGCTAATATTATCGTTCGAATCAAAATGGATCAATGTTTAATGAAGTTTGACGCACATTGAGATGAGACGAACAACCGATGCAGCTTGAAGGTCATCAATGGATCTGGCAAATCTCGAAAGAATTTTTTGAGTAATGCAGCAAGCTGTACAGGATTATCTTGCGTCAGATCAACAGACGAAGGATCTCGGTCGATTGCGTCTGTTAATTCTCGCAACCGTCGAATGTTTCCATTTTTACGGAAGATGCCTTCGATCGACATATCTAGAACAAAAGTCAGGACCATAGCGAAGCGAAAAGACATTGACTTACCCATCTGTCGCATGGCTGAGATAACATCATCGATAAAACTCGGAACTCTCAAAGTCGCACGGGTGGCTCCGAGGTGCGAATCGGAACCTTCTCTTTCTACTAGAAGCTCCAAAGGCACGCCGAAAACGCCTGACAATATACTCAGCTACTAGAAAATATGAGATTTACGAAGGGGACCAACCTTTCTTCTTGATATTCTTCTTATCTTTGTCGCCCTTGAAGAGTTTGTTCCAAAACCCACTCTTCTTAGTTTCTATCATCTCCAATATCTCGTCGAGATCAAACTGGTCCTTCAAAGGAGAGCGCGTCAAAGCAAGGACAGCACAATGCTTAACGATAGCCAGCTCCAATGCACTCAACTCTGCAATATACGGGATCGAGTTTTGTCGAGGTAGAGATCGTTGTTGTTCTCGTGCTTGAGCAACTTGCATCAATTGTGGAATATCAGCGAGGGTCAAGGCATCGTCCCGCTTGGATATGGTTTGCTCATCGCCCCCAGAAGGTGAGTTCGGCGCGCTCTCATCAATGATCATTACCTCCGTGTTGCTACGAGTCAATGATGGCCGAAGATTGGCTTGTGTATCTAAAGGAAGTCTGCTGGTGCGGGGTGTGCTCTGCTGGCTGAAAGAGGAATTTTGATATTGCTGCTGTCCTGAAGGGCTTTGATACAACATTTGTCCTTGCACGGGTGGAGTATTGACATTGCTCTGCTGAGGGGAAGGCGTCCCTTGTTCATACTGCCGTTGAGGTACATCAGAAGGATGAACACTTCTCCCTGTTGGGCTCTCGACGATGGTAGAGCGTTTGGGTAGGCGTGCTGTGGCAGAAAGTTTACGATCTAGATGTACAGATTTCATGCGCATAATATCACCGGAATTTCGATATGGATCGGACTCCGGGGAAGTTACTATTAAACAAACAGCTAGGTTGAATATCAGATAAAGAAAACCTGAAAGATGCAGACCTGGCGACATCGGAACAACACCTTGTTTCTTCAAAAGAAGGTACAGGCGTCGGAGGGCAACGTTCAGTAAGAAGGCATATTGTTCCAACCGCTGAACGGCTTGAAACCCCCCTCGACATCCAGGACGAGCATGTTCAACACACAAAATCAAGGTTGGTAGCTCGCCAAATGAAATTGTGTCTTTTCGAGATTCTGGATCAAAGACAAACCCGTCTACATTGGCAGGTGGCCGGCGAGCGGTAGAGAGTTTAGGAGGTTGCTCTTGGCTTGTGACTTCCTTTTCATCTCCACTCTTCGACGATTTCTCCTTCAAGACAGGGACTGCCGCAACTTTCCCACATTGCGCACATTGAAGGCAATGCGAATGCCACCTTTGATATGTTCCCAGTCGCACACAATCTTCTTCTACTGTTAAGTTACAGCGTACGCAGAGATCCGAAGGTGGATTCAAGGAAACCTTGTTTGACCCATCTCGCTGCACGTTGGCGAATGGTGACTCGCCAGCATTTTCGGGAGCCAGACTTCGGAACCCATATGTGACGCCTTGGGTTCCGAAATTTGCAGCAGGATTAACGCTCAACGCTTCTCCATTCGAACCTTTGATCATTCTTTTCGCAGCAGGGTTGCCACCTTGCACGGCAAGAAGATGGAGTTTATCGAGAAAGGATGCCATCGCTTCTCTTATACTTTGCTCTCGTTCCAGTTTCAGTCCCCCCGTTAAAGCAATGCGTATTAGGATCTTCAAGTAATGCGCAAGGCCCGTCACGAGTGACAAAAGCTCCTGGGTCATGCCCATCCTTCGTTCTCCTGTCTCCTGTGTATGCGACAATAGCGTGAATAGCTCAACCGTTTTCCGACACAGCATACGAGCTTCGCGGACGTGTGACATCCCTAGAATTTGAGGTTGATATATATATATGTAAGGATGTATCACACTGAACCACAAACCTTTCATGTTTAAAGATGCAAAATGAAACTCAAGATCATCAATCGTGCCAAAAAGAACCTCCACATGCAGAATGAACTTCTCCGCCATTCGAATAGCGTCTAGGTATGCTCCGTTGCTGACTTGCCTTAGCATGTCCGATATACAAGAGGCGCTTGATTCTTCAAATGCAGAAAGGACGCTAGAATTGACGGTGAATGACTTGAGCGAGCAAAAGTTGAAAGAATACGTACGTCCATATGCGGTAAACCTGCTGTTCCATGCGAACCTGTCTTTCTTTCAATGATGAAGGAGTTTCTCGCTGTTCCTCTTCAATATAAGCAGGTTCTTCGGGACCTCCGTCTATAGAAGCGGAACTAGTTGGTCTCCGAGACGAAACCTTGACGTTCCAAAACTAGACCATGGGCTTGAGGAAAATGTTCTAGTTTTGAGATGAATTACCCACTTTGTTGATCATATAACACTCGGGATGCCAACATTCATCTCTCATGTTGCGATTGATCTCCACAAATTGTTTGAGAATCGCAGTGTTGCATCCCGCACATTTGGTTGCAAAGCGTGTCGAATAATGAAAGTGACAATAAACGTCTCCATCGTGCTCGTAATAGGAGTCCTGGGGTCCAAAGAGAGTGGAGCATAATGAGCATGTGAAATGTTCGACGTGATACTTCTTGTCTAGACCAAAGCAGGATTAAAAAAAACAGGCTTTAGAGAATGGTTGCGGTACGTACTGCAGGCCGTAATATAACTTCCTCGCAGCGCCATCCCACACTTTGCACATATGAGGTTTAAACGCCGAAAATAATCACGCTCGCAGAGCGGACTCTGTTTGCCCCCTGGCCCGTCGATAGGAAAGAATTTAGAAGCAACCACTTCGCCGCAGTCCTACAGGGTGGTGAGAAAGGAAACGTCGCAAGAAATAGATAACAGTCGTACCAAGCATTTGAAACAGTTTAAATGAAATACTGCACCCAATGCTCGAACAAAAGGCCCTTGCATTGCTTTGCCACACGCCAAGCATGATCTAGATATGAGCATAAAGGGTGAGACCAAGATAACAGTCAGTATTAGCTGAAGAAGGCAAAAAAAAAAAGACTTACGTTGAGGCTAGACTGACAGATGTGGAGGTTCGTGGAGGTTTCGAGGTGGTTGAGTTTGAGTTTGTAGAGGATTCTTCAGAGTGAGCAGAGGAATAGTAGGGAAGACTAGTTTTCGGTGAGTGATCTGAATGGCTTGAAGATGAGGGCTGCTTGGATTGACTAGATCCTCCAGGAGTACTTGGTCGACTACCACCGGAGGAGAGGAGAGCTGGCGATGGCCTCGGAGAAGCAGTAGAAAAGGATTCAGGGTTATAGTTTGAGGTACTGGCATGATTAAGGTCTTCACTGCGAGCCTTAGGATAGGGAATATTCGCAGAGAGATTATGATCTGATTTCGAGGCACCGACAGTTGACGATCGTGTTGGGAGGTTGGGACGGTCGGGAATCCTGGAGGCGCTTATCGGAGGCGCTGAATAAGGGAGTCTACCTTGATTCGATGGGTAAGCCTCAAGTTGTTCGTTGCGTATAAGGTCAAGATTGGTGGGGACTCCTAAGGTGCCTACATTCTGTTGCTGGGAATTTAATCTTGGAGACGGTGTTCGTCCATGATCCCAGTCTCTGCTCATAGCTTGAAGGCCAATATGAGCTGAGCAGAAGGTCGATAAGGGGGTCAGAGATGAAGACTATGAGAGATACAGACAAGACTGCGACACCGTGCACGACAACGACCTCCCAAAGGCGTGACATCGTGTGACATTTTGTGACTTCTGCTACAGGAGCAAGGAAAGGTTACTTTTGGACACTTTACTTAAATACTTCAAGGTCAAGTTGGATTGATAGATGGCATCTAGGGAAGGACACCAAATCTGTCGGCACGCTTTGGGACGAGTGAACTGCCGTCAGATCGGCCAGACACGCACCGCGCACTGCGCCTTCGACAGTGCCGGATCGTATACGTAACCCATTGCAAGCTTAAAATATGCATACGCCGACTGAACCATTCCTCAAATTTCAAAGATGTATCAGTATTATCGTGGTCCCAGTCGCATTGTGTGGTTTCTCATTGGCGCTGTTACTGCCAACTGGTGGCTCAAACGCAAAGACGCCGACTCTCGCATATTCGGCCACTGCATGCGACTAAAATACCAGACGCCCCCACCCACTACTACCCCTTCCGTCCCTGATTCTTGGTCTGTCACCCTTCGGGACATTCCAAAAGCTATCAATCACATCCCTCTTGGTGGTGAACAGCAGCAGTCATGGCAACAAGAGAAAGAACATTTGGCCAATATCTCGCGAAAGGCTGCAGATGCTGTACGAGTTGTCTATCTATCTCATCTACATTCCCATAGCTCATAACTTCTTAGATGGCTGACTTAACTGAAGCAACGCTTGAATCCGTGCTGTGTGCGGCCGAGGCTCTAAAGGCTGTGGGTTATCTCATCGGCGCTTATCCCAACATATCTCTAAACCTGATTCATATAACAATTTCAGAAAATTACTGAACATCGTGCTAGTCGCGAAAAACAGCAGAATATTATCGAGCAAGAGACACAGGAGACTGGGGATTTGCCGCCTCCTGTTCAACGACGATAACTTTACAAACTCCCAATTACTTATTATCATTCCCCCCTAACCCCTCTGGTACAAAGTAGCAAAACATAAATGTGTTATATCATGTCATTTGGTCCTTCGAATGATCAATTGGCCATTGGTCATGTTTGGACTCCCTGGACATTCCTCTCATCGTCGGGCAAAGTAGGCCCACCCCGTCTTCGGTTGACATAATTAGGAGCCTGTGGGTTCAAAAATCCTTGCTCTTCGGCTAGGAAGGAGGTGGTGATATGAAATCAAAATAAGTGGATGAAGGCCAACGAAAAGCAAGGCTCACGCGTGGATGACCAGAAGTAAGTAATTAGACCTGCAATGACGACTGCGAAAGCAATAAAGTATAGCCAGAATGGATGATAATGCTATGCAATAATTTCAACACAAGGTCTAGACGGATAATCCAAGGACGCCTACGAAAAGGAACAATCCTTAAAAACACGATAAATCATCAATTCCAAGGTACGCGGAGTGAAGAAAAAAATCAAACCATACCGAAGAGGAGCCCGTAAAAGTCACTGGATAGTAGGCTAAGATTGTAGTATGTCGAAGAGGCCAGGCGGTACAGCAGAGGTGAAACCGTATAAAGAATCAACATCGCTAAAGTCTATGAGCATGCGGCCGACATCTCTTCAAGATATAAAGATTCGTTACCGCATGTATAAGCCATTAAGAGCCCAACTGATAAAGAGTTTCTCGTCAATTTCTTTTTTGATACGGAGCTGGGTCGCTTACTGGTTGCGCCATTCCATGTAACCTCCGTCATTGCTTTCCACTCCAAAGCGGAAGCTTGTATGCCACTAATCAAGAAGCCCCACATCCCAAGTTGGCCAACGACCTAGAAGGTTTAAGTTCTCGTTTCTTCACTTCACTGAAAGATCGACTTGCTTCATATAAAGGCCGTTTTCTAACAAAAAATTCTTCCGTCGCATTCGCTAGTTTATTTTGATATTACAAGACTGTCCAGGAGAGCACAATCCAGGACTCACTAAAACCATATAGGGTAGCTCCGGCAATCATGAAGCCATCGCCTTTTGCTCTGCTGACTGCGTGCCAATCTTTCTTGGTCAATTCGTCGGAGGCGACAAGTAAGCCGAGACCAACTATACAGACAAAGACCCCCTATGCAATAGAATGAATATGAAAGTCATGTTATAGTAATTCATATCGTACGAGAAGTTGGGTCCAGTGGTACTTGGTGCGCATATACAGCCAAGCGAAAAAAAGGCAGGAAGGGATTGCCCATCTGGAAGAAAAGATTGGCAATCAATTAATTATCTCGTTTGCAAAAACTTACGCATCGAGAAGCATACAGGACAACAAGTCTGTAAATTGATACGCCTACAAGCGTCCGATATAGTTGCAATTGATAAGGGTCTGAGCCATAAAAATTCCTATAACGTACCTTGACCACTAGGAAGTTACCTTCGACATCGCAAGCAGCAAGAATGGCGTCTGCAGAATGGGTTTACTAAGTAAAATAAACGCCTGAGACGCGTTTAACCGCACATTTCCATCCATCATGGAGAATAACTTTTCCCCAGCCTTTAAATCCATCTATGATGCACAATCAAATGTCTCTCTCATGACGAAATCAGAAAATACACATACACTGATAAATAGTGTAAGGTGTATAGATTATGAATAGACAAAAATAGCTTTGAAATTGAAATTAGACGCGACCCGTGGAATGAGCCTGCAAATGAGCGACATACAGCAAGAATCCTTGAGTTGTGGATAAAGTCCAACCTCGAGTAACGAGTTCTGTGGTGGTAACATTTGTACAAGTGATGCAGAGAGAGGCTATTTGCCCTGCCAACAGAGATAGGATGAAGCGGCGGGTCCATACGCTCTTCCAACGAGCCGCGAAGCTTCTCGCGAAAGCCTTTGGAGAAGAATAGATAATAGCTGGGCGAGCAGGAACCTGTATCTCAGCAGCGACCGAACCATGGTCGCTGAAGCTCTTTCTCCCGTCTTGATCACCGTCATTGTTACCTGACATTGTGAACGATAGCAAAAAGGAAGTACTCAGTGGAGCCTGTGAAATAATAGCTCCGTTTTATATGTACAGGAGCGCATGGCAGTGATGACACGGATACGGGATGCATCAAGGTACAATCAAGCAGTTTATTTTTAACTCAACGCATTGACAAGTGAGTTTTTTACAGCTTTTTACTCACCTGTTGATCAGTGCTCCAACTCCCAAGTTGGAGTCCAACGACGACGACGATGACCTCCCATACATGTTATACCATGTAAGTTATTCAACAGCTAACCAGCAGCCAGAAAAGAACCTGTCGAAATTAGTACCTCTCGGTATGAAGAGGGCAGGATACTTTATCTTCTGGAAATACTGCCATCTTGGCAGACGATGACAGCCTCCACTGGCAGATAAAGTTCGTTTGTTTCCAGGCTGGCGTGCTTATAGCCATAACATCACAGGATGAAGACAAGTGACCAGGCTGGATTTGGAAATATATAGAAGGCACTCTGAGTAAAGATAACGTTGTCTGTGTATTCAACTTGCAACTTGAAGGATTCAAGAATAGTGAATATACAAGTCATTGACATGGGAAGAATACGTATTCCATGAATTACTACATTGTTGCGCTTTATACACTCTATCATTTCACCCGCGAGACGCATTTGCAGCTTGAGCCTTTCTGAGATTTTTGGACTCGTTGGCCCGTTTGGCAAAGACCGGATGACGCGGAGCCGCCGATGGACCTGTACGTCCGATTGCCTTGTTGGCCGACTTGTTTTTCTCAATATATGACATATGGTGACCTCCGCTGAGAGCTGTGAGCGATCCAGATGTTCTCTGCGCCGCCGGAAATCCAAAATGCTTTGATGTCACGGTGCCTGCCAAGTCGCCTTCAACCGCACGAACATCTGTTCCAAGATCCGCATCGTTGTCGTTGGCGATCAGAACAGACTGGAGAAGTTCAATCTGCTCATCCTGAGTTTTATACACCAAGTCAGGTAGATTCTCGAGTCCATCAAGATGTGTGATGACTTTGAAAGCATAACCTTGGTCGATCAGGAATTGTTGGCGTTTTGTACTGTAGTACATCTCCTGTGTGTCCTTGGAAACAAGAGAGTAAAAAAACGCATTGAAACCTTCATCGTTTCTTCGTTTGGCACGCAATATCCGACCTATTTCCATGTTGTAAAATTCAAGATATGATTTACAGCGTATCTCACTCACCAAGGCGTTGAGCCTCTTGACGTCGAGAACCGAAATGCGACGATATTTGAATGAGACATGTGGCTTCCGGTAAATCAATGGAGGTATCGCCAACCTGAAACAAGTCGTTAGACATTTAGCTACTTTATGACATTTTGACATGCCTTCGAAAGAAATATTGTGTTAACTCGAGGATCGTGTTGGAACTTCGATAGAATCAACATTCGCTCCGCCTGTCCAACCCCACCGTGAATGAACAGTTTACCCAAGCGTCGAGCATATGCCTGCAGACGCAGTGAGAATCATGTAGATGAGTTCAACATCAATACATACCTCCAGTGCAAATACATTGTCAGAAAAAACGATAATCTTGTCACCTCGATCTTCATGGTATTTTATCAGAAACTGGCATGACTGGAATTTTTTGGGGTTCATGCAGTACAATAGCATACGCTTGCGCGATTGTTCCTTGAGATATTCACGGTAAAACTCCGGCGTCATTGGGCACCACACCTCGGCGCACTTTGGACACAGTGAGTAGCACAACGATAACTGAGAAACACTACAAACCTGAACATTTGCAATATGGCCTTTGGCAGCCAGATCCCTATCATCACTTGAGAGGAAGTACTATTGCGAGTAGACAAGAATAGCTTACATCCAGTTAGCTTCGTACAATTTCGGACCAATCATATAGTTCAGGTCGGCAATCTTGTCATCCTCACGGACGAGAGTAGCTGAAATTTTGGAATTTAGCGAGTTGAGCCTGTTTAACTCTAGGGCTCCTCACCAGTAAGGCCTAATTTTGAATGTGCTTTGATGGTTGTAACAACCCGACGGAACATTGCCGCTGGAACCACGTGCACTTCATCGAGTAAGATAAAACCCCATTCACGCCCGGTAAGAAAGTCCATCATCTTCTTCGATTCGTGTGATCTGTTATGTGTGTTTGCAACCATGGAGTATGTTGACACCAGGATCCCACTTTCACCTGCAAACTGGGCAAGAGATTCGTTGATTTGACTTTAATGTATGGCATTGAGAGAAACCGACCTTTTCTTTTTGGTCGGCAGTGAACACAGCTATTTGACGGTCGGTCACATTTGACCATTGAAGAAATTGTTGTCTCCATTGCATGACAGACACTCTGACGAGATTGATAAGGAAGACACTGGAAAAGAACGGGCAAAAACTTACGATGATGTGCAGAGTACAAGACATGACTTCTTGATAGTACAAGCTGCAGTAATTCCGACAAGGGTTTTGCCTGCACCACATGGCAACACAATGATTCCCGAACGTGCACGGCTATTCCAAATCTGAGACGCGAATCGATGCTTTTGGTAAATACACGAACCCGTTTCCGAACATCTTGCTTAGACTGGTTTCCTGGTAGGGGCGAATGACCGTCGCAGGCTTCAAATCAATATCTAGATTGGCATTGACGGTGTCATTACGAAAGTCATATTCTTCCAACATAGGGTATTCCAGCTCATTGCATCGTTTCTTGACTTCCTGTGGACATAATCTGATTAAATGGGCTAAAGATACCAACGTGTAGGTCTCACATCTATTTTAGCATCTAGAATTTGGAAGGCATGGACGCTCTCATCCTCCTCCTCAATCTCATCTAGAAGACAAATGAGGTCCAGATGAACGTGCACAAAAAAAAATTACCTGAATCGACGCCGACCACAGAAGTGAACAAATCTGCGTCAGATGGATTATTGTTAGATGCGATTTGGGGCAGTTTGCCGTCAATGTTATCATCTTTTTTCTCCGACTCTTTAGTACCTGGTATCACCAAGTTGCCTCTTGCAGGAGCCTTGGAAGTAGTCAGCGTTGCACTTTTAATGCTAGTATCCGCCGAAATGGTGGCAATGCGGGCTTCGCGAATTACTGTGTCTTTCAAGAGCAGTTGCAGAGTTTCCGGATGACTTGACTCGACAAAGTACTTATTGTGCTTTAAAACAAGCTTGACTTTCCCATAACTAAGCGTGCAGGCTCGAATGAACGAAACAATAGTATCCGGAACAGGAACCTTTCATGCAGCATAAGTGAAATCTGCAAATTATTAAAGAAAGTCTACCTCTACCCTCACCTTCGAGAGACGGCCAAGAACCTGACCAAGACACAAATGTTGAGCAATGTCATAAAATCAGTGAGTCTGTATTCACAAACTTCAATGATGTCATCCGTTTGCAAACCAACCGAAACCGCAGCATAAAGTGAGTACGATGTAAGTTTGTATTCATGTATCATTGCAGGCCTAAAGCGAATGAGTAGCGCCTATGACGGGCGGTATTGATGGGCCATACCTACTGACTGGCTCGCTTATCGCTGTAAGAAAATCCTGCGCTTGCTCCGCTATGGGGGAAAAGGCTTCCAAGATGATATGGCCATCTTCTGGACTTATCCAGAGTGGCCGAGAGAGATGGTCTTGCTTGAGGTGTAGTAATGAGAAGTCCTGGCCCCTAAAGATTTCGGATATTGATTCATTTTGTTGGCTACGATGGACATCGAATGAGGAAAGATCGGGAAAGAGCTGCTTCTCGTGTCTGCGCTTAGTTTCGGCCACCTTACGGGTAAGAGCGCTTAGTCTGATGACTGCTCCCCGAGGAATATATGATGAATCAGGTGGAGAAGGTGGGATCACGTCATCTTCATTTGCAATGTCAAGGTAGTCGTCGTTCGTCTTCAACCGTTTTGTTGACGGTCCAGGAGATGCTAGAGAGGTTCAGACTATATGTGGTAGGTGTACCCAGTGCTTGCAAGAACGACACTGACCTTCTGCGATGCGTTTCTCCGACATGATTTGCGATTCACAAGACTGCTTTTATCAGGTAGCGTCCTTCAGGCAAATTGTCTTTTTACTGTGGACAAATGACGAAGCAATCAAGCAATAGATTCGTAGTGAGGTACCACATAAGTGTTTAAATTGAAACTCAGACCAAAATATGACTCACTCCGATCCCAAGTTCCCTTACATTGATGCCGCTTTCTCGGCAGACTCACCTTTGATGGCAGGTGCCAAGCGCTCTTGCAACGCGACTGAGCACGATGGGCAAAGACAATTCATCAACCTCAGAACCTATACCTGCACCGGAAGACAATGTAAAGCCTCTGAACTACAAAGAGCAATTCTCAGTACGTAGCGTCGTTTTGTCTATGGGTGTCTTGTAGCACTCAAGTTCATAATTTATTTACATTGGGATTGGGCAGGGGCGGCATGTCACCTCGAAATTTATTGAGTGCATAAAGTGTGAATACTATTATGAGTTAAGCCTGACTGGTATATCAGCCCTTGTGCGGCGGCCTCCAAGGCTTCCATGGATTGTTTGAATCGAAATGACTACGACAGAGACGCCTGTTTGGATTACTTCCAGGCCTACAGGGATTGTAAAAATACTTGGGTGAGTGTTTGTTGCACATGGGTTGCATATGGAGACGGAATTCAAGATATTCTGCCAGATCAAGCAGAGAAAGGAGGACAGACGAGCTGGCCGAGCGTGAGTGTAAGACGCCGTCTCTTACAATAACTGGGTGGTTGGCTCATCTTAACTATATTCCAGTATTGGCTGACGGTCGTCTTTTTTTTTCTGGTCAATACACTTCTAGAACATTCTCTGGAATGTGAATGTGGCATTAATTCAACTTGATGACCTTCATAACACGATCATTCAAACCATTTCTTTTTCCAATCAAAGTCATAGTTCCTGGCTGATATTTTTTTAGGAATTTCCATGTTAACATATAATTATAACCCATATCTATACCCCTTTCCTGTACAGTTCGCCGGCAAGCTGCGCAGAACATCCACTCAAAAACGCCTCGTAAACTTTTTAATTCTCTGAGCCGTTATCCCCAGTACCATGAACCCACGCTACATTGCGATATTCCGAGTCGGACTCATCTCACCCCAACATTGACCTCGATAGCGACATTCAAGGTCGAGACATTGGTTGTCTGTGAGGCCCAAGGGCTACTGAACGGCGCAAACAGACGGTTTCGTCCATCTGGGTTCTTTCTCGTGGATAACCATGGAAATGTGCATGACATAGGGGACCTATTTTCGTACATCCTGGACAGTGCGGAGCGCCTCGCTGAGATAGCCGCCGATCCGGAATGCGATTTTAATGAACTTGATCAGAAAGCGCCGACTTTTGAAAGCAACAGCGGTCCTCAAAAGCAACAGGTTAACGGCGCAAACAGACAGTTTCATCCATCTGGGTTTTTCTCGTGGATAACCACGGCAATGCGCATGACATAGTGGACCTATCATCGTAAGGCACCGACGGCGTGGAACGCCTCCAACACATGCAAGCTGAGAGAGCCGCCGATCTGGAATGAACTCGTTCAGAGTGCGCTGGTACTGGCAGAGCTCCTGAGATCAATTCGGGAAACCAGGAGTGGTGATGTATCCATGGATTCTAGCCCAAGCAAGATGGACGAGGAAACATGCGGGAAAGACATTCAGATAAGTACAAATATACATTAAAAAATGGCTGTTTAACTGATTAATTTTTCATAGGAGGCGGTCGAGAACACTGTCAGAGAGCTAATGGGATGGGCATTGAAGCAGACGGTCCACGACGTGCGTAATCTTCCTAAACCTCATGGTGACAATGAGCCGCCTCGCAAATTGTTGGACGGTCCTCTCAATCCTCAAATATGCGAAAGTGAGCTCCCAATTTATGACACACTCAGTAGCTTCGGCGAAAGTTGACTTACTATACATCCACAAGTTTTATTGAAAATCAAACAATCCCACACTTAAGTAGATCCGTCACGGTACGGTACCGCCCGGACTCATCCACAGCATACAATGAGCAGTACAATATAACACTGAGTGAGAATGCAAGGGGCAGAGATGCGTGTGCCATGTGGTATAGGCGTTTTACATTATAAGCAAGCATCAATATATTGGCTTGCCTACATCCGAATCGCCAGAGGCCACAAAGGTTTCAAGGGTAGTGAAAGTGTACTTATCCTTTCAAGTTCTTCATATATGCGTCCCAGGCACCAGGCCCAAATCCTCTGTTTTTCCCCAGAGCCTCATCGATAACTTTCATAATCGCAAGGACTTTCTCATCTTCCCACTTCCTTCCCACGATTTGGATATTGACTGGCATTCCCTTCGTTGCTTCGGGATTATATAAGGAGTTTGTTCCGTGATAGATTCCACCTTCGAAGACAGGAGAGCCATGCCCAGGCCCTGTCATCCAATCGTCTGTGAGCATGTCCTTCGCAGGGTCAACGCGCGTTACTGGTATGCATCCTGTGGGCAGATCCAGAACATTGTACAGAACAGTGGCGATAGCCAAAGCAGAATAATTATTGCAGCCACTGGAAATAAATTAGATTGGACGATGGCTATGTAGAAAAACCATGAATCTACCCATGAGGCACTTGTGGCAGGGCTTGGACGGGTGCAATGATACCGTCAAACCCGTTCTTGTCCAACACCTGATATTTGCTATGACGATGACTTCGTGGTGATAAACATGAACGCACCGTCTCGTAAAATCGTTTGGTATAAGCATTCTTTTCGGCGATCAATTTCCAGTAGTCGTGGACGGACTTTGACTTTGCGACTCTAACGGTGTCAGCGAATAACTTGTCATGCCAGAATGTCTCCAGGATCCATGCAGCAAATGTTCGCAGGATCGCTGTTTGTCCATTAAACCGGGGTGAAAGCGATGGATGGTACGACGACTACAGAACTCACAAGGGACTGCCGGGCCTAGCGTAACCAGAAACAAAGCATCTTCCTGTCATTGTCAACAACGAAGGTTTGATAAATGCATTAGATAATAACATTCAGCAGACCTTTGGATCGGGACCGAGATGACTGAGCATTGTTTTATAGCCATCAGCCGATGTGAGGCCTACGAAGACCTTCAAAGCAACTTCAACTATAGTACCAAGGTAAGCAATAATTTTGGAGACGATTTATTGCTAATGACCTGCTGGTACTTCAAATTCAATACATTCGTGTCCTGCCCTGCGAAGGGCCTCGACTGTCTCTGAGACGGCACGTTGACAGGAAGGGGAAGCCTTGATGTAATTGTCTGTGCCATAGTCAGTGGACGATTTTTATTGTATATGGACATAACTTTGCAACCTGAAGTATAATATCCAAAGCGCAATTTGTGGGGTAATTGGACGTCACGAAAGGGGATTGGGGCAATGGAGTAATTCGAGCTTTTGGAACCGAAAGCAACGCGAGCAATTAGCTCAAGATCTTCAATAGAACTAAAGGTTCAAAGTTAACCAGGAGGATGTAAAGTACAAGACGAGCGTGCAGGCATACCGCCCCATGGGACCCGCTACGGATACGATGCCGTCAAAGCCAGGAACAGGACCTTTGAAAACATATAGCGTGAATCAGTAAATGAAATGAAAGAGAGAAGATGCGTTACCTTTAGCACCCGTGTAAGATATTCTTCCGCCCCCAGGTTTTAGAGAATATAAGCCACAGTACGCCGTTGGTATTCTTAGACTTCCTCCAATGTCGCTTCCAATGCCCACAGCTGAGCCATCCATAGCCAGAAGGGCGGCCTCGCCTCCGGAACTACCTCCGCAAGTGTAGTTTTCGTTATATGGATTGGTGGTGCGGCCCCAGACGGGATTAGAGCATTCGAAGGCGAACATAGTCTGCGGAATATTTGTCTTGACATAAATGATAGCCCCCGCCTTCAAAAGCTGGTCAACGATCTAAAAAAAAAGTAAACAGCAGTGAGGAAGAATATTGAGAATCATGAGTTGTTTACAAGCCATACATCAGCATTATTGGTGGCCGGGTTGTGGGCCCATTGTGAGAAGCCCAGAGAGGTATCGTAGTCGACAACATCGACTGATGAGCAAAGGTGAAGCCATAACATAATTTAACCCGGACATAAGTAGCTCACATTGCTCTTTGATGCTGACCTAAAACAGAGAACATGTGAATCAAGAAAGAGATATAAAAGCAAAAAACGCGTACAGGTACGCCATGGAGAGGACCTTGTAACTTTTTTGTAGCCGCAAATTCCCTGTCAAGTTCACTGGCACGGCGTCTCGCTGGTTCTAGCATTACTAGAAGAATCATGAAATATCCTAGTCATCAGTGCGAAATATCATTTCCACAGAAAGTAGAACAAGACGAGACCTTCTGTAAGGCAGTTAGTTTTGGAATGTGCAAATGCAGCACGAGCGATATACGCTTCCAGAACCTCTGAAGCTGACCATTCACCGTTCTCGATGCGTGTCACGATTTCGGAAGCTAGGGGACAAAAACAAAATAATTGGTTCATCATCGTCAATATGTGAGTTGGTGAACGAACCTGTTGCTTTTAGAAAGACATATTGGGCTTCCGACGCGTCACGCACATCGGCCAGAGCCACGGTGCGTTGGTGGCGCTTCTCTTCGACGATGGCCTTGTTGGAGACTGAGAAAGGCCACATTTGTAGTGGAGATGGTCAGAGATGGCCTCCAATTCACATCATAGATGTAATTTATAGCATTGGTTGTGATCGGCCCTGATGATCCGGCCCTTTCGGTTGCTCTCGTTCCGACGCTTGCAATTGAATCGTTAGACTCTCAGATCTCAGACTCTGGGTCTTTTCTGCTGTCAGCGCCATTTTCTACAGGACCCGGTATTGACCCCGGCATAGCTGTAAAGTGGGCGAAAGTAATTTTACCCATGGTTCGTTGCCAAGAGAAGCCGTAGTAACCTCCCATCCAATAACTCAGGTTGACAAAGAGGTATAAGGAGACCAATTACCATATTCTTTCCCCCATTCCATGTGCAAAATTTCTGGATAAGTACGGCGTAAGATCGAACAGGTTGGATACAATGAGGTATCCGTAGGAAATGTCGTATGGGACGATCACTCAGCGACTCACTCCGGCTGCAGTGTTGTCATTCGACTTGATTCAACCTGCTGGATCAATAACAGGAAAAGGGAGGTACACCAATGTTAAGTGCCATCCAGCCCGCATATGGTGACCTTGAATCACTCTTTGAGAAACGAATGTATTTATATCTCGTGATTCATCCAAAGGTTGCCCAAAGGCTATATGCAAGTACAACCTTATCACAAGGTTTCGAGTATATCTCATTGTGCAAGCCTTAATCCCCCCTGCGCTGTCGTCCATTGTTCAGCAGCCGTAATTGCTTGCGAAACAATGCTCAATATCTTTTCAGTGTCTTCCATACCAACACTGAAGCGAACCTAAGGTAAAGATCGGATTAAATTTGTATGATGGAGAGGAGAAAACCAATAACATACCAAACTCTCTTCTAGTGTGTGGTCTCTGGCCCACTGCAATTTTTCAGGCGGGAACGCAAGAGCCACAAAAGGTGTCGCCAGGGTGACTATAGTCCCCAGAGTTGGTCCTTTGTAGCATTGTAGAGAATGGTAGAACACCTTCGCCGCCCCAACAGAAGTAAAAGACACAGACAGAAGATAGCTATAGCCTATTTCGGTGATTCCTGCCTCGACGGCAGCAGTGTTACGGCAGCGGTCGTAGTTTTCGCGCGTTTGGTACTTGGGATAGAAGACTTCTTGCACAATAGCATTTTTCGTCCCAGCCACGGCTGATTGTGCATGAAGCATATCAGCGAGTGCCTCAGCATTCCGGTTGGTGGCAGCAATGCGCTCCACAATTTCGCGAAAGTTTAACTCCATGACTAGTGCATCATGACCGAAGTAGGTATCTTCATACGTTGCGACCATATATGCCTTGAATTCAGCGTAAAATGGTGAGATGGGGTTAAGCATCAATCTGCGGAAAATAAGTAACATGGAATTATCAATGACTTGAATTTAAAGAATGCTTACGCGCCACCAAGGACATTGGCCAGACCGCTGAATATCTTCGTGAGGCTGCTGAGAACGACATCGGCAAAGGGCAGTACTTGAACATTGAGATAGGACCCCACGGTCTCATCAATGATGATCGGGAAGTGGTATAAATCAGCAAGTGCACGCAAACGTGGAAGGTCCGGACTATGAAGCTGTGGGTTTCCAGGAAATCGGTGAAAAGCGCCAATATAGCAGGTCGGTCGGGTGTACCTTTTTTAAGGTGTTCTAGATCATCAATGCTGTCATTGGTGAAGAGATGAAACCCTGGAGTTGACAATCCCAGGAAATTGTATGAATCAAGGTAAATGATACTAAGGCGCATCAATATGGACTCCATCTAGATAACACGATCGTGACTGACTTGACATGGGCATATTTCAAGGTGTTTGAACCAATCCTTGGGCCAATAGTGCCAGCCAGTAGTTGATGGCACCGCCAAAATAGCGCTCATCTCAGTAGGATAGAGAAAGACATCCTCTATGGAGACCCCAGGGACGCCTCTAATGTTGCCTCTTCCTTGTATAATACCAGCATACCGCACCCGAATCGCGTCTTTTGCGTCCTTGACAGACGAAAGCGGAATGTGTTTCTGGTAGTATTCAGAGTACAGATGGTCTGGATGATGAGGAAGACCGAGTTTGGATTCACACTGCTCGTCTCCACTTAAGCATAAAAGACATTGATCGGCCAGTCTGGATGAGATGCCCTCGCCAGCAAAAGTCCAAAACTTCATGATTGTTGTCTCCTGATCTTTAGGGAAAAGAAGGGCAAATACTTTATAGGCCAGAGGTGTACTGAATACCTCATTGATATGATGGACTTCGGCTTTGGGAGATGATTGCGGGAAACGTTGACGAGCGAACGAACAACATGCTTCTGCAGTCTTAAGGGAAGGAAATAATAGACAATATGTTCCATCCTCACATTTGGATGCTGATAGTATTATGTTCGCCAGCTAAGCAGCAAAAAACATGAAGAATAAACATGAACGCAAAAGGTAATATAACAATAACATACCTGTTTCAAGAACGGATGAATGACGAAGCGGGCACTGCTGGCACTGGGTGGTGTTTCCCCCAGAAAAACCCATTTCTAGACATGTTTTGTGATTTCTAAAGGGTTTTTCCCATGGAAACACAAAGGGTGTTTCTGAAAGGAAAATTTGAGAAACACATTATGTGTTTCTTTCATGTTTCCCATAGATGGATTTTTTGTTTTTCTCAGGATTTATCTATATGAAACATGCTTTCTTTGTTTCAAACAAAGAAAGAAACACTTATCATGTTTCAAAAAGATAAATTTTGAGAAAAACAAAAAATTTATCTAAGGGAAACTGTCATGGTCCGTGCTCGGTCACGTTCTTTCCGAAGAACAATCAAAGGACGGCTCCGACGGAGTCTCCGATGATGGCCGCCTCACCATTGTTCAGTGCCACCATTACCACTGGCCACCTTCGTCAGACTTATATCGGAGCTCCGTCGGAATACTCCCTCCACTCCGCTACCACCAAAACAACCTGCATTCTTATCATTGTCATTACCAACCAACACCATGTGCTTTCTACCGCAGCACAACCACAGCCCCACCATGCTCCACACACGTTCCATGTTCCAGGCCAATCACATCGCGCACGCACCAGTCTCGAGGTCATGAGTCTCAGTCACCACAAGGACCCGCGAGGATTTATGTCGGCATCCTTCGGCACCATCCGGATTACGAGTCTCCTTGCTATATGTTCATTCTACTACCATATGCTCTTCACGATAACCCCTTATATGTTTATGTTTTGCTTCAGTATAAATACTCCAGTTTGTTGTATGTATTTTGCTAGTTCGAATATC
>Ga0193743_1000055_pt1 | contig 76693 bp, 62 predicted proteins | sample L2c2metaG_FD_143038 | JGI IMG/M metagenome (GOLD analysis project Ga0193743, IMG submission 143038) | Soil microbial communities from a riparian zone of the East river system, Colorado, United States - L2c2 | ecosystem: Environmental > Terrestrial > Soil > Riparian zone | place: USA: East River... | reverse complement strand
TCCGGGGCGGGACTGGAGAAACTAAAGTGAAGAGTTCAACTGTTAGCATGCTTTTCAACGTGGAGCGTGCGACTGAGGCCGGCCGCCCACCCCATGGAGGCCACACTCACGGAACGCCCGACATGGGCTCAGGCTGAAGGAAATCCCTTGCCGCTTGGTGTCACGTGGATTGAGGAAGAGCAGGCATTCAACTTTGCCGTTCACTCTGAACATGCGGAGAGTGTCACTCTATTGCTCTTCTCCGCCGCCGATTTGGTGAACCCCGTTCTGACGTTTCGTTTCGATTTTCTGCGCAACAAATCAGGTCGGGTTTGGCACACTCGTATCCCAATCGTACAGATTGGCGAAGCTCGCTACTATGCATACTCCGTATCGGGACAGACCGTTCCTCCACTTCATAGCTTTGACCCCCAGAAGATTCTCCTCGACCCATACGCGAAATGCATATTTTTTCCCCCCGGTTTTGATCGTGACTTGGCTATGCAGGAAGGAGCAAATGCCGGTCGCGCGCCTTTGGGAGCGCTGATGGCTCACCGCACGGCCTTTGATTGGTCCGGAGATCGGTCACCGCGGCATGAGTCCGATGCGATTATCTACGAGCTTCACGTGAGCGGTTTCACAAAGAACCCTAACTCCGGGGTAGATCCAAACATCGCAGGTACGTACGCCGGTTTGGTGGAAAAGATCCCATATCTAAAAAAACTCGGCATAACCATCGTCGAGCTTATGCCGGTCTTTCAGCGAGATCCACAAGAGGGCGACTACTGGGGCTATATGCCTCTGAACTTCTTTGCACCGCATGCGCAATATGCGAGCACGCGCGATGACGGCCAACAGCATATTGAATTTAGAGAAATGGTGAAGGCCTTTCATGAGGCTGATATCTGCGTGGTACTCGACGTCGTGTACAACCACACCTGCGAGGGCGATCATACGGGGCCGATCTACAGCTTCAAGGGTCTCGACAATGCTGGGTATTACATGCTGTCCTCGGATCCGGCAAACCCATACGCAAATTACTCAGGGACCGGCAATACCTTGAACTTCGGCCAGGCGCACGTGCGCAAGATGCTGATGGACAGCTTGCGCTACTGGAAAGAGGAAATGCATATCGACGGCTTCCGTTTTGATCTTGCGTCAGTGTTTAGCCGAAATGCCGATGGATCACTCAATTGGGGAGACGCCCCCACTTTCAGCGAAATTGCTGCCGATCCGGAGTTGAGTCGATTACATCTAATCGCAGAACCTTGGGACACGGGCGCATATCAGCTTGGTCGCGGATTTCCAGGATTGACCTGGCTTCAGTGGAATGGACGGTTTCGCGACGACGTTCGCCGTTTCCTGAATGGCGATCCGGGGATGGTCCCTGACCTGATGCGTCGCCTCTATGGCAGCGATGACTTGTTCCCCGACAGCCGCGTCGACGCGTATCACCCTTACCAGAGCGTGAACTTCGTAACTTGCCATGACGGCTTCACCCTGTACGATCTCGTCTCCTATGATCGCAAGTACAACTGGGCCAATGGTAATGACAACCGCGATGGCACGGACGCCAACTACAGTTGGAACTGTGGGCATGAAGGGGACAAAGGAGCACCATCAGAGGTGCTTGCGTTGCGCCGAAAACAGACTAAGAACTTCTGCTGTTTGCTATTGCTCTCGAACGGAACACCGATGTTGCGCGCCGGAGACGAATTCCTCAACACCCAGTCCGGCAACAACAATCCCTATAATCAAGACAACGAAACCGGATGGCTGGACTGGAGCCGTCTCCAGGCGAACGCCGACATCTTCCGTTTCTTCCAAAGCATGATTGCGTTCCGAAAAAATCATCCTACCCTCAGCCGCAGCAGGTTCTGGCGGGAGGATGTTTCCTGGTACGGAACCGGTTCGACAGTCGATCTGTCCCACAACTCTCATAGCCTGGCGCTCTGCCTGCGCGGCGCATCTCAAGGCGATGATGACATCTACACGATGATCAACGCGTACTGGGAAGATTTAGAGTTCCAGGTTCAGGAGGGCGCGGCACAGGAGTGGAAGAGAATCGTGGACACATCTTTACCGAGTCCTGACGATTTCTCGAACGACGGAGTTGCCCTAGAACAGACGAAATACGTGCTGGCTCCGAGATCGATCGTTGTCTTACGTCGATCCGGAAAGAGCCACGCGCGGACCGCGACCGCGTCGCCGGAGGATTCCAATGGGCAGGAGGAAGAAAACCATGCAGAATGAGAGAGTCTGTGACCAGTCGCGGTCATTATCACCGTAGAATCCTCTTTGCGCGGCTAGTTTCAGTCGCTGTCAAGCGGCGCTTCACACCTCCCAGACGTTTGCCCAACTGGAGCTTAGCTATGCCTTCCGCTCAAAAACTCGACACTCACCACAAAGCGCTCACCTTGAATCTTGATACATCCACTTTCGGTTCTTTCGCCGAAATCGGCGCCGGGCAGGAAGTCGCGCGTTGGTTCCTTCTAGTGGGAGGGGCTTCTGCCACGGTGGCTAAAACGATTTCCGCTTACGACAAGGAAGTCAGCGATGATCTCTACGGCTCCGGGTCGCGCTACGTATCCAAACAGCGACTCGAGGCGATGCTGGATAACGAATGGACCCAACTTCTCACGCAATTAAGCAAAACCCGTGGGCCGCAGACTCGGTTCTTCTGCTTTGTTGATACCGTCTCCGCGCGTAACTTCGCCGGAACCAACGACTCCCATGGCTGGATAGGTCTCCGGTTCCAGTTGCAGCCCGGTGGTCCTCCCAACGACGTCCTGCTGCACATCAATATGCGCGATCCCTCGAATGTCCTCCAGCAGCAAGCCATCGGTATTCTGGGCGTCAACCTCATCTATGCCGCGTTCTTTGAAGTGCAAACCAAGGAATCATTTCTGGAAGGCCTGACACAAGACGTCGTCGCGAAGCGAATCGAGATCGACTACGTGGACCTTCGCGGGCCGGCATTCGAGAGCTGGGATCGCCGTGCCCTGCAAGTCCACCTGGTTCGTGCGGGACTCGCAGAGACGGTATTTTTCCCCGCCAATGGCTCGACTGTTCCCCCTGCCGAGGTTCTCCACAAGAAAGCCGTCGTGCTTGCACCGGGATACTTCGGCCACACCGATCCCGTTCACTCGCACGTTCATTTACGATTATTGGCTTCGGCAATTCAAGAGCTTCAGGGGGACCTTGGCGAAACAAAATCGGCGCCCGCTGGTTTTTTTTGCCTAAACGTTGCTCCGTTCACGCCGGACGAACCAACTCCGGAAATTCCCGACTTGCTTCGTCGCATCGATGCGCTTCTCGCCGCTGGCGGCGACGTGTTGCTTTTTCGTAAACCCGAGCTCTACCACATGACAGCTCTCGTAAACCGCCATACGCAGGCGCCTGTACGCGTCGTCGGAGGTCTTTCCCTCGTGATTCGAGCGTTTGAAGACGTTTACGGCAATCTCGAAGGCAGACTTCTGGAGGCCCTCGCCCGTCTCTTCGCCCAGAATGTCCGCATCTACGTTTATCCGATGACCGTCGCGGATCTGCGGGAATGGCTGAAGATTGCTTCCGCTAACGGTTGGGAGTGGAGTGAGACCAATGGATGGGTTTCGGCAAGCCAGCTGCGTCGCGCGCCACCTCTCGGACATCTATTCACCTATCTTCTCGCCAGCAACTTTCTTGTCCCTATGCGACTCCCTGTGGAGGGATGAGAGCCTAGGTCGGTCGCTATACGTGGGCGCGTTCTCCCGTAACCACGGGTTTTAGATCGGGCTTTTCTTGTAAGAGTGTGTCTGAAAAGTTTTATGGCTGAGCGCGACGGTCCAGCATGAGGCGGGCAACGCACTTGGTGAAAGCACGAGCCAGAGGTCCTTTTTCGGTTCCTGCTGAGTGGTCGGCCATAGAGAAGTTTCGACTACCGGGAATCTCAATGAGAGCTTCATCGCCGAGTCACTCACGGAGCGCTCCAGTTGCACTGACGAACTCCAATCTTCCGGGTTCCGGGTGGATAACGGGCAAACCCCGCCTTACTGCCTGGTTGTCCGACCGGAGTTCGCCATGCAGGCGCGGGCCGCTGGATTTGGCAATCGAGACCCTTCGCATTGAATGGCAAGATTGGATTGCACCGTGCGGCAGGATAATAGTGCATTGGGAATGCTGCCACTGGCAGCATAATGTTGTACTCCGCGGCAGCATCCCGTTGCAACCAGCCTCTGACGTGGGTATTCGCGAGTATGGCTTGTTGTGCTTCATCGGCCGAACGTAGATTGCACACAAGGTCAGAATGCCGGCGATCCAGCCAGCCTACCGATTGGCCCCATAAACAATCAGAAGCAACTCGAGTTGGTTCTGAACGTCGCTCTGTTCTGAAACCTTTCCCCTCGCGAAGGCCCATCGTCACCACAACCACAAGAGTCCGAACCAACCCGACAACTTGCAATCACGGCATCCGGATGCCAACGTTGTATCCACTATCGCGCACACCGATCGGGCAAACTTACCTCGGTACGGAAGCGCTCAATCCACCGCAGCTCTTGATTCCAAGATCTCGAAACTGGAATCCGTAAGAACTGCCTCAAAGTCTGCGAAGATGTCGTCCCGACGGCAACACGAAATCCGCGAAATCCGCGAAATCCCCGATAACAAATGAACCTGCTTCGACTCCTTTTCAAGCACTTATGAATGGCATGCGGCTTGCATTAGTAAACGTGCAGGGTGACCGTAACTTTGGGTTCGGCGGGGAGGCGATGCCAATGAGTTTTTTGATCAAACGGCTCGACAGCGAGGCGATTGCCATCGTGTGAACGTGTGTGGACGGATGCAAATCGAATTTGCGAACGCGATCAAGGAACTGATCGAAATGGAATACACCACGGCTCTTCTCGATTTTTCAGAATTGACACGAGGTGGTCACGACGCGCAGCCCCGTTTCTTGCAGTCTGCGAGCGAAAAAGTAGATCGCGTAGAACGGCAAGCCGACGCTATTAAGCGTAACTGCAGGAGAGGATATGTTCAAAAGGATCGCTGTAGTCGTTGACGAATCGCTGGGGGCCTTTCATGCGCTGACTTCAACAATTTCTCTTGCCAAGACACTTGGCGCAGAACTACAGACGGTCACCGTCGCAGAGCACTCCGCTCCTAGTATGCCTAGGGAGCACTGAGCAGGACGCCCCTTGCAGCGTACTGGGCAATGGGCTTCCCAAAAGTGGCACAACAATCGGTAGGCGGGCCAGTTGTCTCGCGCGTGTGAAATCTTCCAGCAAGTTTGACTCCTTCACTTCGATAAGGTCGATGTACATTCCTTCGATACGCAAATTCGGTCTGCTGTCCTTGTCGCTCTTCCTTTTCTCATTCTTGCGAGAACGGGGATGGTCGCAGTGCCCCGGCGTAGCTTCAACTCCGCTCGCGGCATCCACCTGCGCCGCTCGTGAGATTCCTGTGGGAAAGATCGCGACGCTGGACCCGACCCACGCCTATTCATTAGCTGAGCTCGTCGATATTGCGGAACACAACAATCCGCGCACGCGCGTGGTTTGGGAGCGCGCCAAGCAGAAGGCGGAACAACTCGGCATTGCGAAAAGCGCCTACTATCCCGTTTTGACGGGGATTGCAACATTCGCAAATGAACGACTGATCGAGCCTTTTCCAAAACCGCTTGCCCCGCGCGGCTACATCATGGTCGAAGCCACTGTTGTGCAGCCTGAAATTGCACTGCAGTATCTTATTTTCGACTTTGGCAAGAGGGAGGCGAACGTCGGCGCGGCGAAAGCCGAGGCTTTGGCCGCCGGGGCCAATTTCATACAGGCGAATCAGGAAGTAGCCTTCCAAGTCACAAGCGACTATTACAAGCTGGTCACCGCACAAGAACGTCTTCAAGCTGCACAGGAAACCCTGAAGACTGCACAGACGACGCAGGACGCTGCCGAAGATCGGCTACAGAACGGACGAGCCACGATGCCCGATGTTCTCAATGCCAGGGCGGAAACATCGCAAGCTGTCTTCGATCTGGAATCGGCCGACGGCGACGAAAAAATAGAACGGGTCACTCTAGCAGAGGAACTCGGTGTCGAGCCGTCGCCGAACATCGTGATTGACGCTCAAAAAAAGGCTCCTCTGCCTGAATCGTTGACCCTTTCCATCGATGAGCTGATCAATCGCGCGATGGCCGACCGTCCCGACCTGATGGCGCAGGTCTCAGAAATCCGCGCCGCGGATAATGAGGTCCGCTCGGCCAAGGCGGAATACCGGCCAAAGATCGTGCTCTCGGGTTCGGGGGCGCAACAAGCCATATGGCCATCTGCCGACTATGGTCAGCTCGGAGCAGCGAATGAACCCGTATGGTCTGCCTCGCTTGGCATAGAGTGGCGAATCTTTGACGGGGGCAACCGAAAGAATCGATTGGCCATGGCTGAGTCAAAAAAGCGTGAGGCCCAGGATGAGTTGACGGACAAGCATGACCAGGCTCAACGCCAAGTCTGGACTGGTTTCATCGCCTTTCGCACAGCACAGAGGCAGGAACAAGCAGCGGTGGCGCTGCTCGAGTCGGCCAGTACCTCGTACTCGGCATCGCTGGATGCCTACAAGTATGGCGTCAAGAACCTGGTCGACGTGGTAACGGCAGAGAGGCAGTTGGCGCTGGCCCGGCTCTCCTCTGTATCCGCCCGCTCTCAACTCTTTCTGCAAGCAGTCCAACTAGAATTCGTGACCGGGAATCTGTTACGAAGCTTGCCCCCCGCGACCAAACTACAAACACAGGATGGCCAAAAGCAATGACCAAAGAGCGACTCTTCGGCGTTACAGTCGCGTGCCTGTTATGCACCGGATGTACCCGTGCGCCTTCTATCTCTATCATCGGTTCCTTCTTCCCGGCGTGGATGGTTTGCCTCATCGCCGGCGTGGTTCTGGCATTTGCCGTTCGCTATTTATTGCTGCGCTATCGATTGGAATCTGAAGTGGGCCCAGTTGCGCTTTTTTATCCATGCGTGGTCGCTGCTTCTACCTGCTTGTTGTGGTTGATTTTCTTCCGATAGGACAATGTATGACACAGGACTCTGAGAACCTCAATCGTAAGCAACTGGGACGCCGCATCTTTTTCGGAGTAGTTGCCGGCGCTGTCGTTGCATTGCTGTTTGTCACTCTGGATACCGAGCGGCATCCTCGGACCGACGACGCCAGCGTGCGGGCAAACTTCATCGAAATTGCCCCTGAGATCAGTGGACGTCTTGCCCAGTTGCCGGTCAAAGACAACGAGTTCGTGAAGCAGGGCGACTTACTATTCGTCATTGATCCACGCGACTACGAGTACGCTTTGCGGCAGGCTCTTTCCGACCAGGAAAATCTGGAACAGCGGATCATCGATACGAAGCGTAAAATCGCGGCGCAGAATAGCGCCGTCGACGCAGCAAGTGCCGCCGTCCATAACTCCACCACCGCGATACGCACCGCCGGAAGTGGGGTTGATTTAGCCAAAGCAACGGTGTTGCGTGCCCAGGCTGCAGCCAATGCCGCAGAAGCCCAATTGAAATATGCAACCAACGACCTGCATCGCATTGAACCCTTGCTGCAGAAGCAATACGTGACGGTCGATCAAGTAGATCAAGCCAACACGGCGGTGCGAGTAGCTCGCGGCAGCTACGATGCAGCCCTGGCCGCGCTCAGCGAGGCACAGGCCCAGGAGACACAGGCGGCTCTTCGTCAGGAGGAAGCCGACGATCAGGCATCCGAATCACGCGCAAAGCTGGGCCAATCAATTCATGTCATCGACACCCTGGATATTCTTGAGTCGCAACGGCCCGGTCTCGCCGCAAAGGTCGATCGCGCCCGACTCGACCTTGAGCGATGCCGCGTCGTCGCGCCCTTCAATGCTTACGTGACCAACATGAACATCTCAGAGGGCGCCTACGCGCGACCGGGCACTCCGATGTTCACGCTCATCGATACCCGTAAATGGTGGGTCGTCGCAAACTATCGTGAGGGGAAAGTGAAAAACATACGCGTCGGCTCGCCGGTCGAAGTTTACCTCATGGGGCATCCAGAAAGAAAGTTCACTGGGCTGGTGGAGAGTATCGGGTATGGCGTGTTCCCCGAGGATGGCAGCGTAGTCGCCGGACTCCCCAATATCGAACGGACCCTCAACTGGGTGCATCTCTCGTCGCGGTTCCCGGTTCGCATTCGTATTCAGAACCCCGATTCCGATCTGTTCCGTATCGGAGCTACAGCCGTGACGGTGGTGAGATAGCCGGATGGTCAAAGATTTCTCATTCCCGAAGCCCACACCGTGGCTGCAACGCGTCTGGCAGGATCTCCAGCCCACACCCGGACGTCTCAACAGTTCTCTTCGGATGACATTGGCATCCATCCTCGTGCTGGTGTTGATGCTGGTGCTGCAAATGCCGTACATCGCCTATGGCTTGTACTTCATGTTTCTCATCGGACGAGAGAGTCCTTCCGTATCCCTGCGAACGGCCTTTGTCCTTGTTGTGACCATAGTGCTCGTGATCGTCGTCGAGATGGCTGTTGTAATTGTCAGTGACAATGATCCGATGGCGCGCGTCCTCAGCGTTGCCATTGTGACATTTATTGGCGGAATGATTCTAGTGAGCACGAGCCTCCCGTCACTCGGCGGAGCCATTGGGTTCATCTACTGCGTTGTCATTGGCTTCTGGGAACATCACGCACACGAGGACACAATAGTAAAGAATTCGCTTCGCCTGGTAGCCGCGTTTGCAATCGCTGCAGTCTGTGGCGTTGCCGTGGAGTACATCTTTGGTGCGCGCTCCCCGGCTGATCGCCTGGAAGACCAGTTCCGCATTCGCTATCAGTCTTTGGAGGAGATGTTCAGCCTGTGCGCACGGGAGGGGGTCAGTCCGAAACAACGGTTCAATGCTGCCGCCCGTGTGTCACGCCTTGCGGCTGCGGGGCAAACAGGAATGATGGATCTATATAACCAGATCGTCGACCGCAATCTTGACACTGGCTACCTTCCCATTGGAACGCGCGTGCAGATCACGATGCTGGCCGAACTCATGGATCATTCCGCAGCCTTTGGCTTGCAGAGCGACACCCGCGACGATCCCGAATTTATCGAGCGTTATGCGCGCATCGCTGAACAATGTGGCCGCCTGATTCCTGCAGCCATCCCGCAATCGGAGAAGCGCCTGGAGCCCGGGCCGCAAACAACGAATACCTTACTGGATCGTGTGGAAGCGACCATCCACTCCATCCTGGTGATGCCCGTCAATCTGGGCGCTGCGAAGAACAAGGAGTTGGCTGTCCTGCCCTCCAGAAATGTCCCCTTTCTGATTCCGGGTGCGATCCGAGATGAGGATAATATCGCCTTCGCTCTCAAGATCAGTCTCTGCGCCACGGTCTGTTACATCGTGTACAACGCAATCGACTGGCCGGGAGTATCGACATCGGTCACTACAGTCATGGTTACAGGACTGAGCACTACAGCTGCGATGAAACAGCGGGTCACTCTTCGCATACTGGGCTCGCTCTTGGGTGGCCTGGTGCTTGGACTCGGAACTATTGCGCTTCTCTTTCCTTACATGGACTCGATCACCTCGCTCATTGTCCTGGTAGGTACCATCGCGTTTGCCGCATCATGGATCTCCGGAGGATCACGGTTCAACTACTTGGGTATTCAGGTTGCATTTGCCTTTTACCTCGTGGCGCTTTTGGACTTTAGCGCGTCCACGGAGTTGGCGCCAGCTCGCGATCGATTCATCGGAATAATCTTTGCTCTTGTCGTTATGTGGTTCGTATTCGATCAAATCTGGCCGGTACGCACGGTGACCGCCATGCGCCGTGTACTGGCTTCCGTACTAAGAAGCGGGGCCAGTCTTTTTCTGCTAATTGACGCTGCCGAGCAGCGCGATCAACTTCTACGGGAAACAGAGAGCGTACGCGACCGGGTGGGAAAGAATATCTCCGCCCTCCGAACCATGAGCGAAGCAGTCGAATACGAATTCGGTGTCGATCGTGATCAACACCTTCGTTCAAGTGAATTGATCCTTCAGATCTCCATCACGTCTGCAGCACTGATCTGGAATCAGGTCGCAGTTCTGCACGATCAACAAGGGATAGACGTTTCTTCCGAACCCGGTCTTGTGGAGATGCGCCGAAAACTGGCAGACCACATGAACGTCATGGCCGAGGCTATAGGCCGGAAGACCGGCTTTCCCCCAGAATCTTCAGCCGGCCTTGCCAGCCCGTCGTTGTTGAATAGCGAGCACAATGGCGAATACACTCGGAACACGATCGCTCGCTACGAAGACCTACAAAATCTGGCCTCAGCCCTCAGCCGGGAAGCATAGGCCACAATCGGCGTTTTTCTCTGAAAGGCAACGCGAGTGATCGCTGTGAACCGTCGGAATTACTAGGTCGATTCGGTTTCGGAGAAGATCACACGGCACGATCACATTGAGAGCACGTCTGGCCCAGCATCGAGGCAGACAAGTTGCGTTTGTCTGCGTGATCAAGGGGCAGAGGCACAAACGCACGTAAGCGAGCATGCCAACGGGCCGCAGCCAGCTAACAGCTACCTCGAACTCTGCTCAGGCCATTTACGAGTAGATGGAAACACGACCCCCACGAATTCCACGAAAACCACGATGACGAATCAGCGTACATCGATGCCGTTTCAAGCATTTGCGAATGGCATTCCGCTTGCATTAGTGAATGCACATTTTGGCTGTAAATTACGCTTCGGCGTGGAGGCGATGCCAATGACCTTCAGGATCTGTCGGTCACCGGGGAGAATGCCATGAGTGAGCTTCTTGACTTGGTTTTACGAGCACACGGCGGTCTGGATCGCTGGAACAATTTCAACAAGGTCAGCGCAAAATTTGTGGCCAGAGGTGGATTGCTGCCCATGAAGGGGCTTGAGGCCGATCCGAACCCTCTCGACGGAACGGTCACGATCCATGAGCAAAGTACAGTCATCCGACCTTTTGGACAACCCGATTGGCGAATGATATTTACGCCCAACTGTGTCTCGATCGAAACGACCGCGGATGTTGTCGTACAGGAGCGCTCGAACCCCAGAGAGGCGTTTGCAGGTCACACGATGAATACGCCCTGGGACCTACTTCATCGCGCATACTTCAACGGTTACGCACGGTGGACATACCTTACGACGCCATTTCTGATGGCAATGCCAGGCTTCGAGGTGACCGAGATTGCGCCGTGGCAAGAGGGTACAGAGCAGTGGCGAGGTTTGCGCGCACGATTTCCGGACACATTCGCCAGCCACAGCAGAGAACAGGATTTCTACTTCGGCGATGATTTCCTCCTTCGCCGGCATGATTACCACTTGGAGATCGCTGGTGGAGTCCCCGTAGCGCAATACGTATATGACCTTGTCGAGGCGGACGGGTTCCGCTTTCCCACGAAGAGACGTGCATACGTCCGCGGGCCACATCTGAAAGCAATTCGCGACCTTCTCCTGATTTCACTCGATCTGAGTGATTTCCAGGTCATGAGCTAGCTCTTGGAAGGATAGAAGTCTATGACAGGAAGTAAACACTTAATAGCATTTTTGTCTTCAGCGAAATGCTTGTGGCCGCCCTGACCACGCACGTCAAGGAGGGAAGCATTATCCCGAACTAATCCTAATGGGCCACGAGAGACTATCAAAAGTCTCAGGGACAAAGTGGTGTTGGTAGTCAACGAGTTCTTTTCAGGAAAAGAGGTGAAGTGGTGTCTTCCGATTTGACCGAAGCAAGCAGCAGAGTACGGACTCCAGTTGAGGAGGCTTCAGTCGTCAGGTCTTCTGCCCAAAAATCACGACGCCGCTGGGCTGTAATGCTAGCAGGTGGCGACGGGACCCGTTTGCAAAGTTTGACGCTAAAAATCGCGGGCGACTCGAGGCCAAAGCAGTTTTGTTCCATCGTCGGTAGAGAAAGCCTTCTCGCCCAAACGCGAGCGCGTATCGAATCACTCATTCATGTTGATCGAGAGCTCTTCGTCGTGACACGTGCACACGAAAGTTACTATCGCGAGGAATTACGGGATGTGGACGACTCGCGCATCATCTCGCAACCCCTGAATCGCGGTACTGGTGTCGCGGTTGCTATAGCACTTCTTCATATACTGCAGCGTGACGCGGATGCGGTAGTGATCTTCGTCCCATGTGATCACTACTACTCCGACTCTGAGGCATGCGGCCGAGCCATCAGGACGGCTATATCTGGCGCCGAACAATATCCGGATTCGATCGTCCTGGTGGGTGCCAAGGCCTACTATCCGGAAGTCGAATACGGATGGATAGAACTCAGATCGGCCATTTCACATATGCCAATTCCATTGCTGCAGGTGAAACGGTTTTGGGAAAAGCCGTCGTTGCCGCAGGCTCAAACACTTTTGCAACGCGGCTGCCTCTGGAACACTTTCGTGACCGTCGGACACGCCAGAGCCTTCCTTGATTTGGTCTGTTCGCAGGTTCCGAACGTCGTTCCGTCTCTCACTAAGGCCATGGCAGAAAACGAACTCGACGCTGCGTACCGGCTAATGCCGACCGTGGATTTTTCGCGCGAAGTTTTGGCTCCTCAGCCTCATCGATTGTTGGCGGTGCCCGATACGACATCGGGATGGGCCGATCTCGGCAGTCCTACTCGTGTGATGGATATCCTGACTCGTAACAAAATTCAACCGGCGTGGTTGCGCGACGGGCTCTTCTTCTCAAAAGCTGCGGGATGACTTCCTCGCAGACCTGAACTGCGTTGCTCTTACCCAAATTTGGATTGACGCCGTCGTGCTACGAGTTGGGAGGGGCCACTAATCCAAGGAACAGCAAGATCCGGTTGGAGGATGACATGTACAAGAATGTATTGATTGCCTTAAATGATTCGCCGGCGGTCGAACGAGCCCTGCATCGCGCGATAGCTCTGGCCGAAATCGTATTCGTCTATACACCCTCGAAACGCACGGCCGGAATCTCAAACCGGATGAGCGTGATCCCTGGCTGAACGACTAATCGACTTGCACTTGAAGAGAGGAGAATTAGAAATGAGCGAAGTAAAGCCAGTATTGATTGTAGGAGCGGGACCCACCGGTATGACCGCGGCGATGGAGCTAGCCCGTTTCCGCATTCCGGTTCGGCTGGTGGAGAAGACATCTAAGCCGGCAACCACGTCTCGCGCAGTAGGAGTACAGGCGCGCACCCTCGAACTGTTTGAGCAGCGCGGCATGAGCTCGCAATTGGTCGAACGTGGAAATCAGGGTATTGCCGTAAGCGCATATGGGGGCGGGAAGCGAGTCTTCCGCCTGGAGTTCAAGACCATCGACAGTAAGTACAAGTACATCCTTTTCATCTCGCAGGCAGAAACAGAAAAGACGCTGCGCGATGCCCTGGAGAGAGAGTCCATCAAGATCGAGTGGAAGACAAGCATGATTGGCTTCTCCAAGCCGGAGCATGGCGATCACCTCACCGCGATACTAAGGTGTGGTGATGGGTCTCTGGAAAGCGTTGATTGCTCGTATCTGATCTCGGCGGAAGGCGCGCACAGCACCGTTAGAGAGACACTAGGTCTGCCGTTCGAAGGTAAATCCTTGGACGAGCAATACGCTTTGGGCGACTTCTACATCGACGGCGACCTGCCGGATTCCGACCTTCATGTTTTCTCGTCCGAACATGGCTTTCTCGGCATGTTCCCGATGGGCAACAAACGCTATCGCCTCATCGCAAGCAATCCCATCAGCAAGCCCTCAAAGGACACGGAGCCGTCTATTGAAGAACTTCAGCAACTCTACGATCAGCGGTCACCGATCCCGGTCAAGTTCCACGACATGAGTTGGAGTTCCTGGTTTCACATCAATAGCCGCATGATCCACCACCTGAGACACGGGCGCATCTTTCTCGGCGGCGACTCGGCTCACATCCACAGCCCGGCTGGCGCACAAGGAATGAACACTGGCATCCAGGACATGATCGACCTTTGCTGGAAGCTGGCAATGGTCCTGAAGGGTCAGGCGAAAGATGATCTCTTGGATACGTACTCCTCGGATCGGATTCCGGTTATTCAGAATGTCCTTACCAAGACGGAAGGACTAACCCACTCGATCGGCGCGGAGAACCCGGTCTTTCGCTCGGTTTTCAACCACCTGGCTCCCTGGTTTGTAGGCACGGATTTCGTCCAGCACAACAGTACCGAGCGTATGAGTCAGCTTAGTCTGAACTATCGCGAAAGCCCGCTGTCTGAAAACCATGGCAGTCCCGGCACTCTAAAGGCCGGTGACCGCATCCCTGACCTTCCAGTGACCCTGCTCAAGGTGGAGGGTTCAGCTGATCAGCAGCCAAAGCCATCGACCCTCTTTCAGCTGCTGGATCCTTCCGCGTTTACCCTTTTTTACAGCAACATCAGTGCCCCCTCCAAAACCCATGCCGAGATCAACGGCAACCTTCGGTCTTGGCACCACCTCATGCACGGGCACCAGATCGCCGCTGTGCAGAACGATGACGATGCCTTTAGACATCTCTTTGGCACCTCTTCCTCAATCCTGCTGGTGCGGCCAGATGGCTACGTTGCCTTCGCCGGCAACGAAGGATCGATTCCGCAGTTAGCGAAGTATTGCGACAAGTGGCTTGTCGCCAAACCACTCCCCACCAACCAGCAGGGTCTTCATGCTTGACAAAACTTTTGCATGGGATCAGTTGTCAAGTGAAACCGCGCAAGTGCTGTTCTGCGATCTCCAGAAGGACATCGTCAGGCATAGTGAAACAACTCCAGCGCGAGCACTCTCAAGTGCGGCCGGCGCCCTGCTTCAATTGGCGAAGCTTTTTTCTCTGCCCACCATTATTAGCGTGGTTCCTGACGGGAACAACCCTCCACAGGTCATCGCCGAGTTGAGTGGCATTGACGGCTTCGCTCCCGAGATGTTGCGTGCAACCGCAAGCCTTTTTGGAGACGCCGCCACAACGCAAGCAATCGCACGTTCCAGCCGCAGAGTGCTCATTGTCGCCGGATTCATGATGGAAGCCGTCGTGCTCAATACGGTTCTCGACGCCCTTGCCCTTGGTTACGAAGTTATTGTCGCTGTCGACGCTTGCGGCAGTCCCTCCGCCCGAACCGAGCAGGCGGTTCTTCGCCAAATGGAATCCGCTGGCGCAATCACCACCTCAGTCGTCTCTATCGGCACAAAGCTGTCGCCTGATTTTTCGACGGATATCGGAAAGCAGATGTTTGAAATCGTACAAGGCATCAAGGCCGCCTGAACACACTAAAGAGCATCGCGATTTGGAGGAGAGCAACATGGCATACGCAACGATCAATCCAGCAACCGGCGAGCAATTGGCAACTTTCTCAGAACACACTGCGGTAGAAGTGGAAGCCGCGCTTGCCACTGCGCAGAAGGCGTACGGTGACTGGCGCCGCCTAAGCTATGTGCAGCGTGCCGCAATCGTCAACCGCGCGGCCGAGATCATGAGGGAGCGCAGCGACGAGTTCTCAAAGCTCATCACCCTCGAAATGGGCAAGGTCTACCAAGAAGCTGTCGGCGAGACCCAGCTCAGTGCCGATATCCTCAGCTACTACGCCGAAAACGCCGAAGCCTTCCTCGCACCCGAGCCGCTCAGCCAGAAGGACGGGGAAGCGATCGTCGTGAGTCAGCCGATCGGCATCCTCGTTTTCGTGATCCCTCCTAGCTCATAAACTCTTCGGTTTGGGCGCGGTGATCGGGGCAGGAATGACAACCTGGGGGGACGAAAGCCGATGGGCTTTTCGAGCGCTTAGTATCCAATCTTTTCTCCTGTTTGCCGCTGCGGTGATATCTCTCGGATTTGCGCCGCCTTACGCGGGCAACCTATTCAAAGTTCAAAGTGTGATTGCTGCGACGGCGGCCGCAATGGGGTTTAGATACGCGATCGTACGGAAGCTCGGAGGGGCGGATCTGACAACTTCAGTGCTGACTCTGACAATTAAAGGGCTGGCCGTGGATTTCGTTCTCAAGGGGACACCGGACCCACGTTGGTTGTGGCAGTGTGCGGCGCTCCTCGCGATGTTGAGCGGAGCGGTGGCCGGCGCCGTCATGGTGCGCCGTTCGGTAGCTCTCCCCCTCTTCGTCTGCAGCATAATGAGCGCCGTGTGCGCGTTCGCCGAATATCAGATCCAATCGAAAGGAAGGTCGAAATTATGAAGGTCCCAAAGCCAAAACTCGAGCTATCACTCCAGATGAAGGAGCCGGACGCGTGATGTGTTGTTGAGGTCTGCGACTTTGCGCGAAGATGCCATTCCCATCAAGCAGATTGGGAACACAACTCTCTATCTGACAGAAGGTGCCCGAGTGTGCGACGGCTTCGCGAGACTCCCTGGTATCAAGTTCTACCTTCTACCGGCGATAAGATCTGCTTCGACCTCTGTTAGATCCGCCACTCCAGATGGAAACACGATTTCCGCGAAAACCCCGATAACGAGTTAGTTTGCTTCGACGCATTTTCAATCGTTTACGAATGGCGTTCGACTTGCATTGCTAGATAGCAGAAATAGAGGAGTAGATGACAGTGGGAAATTTGCGATTGGTGCCCATGAAAGGCTGGACCGCTAGAGCGCAAACCGGCTCCGAAGCGAACGGGATCGAATAACTCTCAATCAAGAAACAGCAGAAAGGAACAGTAGAGATGACGACTATATGGCTCGAAACCGCACCCAATGAATTCATCGAAGCATCTGGTATCAAATTCGCCTATCGACGACTAGGGCCGCGCGAAGGAATGCCGCTGATCCTTTTACAACACTTCACAGGGACGATGGACTCTTGGGATCCCGCGGTCGTGAACGGTCTAGCAGCATCCCGCCCGGTGATCGTCTTTGACAACAGTGGCGTTGGGCAATCGAGCGGTAAGACCCCCGACAATGTAGCGCAAATGGTGACGGATGCCGAACAATTCATCGCTGCCCTTGGATTCACCAAAGTTGATCTGCTCGGATATTCACTGGGAGGATTCATTGCACAGAGCGTGGCCGCCAAGAAATCCGGCCTTGTGCGAAAACTCATCCTGGTTGGCACCGCTCCCCAGGGAGGGGAGGAGCATCTGCTCAAGGTGCTGAAGGAGGCATTCTCGCATAAGGAGGCGCCCGATACGCGCTTACCTCTCTTCTTTACTTCCTCCGCGGCCAGCCAAGCTGCAGGCCGTGCGTTCCTAGACCGCTCGAGCGTGCGAACCGTGGATCGAGATCCGGAGAGCAACAGGGCCGTCAGCGATCCGCAGGCCAAAGCACTGATTGATTGGTGCGCATCCAAAGATCCTGAAAACGCCATTCTCAATGCCATCGACCAACCCGTGCTGGTGGTGAGCGGGAGTGACGATACCATGCTTCCTGACGGGAATGCCTACTTCATGTTCAAGCATCTGAAGAACGCACAGTTGATCTTATATCCCGACTCCGGGCATGGTGCGTTGTTCCAGTATTCAACGCTGTTTGTCGATCACGTTCTGCTTTTTCTGAACGACTAAACCGCAGATGAACCGCAAAACAACGCGCTTGAACTGATGAAGTTCTCTGGCATCACCCATCGATGTTTCGAACATCCAGTTGAGCTAAGAGTGCGGAAAAGAACAAGAAGAGGCCTGACGTCAGCAGATCTCTTCTGATGTATGGGGCGAATCCTTCGGAAGGTTTAGACGCTCTTAATTTGAAGATAAACCGAGTTGTTAGTCGATGAATGCGAAAACTACACACTTCAAATGACCCCTGAGGTTTTGCTAATGAGTTTGAGCTGTTGAGAAAGGGGATTTTTATGGCGGCAGTGGATTCACAAAGGCAACAGGATGAGCTGCCCGCGAATGTTAAATTCGCTGCTCCTGCTCCAACTGATGACGTCCTTGTTGCGGCCGCCAAGTTAGGGGATCACCACGCCTTCGCGGAGCTATGGACGCGGCACTCGAAGATAGCATTCAACATGGCCTATCGGATCACGGGAAACCGAGAGGATGCGGAAGACACGATCCAGGATGCGTGGATGAAAGCCTATACGCATTTGAACACATTCGATGGCAGGGCAAAATTCTCGACTTGGCTCACGCGAATCGCGATCAATTCGTCGCTGATGATTCTTCGAAGGAAACGTGCTCGCCCTGAGACTTCGATGGAGATCGCGGACGATGACACGTGGAAGCATTGGGAAATTGCAGATCAGACCAAGAACGTGGAAGAGCTTTATGCAAGGCACGAAAGAGTAGAGCACTTAAGGCGAGCAATTTGCTGTCTAAAGCCCACTCTGCGAAATGTGGTTGAGATTCATCAATCCAATGATAGGTCGGTAAAGGAAGTTGCCGAGCTCGCCGGCATTTCTGTTGCCGCAACTAAGTCTCGTTTGTTACGCGCCAGAAAGATTTTGCGTGAAGCTTTGAAGTGAAAGAATCTATCGCGCCGTAGGCGATGCTGCAGCAGAGTGACCTGCGGAGAAGGATACCAGTCTTTTATGAGTCCGCACACGCCAGACCCACGAGAGAGAAGACATTGGGAGAGCGTACATATTTGCCCCAAATGCGATCATGTCCTGAATCTGGCGGAGATCGACCTCAAGACAATCACGACCGGAATCCTTTCATGTCCGAATTGTGATTGGTCGGGGCCAATTGAAATTCAGATGATCGATGGGACGGCGCCACAAGCTTGACACTAGCGGAAATCGCTGCACGAGCTATGCCGAAATGCGGAGCGACAATTGCTTGTACTTGTTCACGTCCGATATCTTCCTCATGAAAGCTCTTACCAACTCGCTCGCAAGCTTCGATTCGTTGTCTGCTCGAGAAACTAAATACGTCTTGAGACGAAGGTCTGGTTGCGCGAGCGGCCGGACCGTGACGCCGTTACGGGCCATGAGCAAAGCGCCCGCTTTGACAAGGAAGGCAACCGCTGATCCATCGGCGACAAAGGCAGCGTTGGCCGCCGTCAGGGTTTCGGCACTAGGAAGTTCTGATTGACCCAGCTCAGCCGGGAGCGCCGCAGCGCCGGAACAGGTCTGCCTGCCACAGAACCAGCCTTTCCACGGTGTTCGATCAAGGCATTCGGTAGCAGCATGGACGTTCGGCCTCCCGGCCGGCACTCGCTGGAGAACCGTCATGTTGGAACACCGCGCCTTCGTGGGCCATACCCCTTCCAATTCCGCAACCATTGCAGGAATCTTCAACTCTCACCAAATCCTGACCGCCTTGTTGTTGGTGGTTTCAGCGATGTAGACCTCTATGGCAACCCTTCCCAATTCCGCCGAGAGTTTCCCCGACTGGAGCACGAAAGCCAAGGAGATGGCTGCTGAGGCGAAGGTCCTCTCCGGCAATAAGCTTGAGCAGCTCGTCGTTCGCATTCAACGGCACACAGGGCGTCCGAAAGATACCTGTTGGCGGTTCGTCATCCAGTACGGCATCAAGGACAAGCCGGAATATCGACGGTGGACCGATCCGGAGTTCGATCTCGTTCGTGAGGAATTGGTCAAGGGAACCGTGGAGCAGGTCGCCAAGAAGCTCAACCGAACCCCCAAAGCGATTCGCAACATGCTCCGGAGGCACCAGTTGAGCCTGCGGGACATTCGTTGCGATCTCTTCTCCGTAGAGAGCCTGTCTACCGTTCTTCGCGTTCGCAAGAGCGAGGTTGTCCACTGGATTGAACAAGGGTGGCTCGAGGCGACCGTCGGTTGCCGAGGGAAGCGGAATTTCTACATCATCACGCCGGAGGCGCTGACGAAGCTCTACAAGGAACATCAACAGGACCTTTTAAGACGCGGGATGCGCAATCAGACACTCTTTGAGGCTTACCTCCAGTATTGCTTTTCGCCGAAGCACACGATCGGAGAACAACTGTTGGATGTTCGTCGCGACAAGCGGGAGCGAGCAGCTTTTGCCGCACTGACCGCGGTGGACAACGATCCCGTCGAAGTCGAGGAGGAGGACGAAGATGATCAGGACGAAGAGGAATTTGGCCCGAGTCTTGTCGATTTGGAAGAGTTGGATGAATCCGCCGAAGACTGAAGGGACGGCCGCAAGCGACGCATGTCCTTGTTGCGGAGCCCGTGTCTATGGGCCTCGGACAACGGCAAAGGATATCGCCATCACCTTCCTCTGCTCGATACTCCTGCTGGCAATCGCCATCCCGGCCACGTGGGCCACGGAACAATGGATGGAGCGGGAGGGCCAAAAGGTCATTAATCAAATGATGATTTGGCGGGAGCCGATCGAAAGCTGGAATCAGTAGCTTGGCAAAGCAGCTGATTCCTTCCACCTTGTCTATGGTTGTCCTGTCTTGCCTAACTGCAGATCTAACTTTCGACCAGACGCTGGACAACCTTGCTACGTTCCCCAGCGATATTCGAGCCGTGAAGCAACCCGGATTTCCCGCGCCCGATTCTATTTCCGGGACGTTGTACCTGCCTGATCTCAGAATCATCGCGGAATTGTTGCCGGAGCCGGCGCAGTCCAAGTCTCTCGCGGACGAGGCGCTTCGCCTCAAGCCTACATCGTCCCTCGCTGACAATAAATCCAAAGTGACCAGGGAACTGGTACGAGCCTTCGTGAAGAAGCTGGTCAGTATGAACAAGGCATCGTACCTCCACTCGCCCTTTCGGCGTGAGGTTGCCACGAGTCATAACAGATGTTCCCGCTACTCATCGAGACGTTGCCTTGGGACAATCTGGAGGTCAATCTGACCGGACCACCCACAGCTAGGACACGCCGCTATTCCAGTGGTGGTCTCATGGAGACCTAATTTCGCCAAATTGTGCTCATAGCCACACTGAGAGCACTTATGTACGCTCTCCCAATGTGTTTCCTCGCTCGGCTCTGGTGTATGTGAACTCATTTCAGTTCTGACAGGAATGGGAGGACTTTGCCGATAACTTTATCGACACTCTCCCACCGTCTTTCCATTCGGGCCTTTCGAGTAAGAACTCACGGATTTTAGTCATCCCAGCAGTTACGCTAACCGAGGAAAGTTTTCACTGCGAGGCTTGTCTTTCATCGAGACCCATCTTGGCGCGATCCCGGCAATGCGTGCCACGAGAGCGCGGGGAAGCAGTCTTGGCAACCAGGATGCAATCCGAGCGCTTCTTCGTCCCAGGTATCTACCACCAGGTTTCGGCCTGTATTCCGTACGTCAGGCCCTTCGTTCTGTTCTGATAGGGCACTCCACCCACGTAACCGCGGAGTCCGTCCGACCAATTGGCATAGGTCAGGAATGTACGCAGCACCGGTCGGCTGAAGAACTTGGAGCCCGCTCCGATTTGGGGCGCAATCGTGAACTTACGAAGCCAGCCGTCGTACTGACCGACACTGTGCGTGTGGTCGAATCCACCCTCGAACGCGAGAGATATGTATTTGTTGAAAAAGACCTCCGGTCTCGCGCCGAACGACACCCACTGGTTCCAGTCGTGCTGCGGATTGCCATCCTTGCTCCGCCGGTAGACGAAAATTGGCATGATGGCAAACCGATCGTTCGGCTGATAAAGCACCTGTTCTGTGACAAGAAGCCTGGCCGAACTATTGGAGAACGGTGTGGGATCATCGACTGAAGCACTGAAGTTGCTGGCTGCGCCGGTTCCATACTGGATCGAAAACGAGTGATAGCCGCCGTGCCACTCGAGACGTTGATGCCGCAGCCCGAGGGCGTATCCATCGGTTGTTGGGATTGATGTGCCTGTTGGGGTCTTGCCACCCTTGGACGTAGCGAAATCGAACCACCCACCCCAGAGACCCATAGGTCCTTTCAAGTTATAGAGACGCACGTCGATATTGCTCTTCGCCAACTGGCCGTTTTCGGTGACGATGTCGGGGCGCGCACCGGCTAAGTAGGATAGAGCCAACTTGCCAATTCCAACATTAAGGTCTTCTACGCCCGCACCGTAGCCGCTCATATCCAAGGGATAGAAGTCGTCGATATCGATGTGTTGGCGACGGTAGTATCTCTCGCCTGCCCAGAACTTTGCGTTCGGCTGTCCCTGAAAGACGTTGCCAGCTTGAACGAAGGCTTCGCGTAGGCGGAACTGATCGTTACCGGTGCCATTGGCGAAATTTGCGTAGTTTGCAGAGTTCGTTGTGTTCGCCTCCACCATGACCTCAGTCTTCATCCACGCCTGACTGGAGTTGTGATCTGGGTTCAGCCAGTTGTTGACAAAGATGAGCTCCCCGTAGGTCTCGGCTTCATTCCCGAGACGGTATTTTGCGTCGGCACCAGGCGCCTGGAATGCGACCTGTTGCCCACCCACGCCGTTCAGACCGTAACCGGAGCGGAAATAACCGTGGAACTCAAAGCTGCTCACCTGTTCCTGCAACTTCGCGATCCTTAGGTCCGCCTCTCTGAGGAGATCATATGTTGGTTCTGAGGGGAGGTGGCCTTGAAACTTCGAACCGACCTGATCGGATTGATCGAGTACGGCTCGCTGCGCAGCTCGCTGGGCTGCCAGTTTTACTGTCAGGAGCGCGTTCTCATTTTTAGTTGCGTTGGTCTCTTTCTGTTTTTCGATTTGCACTTCGAGGGCGGCGATGCGTTGCTCTAAGTCGCGAGTCGTTTTGGCGTACTGGTCTTTCAGCTCCTGCAATTGTTGCTGTAGCTGGTCTTGTTGTTGAGCGGGGGCGGCTAAGACCCCGAAACAAATCGTCGCTGTGCACCAGATGAATGACCTGAGTGGCCGCTTCCAATCGTTAAGTGTGATGGCAATCATCGACGCTGCCTGCCCCTATTCGCCCACGGTTTTCGTCGCGATCGCGAGGCCATGACTCATGGTCGACTCACTTTCATACTTACTTAATGCATTGGAATCCAGCGCCGAACCGCGTGAACTGAGGGGTGAGGTCTGAACAGTTCCTGCGGCAATAACTGCTGGCACGTTCAACAGTATTGGGGCCACTGTTTTGGTGAAACATCAAAATCTCCAGCCATCATCCTGTAGTTTTCTGCAGGGCTGTGTGTTCGATTCACTGCTAAACTCGTGCTCACGTTTTGACATTTGGGGGAGCAGAATTGGCATACGCGGATGCTTCAGTAGCCACTAAGTTTGACGCACCTTCTGTCGAGGAATGTCAACAGCAGGTCCACCGGATTATTCATTCCACTACCTTTCGAAACGCCTTGATGCCACAGCAGCTGTTTCAACTCCTTGCCAATAAGGCTATTGCTGGAGCTACGGAGGGCCTAAAGGAATACACAATCGGCGTAGAGGCCTTTGGCCGGAGGCAGGATTTTGATGCAACGACTGATCCAATTGTCCGGGTTCCGATTCATAGATTAAGGCAAGAGCTAAAAGAGTATTACGATGCCGAGGGCTGTCACGACCCTATATTGATCGAGATTCCCAAGGGACACTATCTACCGAGTCTTGAAGGCGCCACGGCATCGATTGCAGGTCTCAACCACGGTACTGCATCTCAACTGGACGCAATTGTCTCCGTCGCGACTCAACCTTTGGGACACATGGTTGAGAGAATGGAGCCCCTCAGACACCTAAGGAAACGGTCCGTTTCAGATGGCTTTCTTTCAGTCATGCAACGATTGCTTTCTACCTATAAAAGGACCACCCAATATATGTGGCCAAGAACTTCCTCGAGCGGACTGCTGGTATTAATTTGCTTGCTTACGATCGTACCTTTGGCCTTTTGCCAAGGCGTAAGCGGACATATACTCGGGACGGTGAAGGATGGCAGCGAAGCGGTCGTTCCGAATGCGCTCGTCACTGTCACGAACCAGGATACCGGGTTTACCACGAAAATTACGACTGGCACTAGTGGCGACTATCGAGTCGACAATTTGCCGCCCGGAAACTATCAAGTCAGACTCGAAGCTCCTGGATTTCGTGTTGCGGTCTTTAACGGGAATGTGGTCACAGTTGATATTGCCACACGAGTCGACATCACACTAGTCGTGGGTTCTGCTACTGAATCGGTTGAAGTCGAAGCCGCACGTTCCCTGGTTGACACCACTAGCTCTTCACTTGGGGAAGTGATCGATCAGAACGACATCTCTAGTCTGCCACTGAACGGGCGAATTTACTCGCAACTCGTCCAAACTGTCCCAGGCTCTGTCGCGACCGGATTTGGAAGCGCTCCAGAGGCTGCAGCCGGTGCAGGAGCAACCGGATCAATCACTGCCAGTGTGAACGGTATGCCTTACGGCGGTACGACCTATACGTTAGATGGCGTGAATAACATGGAGCTGTTGAACGCTTTCCAGACAGTGACTCCTCCCCTGGACGCTCTTCAAGAAGTGAGAGTGTCAACGAACAACGCGGAGGCTACGGTGGGCACTTATGGTGGTGCCCAGGTGAATGCATTCATCAAGTCTGGCACCAACCGACTTCACGGCTCTGCCTACGAGTTCTACCGCAGTGATGCTCTAAACGCTTTTCGATGGAGAGCTAGCAAAAAAGCCCCTTACCAGGGAAATCAATTTGGCGGGTCTTTGGGTGGTCCGATTTTCAGGAACAAAGCATTCTTCTTTGTGGACTATCAGGGGCTGATCCTACAGAACGGTATTAGCTATATTCTCACCGTTCCAACGGATCTGATGAAGCAAGGGACATTTCTAAAAAGTCAATTCCTAAATCCGATCTATGATCCTTCGACACGGAACCCATTCCCAACAGTCACAACCGCTCAAGGTGCCGCTTGGCAGATTCCAGTTTCTCGTTTTGATCCGGTATCCGCAAAAATGGTCTCAGGCGCTACGATATGGCCCACGGCAACCGACCAAACGAGCAATAGTAACAACTTCACCGCGAATACAACTGAGCCAGATAAGAATCATCAATTCGACGTGAAAGTTGACTACCAGTTTGCAAATGGTGACCGGTTATTCGTGCGGGAGTCTTTTCAGCAACGTGACCTCACCGCTCCTTCGCCAGGAACGCGATTCATTCAAATTAATGACGTCAATGCACAATCCAGAAACCACAATTCGGCAATCGGGTACAACCATACGTTTTCTCCCACAGCAACGAACGAGTTGCGGCTCGGATTCAATCGGTTTTACACACAAGACTTTGGAAATGACATAGGTAGCAATGAAAATACTGCCCTTGGAATCCCCAATGGCAACGATGCTGCATTTGGTGCAACAGGGATCGGAAATTTCGGCATCGGTAACATAGCCCGTACTGGCTCGCAGGGGTACACGAACTCACATCGAATCAGTAATTCCTACCAACTTACCGACAATTTCATTAAAGTATACGGGCACCATACGTTCACTATTGGCGAAGACTACAGGCGTTTGCAAGCCTCCTTGACGAATTCCGATGCCAACAAGAATGGTGATTTTACCTACGTCTCGGACTACACAAGCAGTTGCACCATGCAGCCGACATGCACAGGCTCAACAGGTGGGAACCAGTTTGCCAGTTTTCTCCTCGGTCTCCAATCCGTGCAAGATCGCGGCTTTGTCGCTACCGACCCGGCCACTCGTGCAACACTCCTGAGCGTTTACGGTCAAGATCAATACAGAATGACGAAGAATTTGACTTTGAACCTGGCGCTACGTTGGGACCTGATCACGCCGGCGATCGATAAGGCTAATCATCAATCCAATTTCGACCTTGCGAAGGGTGTTCTGGACTTTGCCAGTTCGGGCAATCGCGGACCGAACGTGAATACCTTCTACGGGGGTTACTCTCCGAGAGTTGGATTCGCCTATTCACCTAATAACGGAAAGAGTGCCGTCTCGGGCGCCTTTGGTATTACCTACTTCCCGGGTAATTTTGGCGCAATCGGTGGATTTCTGGAGAGAAACTTTCCGTTCTTCGAAGTCTTCAACGCTCAGGCACAGTTAAGCAACATTCCCCTCACCCCGCTCAGCGTCAGTGGCCTTCCAGTATATATACCAACACCTACCACAGCACCGGTGCAGTCTCCAGTAGGAGTCGGCGTCTCACTCATGTCTCAGCACATGCAGCCCGACATGGCAAATGCTTGGAATGTTGGAATCCAACAAGAACTTTCTCAATCGACCGCATTGAGTATTACCTATGTCGGAACGAGAGGCACACACCTGTTCCGGAGGCGGAATATCAATACACCTCCGCCCGGAATCACTTCGTTCAATTCGCGTCTCCCATATCAATACTTCAATGCATCCGCACAGCAATATGCGACGAATATCGGGTATGCAGGAGCTGACGGTTCGTCCATCTACCACGCACTTCAGGTGCAGCTCAAGGCAAGAATATCGCATGGATTACAAGGCAGGATCGCTTATACATGGTCGAAAGAGATTGATGACATGAATCTCTGGTGGCCCCTCGATGACAAACTGAATCGCGGAGTAGGCACAAGCCAAGCGCCGGACGTTCCTCAGAGCGTTATCGCGAGCCTTGTCTACCAGCTACCGTTCGGTAAAGGGCAACGGTGGCTTTCCGCCGCCTCCCGTCCCACTCAACTGGTGATCGGTGGCTGGCAGCTCAGCACGATCACAATCCTACAGTCCGGAATGCCCCTCAGGATCAAGGCCGCCTTCGACAATCTGGGTAGTGGCGTCACGAATAGTGCAAACGTCACTTGCCCCTCAGTCCAAACGTTCGGGTCTGTAAATAGATGGTTTGATACCAGTTGCTTCACCACTCCCGGCCCCCTGCAGCTAGGTAATTCCGGATTTGGCAAAGTGCGCGGACCAGGTTATTACAACGCGGATCTATCCTTATCCAAGTCTCAAAGCATTCGAGAGAAAATGAATCTCATCCTCCAGGTTGATGCCTTCAATCTCTCTAACACTCCTCACTATTCCAACCCGGATACAAATCTTGCAGACTCAAACTTCGGCACAATTGGCGGAACGAATGGAATTCCGAGGCAGATTCAGCTTGGTGCACACGTAACCTTCTAACATCGTGACGCATGAACCACCGTGTCACTCAAGCCCTTTGCCGTCAAGGCGAAGGCCGACGGGACGTTTGTCTTCGCTGCAAGGTTCTCAAATGGCGCAGTCACAGGAACGGACGCGGGTCAGTGCTCAACTACGGATTGCTCAGATCACAGCCTCTCTGACCGCGAGTGTGCAGAATGAAACTCGTGTTATTGTTATCGCCCTGCGATGATCAGGCGTCGAAGCAGCGCGTGAGCAGGGAGGATGGCGAACGCAGACTCAAGCTGTCGATCGCAGACTGAACCAACTCGCCCACTCTGTCTGGCGCGACGTGCAGGAACTTCGCGACCTCCCCCTCCGGCGAACGCAGAATCAGCTTCAGCATGAATGCCAGACGCACAAGGTTGGGAAGCTCGACCAGAGTAGGTGGCATCAGTATGCCCTCATCCTCGCGGTCTAGTTCGACGACCTCAATCGATTGCTGGATCAGGATCTGCCGCGCCTGATTATAGGCAAGATCGGGAGCCGAGCCGTCGAATGGAATCTCATCGAGCCGGTTCATCGTGCGCAGAATCACATTTTCGACCAGCTTATCGTTCGCGACAAGGTACCAGGCAAGCCGCGCAAACTCATCCAGATGCCCAAGAAACAACAAGCTACATTCAACCTTATCTCGTGACGCCACTACAGGTACATCGAGTGAACTTGCCATCGCGTTACTCCTTGAACTATCCAAGTACATTTCAAGACCATCCGAAACTGTCCAAGAACAGCTGAAAGCTCGCTAAGCGGCGCGGCGGTCTTCCATCTGTTCCGGTTCTGACCTCCGAGCCCCCACCCTTGCACCCGAACCATGGAACCGTCCAAGCACCAAGTTCGTCGTGTCTTCGACGCGGGTATTCGGTTTGTGCATCTTGCGTGTTCCTTTAGCTAACAACCGCACCAATAGATAGCGGTTCGGCACATGCGCGATCGCTTGGAAAATTAACTCAGAACGCATCCTCTCCTCCTGGTTAGCAGCTTCAAAATGCCCCTTCGATCGCTCCTTGCTCATCAGGTGGAAGCCGCGAGCGGGATCGTCTCCCAGGCCTCTGCTCTCTCCAGCATCGGCCCTTCGGAGTTGCTCTGGATCGCCGTGTCTTATGCTGCATTCCGCTCTGATCACCGATCTTCTTCTACCGGCCGTTCAGCTCGTACTGCCCACGCTGCTCGCTTGATAACGAAGCTAGTCGAGCTTCACACTGTCGACCACCCTTTAAACAGTAGGATTCCTCCTATATTTTTCTGCAGTTTCCCACCTGGTCTCGCATCTGTATCGGCAAGCCTGATCATGCAATTGGCTGCAGGAAGGACCTCTCTCGCTCACAAGATGCAGAAGTACGTCCCCGGAAGCACGCTCCTTTCCCAGCGGCGCTATCGCGAATGTCAACCAAGGACAATCTGGAGTTGATCGCGATTCGCAGCGTTTACCAGACCAGCCATCACAACCTGTAGAAAAAACTAGGAAGAATTCTATGGTTTCCAAGGTGTACAGAGATTCAGGCCGCGATTAACTTACCCACATAACAGGTATGAGAGGAGGAAGCGATTCGACGTGTGACAGAATTCGCGATTCAGCCACGAGTGGCATCCCGGTGAAGGGCAAATACTTCGTGACCGTTACCTATGCCTCCCACATGAACGACATTTCCTCATTCGCACTGGAGGGTTAGGGGCATGAATGGGTGCCACGCGACGAGTTTGACCCAACTCTATGAAGAGGGTGCGAGCCGCCGCCGCTTGATGCTGATGCAGTAGCCTACAAGGTTCAATGCCGCCCGAAAGGGTGAGCACTCAGTCGATCCGAAAGGTGCCCCACGCCTCGATCTCCGTGTTGAAGCAGAATCGATCAGTTCGACGCTTCAGGAGAGGATCACGCCAATGACAGCCGAAACTCCAGCAGGCCTCGCCATTGAATTTGAGGGCAATAGTCGGAAAACAGCCGATATGTACTCGACGCGCGACAAGATCAGCATAGAACTCCTTGCTTCCGCAACGGACGAAGTTCTTGTGGCGGCGGCCAAGTTAGGGGATTGCGCCGCCTTTGCGGAGTTGTGGGAGCGGCACTCGAATATGGCATTCAGGATGGCCTATCGGATCATCGGAAACCAGGACGATGCAGAAGACGTGGTTCAGGATGCGTGGATGAAAGCCTACGTTCATTTGAAAACGTTCGATGGCAGGGCAAAATTTTCGACTTGGCTCACGCGTATTGCGATCAATTCGGCGCTGATAACTCTACGTAAAAGGCGGGCTCACCCTGAGACTTCTATGGAGGTCACGAATGGTGAGACCTCGCAGCACTGGGAGATTGCGGACCAGACGAAGGACGTTGAAAAAGATTATGCGAGGAACGAAAGAGCAGAGCGCTTAAGGCGGGCAATCTGCTGTCTACAGCCTATCCTGCGAAATGTGGTTGAGATTCATCAATCGAATGATAGGTCGGTAAAGGAAATCGCCGAACTCGTAGGCATCTCTGTTGCCGCAACTAAGTCTCGTTTGTTACGCGCCAGAAGAATTCTTCGTAGAACTTTGGGCTGACGAATTGAGAGAGTGTTGCCACGATCTACGTCGGGTCGAGTGCTCGAGAAAACGAACCGAGCCTCATCAATCTGAAGCTTTCCGTGCAAAGTTTTTAGCGATGTCCTCTTCGGTCATAGCCTGACTGGCCCACAATCCTCCCGTCTCGAAATCAACATCCGTGATCAGTCCATGCATTCAACTCATGGTCGGCTTACAACGACGGAGGCTCCAGAGGGGACGTCAGTGATTATCCAACTAACCGGGATTTGTACCGCATTAGAAGATATCGTGGTGCGAACTGGATGACCGTTCACTCTCAATACTGGAACCCTGCCCTGGAAGGTTGCCTGCCAGTGAAGGGTTGGCCCTGAGCGATTGATCAGGGTGCTGCTTCGATCCCCCGCGTGTTCCAGATCCACCAGATTCTCTCGTATACGAACACCTTTTAAAGAGGCACTATCAGAGTTCTTCGAAAGCCGCGAGACAGAGTGGAGAAGTGGGCGCGACGAGTTGCTGTCATACACTACTTCGATGCCCATCGTCCCTCTCACAATGGCGTCGATAATTGAGAAGGAAACTTCTGGATATTTACGCCTGTCGTTATCAGCACGAGTAAGATCCACGATGCGTTCGTACGCAGCTTGACTCTCTCCATAGTGATAGAAGGTTTGCGCGAGATAACTTTCCTCCTCGATGCCGATGGTTTTCAGGTACTCCGCCGACTCGATGTGTGAGAGTGCCGCGCGAATGTGACCTGGATCCTTAGTCGCACCGAAGTAAAGAACCATTGCATCACCAGAGCCACGTGTGCTGCCGTCCTGAGAAAAGAAGCCCATGAAATGATGATCTTTCTCGGACCAAGCGCTGTGGTCAATAAGGTGCGAAAGTTTGTTTGCTGTATCGGCGTACTGCTGAGCGGAATTCATCTGGTGGCGGCTGATAGCTAAAAACCGGAGGGATTCAAAAGCGCGGTACTCGGCCGCGAGCAGGTCTGTGCCAAGGTTGAAGTTCGTCTCTCCTTCGGTGTAGCTGGGTATACCGCGCGCCAGCACGAACTTTCCTTTGGCTAAGTGTTGATTCATTAGCCTCGATCGCTTCAAAACCAGATCGGGTTGAAGATTCCAAGCGTTCACATACGAGGTTGCCGTCGCCTCGAAGAATCTTTGGAAAGAAGGATCGGTGACGTAGGCGTTGTCCCCCGTCCAACGCCACATGCGGACGATGCTGTCGAGAAGATCGAAGTTCGCAGGGAGGCTGTACCAAAAGTCATCGTCACTCGCGTAGTCGGCGGCGGATGGGTACCCCAATTTGTCGATTTCCCAGTATCCCGCCCAATCCCGTTCAGGGGAAACGGCGGCGGCGAATCGGTGCAACATGTTGCGATTCTGTGGGTACAGACCCAGGGCAGCAGCGCCGGTGGTCTGGTGTGAAACATCTCGCATACAGAATGAATCACGCCCCGGGAGTGCAGCTTCGTACCATGGCCCTATGGGATCGGAGCCATCGCGAACGTAAGCCAGCGCCTGCGACTTTGCCCACTGAAAGGCCTGCGCCAGTTTCTTATCCGAAGAATCGAACTGTAGATTCGATACAGGAGTTGCGACCTGGGCATGGCCAGCAATAGTGGATGACAAACCGAATAGTAGAAGGTATCGATACATGATGGTTCTCATTTTCGCGGTCTAACGTGGCTCCAACGGCAAAACAGTGTGCGAAGGAATACGCAATGCTGTACTCCAGTCGAGAATGAATTCTCTCCTCATTGAGCGATCCAGTAATTCAAACCGCAGATACCATGTATATACACGGTACCCATTCACTACCAAGAATGCAGGTTTGGTGCCCTTGTGCGCCACTTCCCCGCCGGGATTGGGGCATGATCGTTGGTCCGGTATATGCATCCTGGTGACTGAGAAGAAGTAGTCTGTTCGGCTGCGCGATCACGAGCGTTCCATGATGTCGACCGGCTTTTTGAACTCGTAAAGGACGGTTGCATCCTTGCCGATATGTCTGACCACCACTTCCTCCTTTGAGATGCATCGCAACGAGGTCTGAGCAAAATGCGCGGTCCCGTGTCATCACTTCCCCTACCTGGCTCGCATCTTGGAACCAAGATATTCGCGTCCTGAATCTCCGCACACCTCGGAAACCATAGAATTCTCCCTAGGTTTTTCTACAGGTCTGATGGCTGGTGTGGTAAACGCGGCGAATCGCGATCAATCCAGATTGAGCGTTTCGTCTTTTATGCGTAAAAGCTTTCTTATCCCTTGAAACCGCCGAACGGGCATTGTCTCCTGGAAGACTAGGCCTCCGGGGACTATCAGCGTAATCTCGGTTCCGGAACTTGGTGAACTCACGAGCGTCAGCTTGCCTCCTATGCGGGCAACTCGCTCGCGCATTCCCTGCAGTCCGAAGTGTCCCTGCTTCCCCCGATCCGCGACTTCGGAATCAATGCCAACGCCATTGTCGGCTACACGCAGCGCGACGTCCTGTCCGTATTTGAGCTCGATCTCCAAGTGGCTGGCCGACGAGTGCACGCAGGCATTGCGGATAGCTTCGTATCCGATGCGGTATATCTCATCACGGACGATGGCGTGCATCCTTTTCGCGGTGCCCGCCACGGCAAAAGTGACCTCCATTGAGCCCGGAATGCGGCAGTCTTCCGTCGCCCGCTGAAGAGCTTGTGCGAGATCGTTCGTCTCTATCGTCGAACTGCGGAGGGAGTTGAGCACTGCTCGTCCTTGCTGCGTTGCCTGGCCAAGCCACTCGGATAACTTCTCCATGGCACGACGCATTCGTACCAGATCGCTTGGCGTATCGAGTGCGTCGTCGGCAACCAGCTTGCTACCCTGGATGGTCTGGAGGAGCGTATCGTGGAAATCCCGCGCCATACTAGTGCGTTCTGCCAATCGCTCATCGAAGCGGGCTTTCATTGTTATTGCAATCTGATGTAGGCGGTAGTTGTAAACGGCGAACACGACCAAGAAAAGCACGGCGCCAAGGCTCGCCCTGAACCATAAGGAGTTCCACCAGGCGGGTAGGATCTCGATACGAATTTGCGCACCTGGTTCGGTCCACACTCCGCAACTCGTAGCACCCTGCACGCGAAACGTATAAATACCAGCCGGCAAAGTGGTATAAATGGCGAGCCGTTGCTCGCTTCCCACTTCATTCCATCGTTGATCCAGCCCCTCCAGCATGTAGCGATACCGGTTTGTTGCGGCATTGAAGTAGCTCAAAGCGGAGAACTCGATGGAGAATATGGTTTGCTTATGAGAGAGCGTGAGCGAATTCGTATAATTAATCGTTGTTTTTAACGGGGAACCAGTTCCGGGCGCCACGCTGGTACCGAACAATCTAAAGTCGGTTAGAACAATCGGGGGAACGTACGGACTATCCGATACCATTTCCGGGAAAAACGCAGTCGCTCCGCTGAAGCCCCCAAAGAACATTTCACCCGCTGGGTTCTTGAAGCAGGCACCCCATCCGGTCAAGTCAGGGCCGGGTAGTCCGTCCGCGATCGAGAAGGCCTTGACTTGTTTTTTCTGCGGATCGAACCTCGCCACACCATTATTGGTGCTCATCCACAGATCGCTGTGGTCATCTTCCAGGACGCAGCCCACTACATTGCCAGGTAAACCTTCTCGCTGTGTGTAGACCGTGAACCTGCCCGTCTTCGGGTCGAATTTGTTCAACCCGTCTTGGGTGCCTACCCACATCGTGCCTGAGCGATCAAAGTGCACCGAGTTCACCCGGTTGTCGCTCAATGTTCCTGGACGATTGTTGTCTTGTTGATAGTCCGTGAACTGGCCCGCCGCCGGATCGAAGCGCTGAAGGCCAGAGGAGTGGGTGCCGAGCCACAATGCCCCCTCCCGGTCCTCAACCAATTCCAGATAGTACGGGTTTTTACTTTGCGAATTGGACTTATAGGTTGTAAAGCGCTCAGTAGCCGCGTCGAAACGATTGAGGCCATCGAAGGTGGCGGCCCAAAGCGTCCCGTTGTGGTCGACGAGCAGACGTGTGACGTCATCGTTGCTCAGACTATATGGATCTGCGGGATTGTGTTGGAATCTTTTGAAGTGTTTCGTCCGCTGGTCGAAGCGGTAGAGCCCGTGGCCAAACGTGCCCATCCAAAGGTTGTTTGAGCGATCTTCGCGTATCGCGATCGCATCGGTGCCCTCTCCTGGTCCGGCGATCTGGTAGGACGCATAGCGCCTGGCATTGCGGTCGATACGGTTGAGTGCTTCGTGAGTACCTATCCAAAGGATTCCCTGACGATCCTCGTATATTGCGCCTACGAAAGGTTCACCCTCGCTTTCCGGATTGCCGAAGTCGCTACGGTATCTCTTAAATGGCAGAGTCTTCGTTGCAAAACGGGTGGGCCCCATTCCGCCCAAGCCAGCCCAGATGATTCCTTCCCGGTCAGCGAACAGGCTGATGGCACTGTTCTGGCCGAGGCTCTCAGTATCCGCAGGGTTATTGCGATAGCGAATGAATTGCCGATGATCCCGGTCGAATTTGAGCAAGCCAGCGCCATTCGTAGCGAGCCACAGAGTACCGTTCCCGTCTTCGAGCATTGCCGTTACGCCTGTCAAGACACGGCCATGTGGCTTCCGTTCATGAAACGAATAGTAAGTCACGGTGTTCGTATTTCGGTCAAACACGGCTAATGCGTTGCCAAAGATCCAGAACACGCCGAAGCGATCCTCGTAGAATGACTGCGCAGATTCACGCAATGGAACATGAAGCTTTACCTTCCCAGTTCGGCGATCAAATTCGTCCAGGCCGCCGCTATTCGTAACCCAGAACCTTCCCGTTTTGTCTTCACCGCTCGACCTAACATCATCGCTACCGAGGCTCGAAGGATCGTTCGGATCGTGAGAAAACCGGCGGATTCGTCCTGTCGCAGGATCTAACCCATACAAGCCGGTTGGTGTAGCTAACCACAGCACTCCGGTGGTGTCTTCAGTAATGTTGGATACAGACGGAACCGCGTACCGTGTAAACGTTTCTGTCTCCCTGTCGAACCGATTAAGGAACTGATCGCATCCGACCCAGAGCGTGCCGTGGCGATCCTTGAAGAGGGCATTAATGAACACCCCGCTCAGGCTTTTGGGATCTCTTGGATCGTGAACGAAAACTTTGAATTTGTAGCCGTCGAATCGGTTAAGCCCATATTGGGTGCCAAACCACATAAACCCCTGATCGTCCTGCACAATCTGTGCAACCTTTGTTTGGGACAGCCCGTCGCCAGTGTATGGACGCGCAAATCGGATGTCCGTCCCATCCACGATGGGTAACCTAATGGTTGCGGTGCTGACGTGGGCCTGAGGCACAGTCTTGGAAGTGGCCGACGTGCTTGACTCGTGGTTCTGCTGCGCACTGAGGAGGACCGGAAAGCACACTGCCAGCGAAAGTGCCAGCACAAAGCTGCGAGGCGGCGTTACTGTCAACGTTGATGCACTTCTCGGCGACCGGCGTATATGAACGATGGATACCAAGAGATTCCCAGACCTATCCGAGAAGTCCGGATAAGGACTTCCTGAGTTCAGTTTGCCAGCATCAAGGCTACTGGATTCATGGTTTTCGTGGTACGTCAGGATGTGCAGTTACAACCCTGCAGTTTTCTACAGGGTTGTGTGTCGGGTTCATATCTGAAGAAATCCACGCCGTAGCGCAATGGTGACTGCGTGTGTTCGGTCATTGGCCCCCAACTTGTCCACGAGATTCTTGATGTGGAAATTGACTGTCGTCTCTGCAATAGCCAGTTGATCAGCAATTTGCTTGTTGCGATAACCATCTCGGATGAGCCGGAGCACATCCAGCTCCCGGGTCGTAAGATCTTCGTCGCCTAGATGCTCGGCGAGGCGAGCAGCCACCGCCGGTGGAATGTGTCGCCGCCCAGCGTGGACCGATCGGACGACATTGAGCAATTCATCTTTCTGCATGCTCTTGAGGATGTAAGCCGAAGCTCCCGATCGCATTGCTCGCTGGATCTCGCCATCGCTGTCTGAGGTCGTCAGCATGATGATATGGGCCCCCGGAAACTCTCCCCGTATTGCGATCAGGGCGTCGGTACCGTTGGTGCCAGGAAGCCGAAGGTCCATCAAAGTGACATCGGGCCGATGAAGACGGAACTCCGCCATAGCCTCCACCGCATTTGCGGCTTGCGCAACAAGAAGCATGTCGTGCTGAGAACCGATGATCGTAGCCAGTCCCTCGCGGAAGACCGGATGGTCTTCGACGCTCAGGATGCGAATTGGGTCGCCGTGAACCATGGGATGTCTAACCCCGAGAATTGTAACCCTTTGGTTGTGTTCAGGGCCAAGACTTCGATCTGACACCTCGAAATCAAGAAACGGCGTGGTGCGCAGGCTCGTGGTTGGCCCCGGAACCGCTCGTGATCTCACGAACATGCAGATGAACTCCACTGTCCTATAGAAAAGTGCAGCAAAAAAACTACCGATTCTGGGGTGGTGCCGGATCTTCGTCCGCTTCATGATGACTGTGAAAGCTGACAAGGAAAGGCTGAGAACTACCTATTCACGTCAGACCTTGATAGGTAAACGCAACGTCCAGCCATCCAGCAGGCGTCGCCAAACACCTTCTACACATAGATTTCCTGGCAGCGTTCCTTCGTCGATATTCGCGACGGCGGCGTAGGCACAAGAGCGAACCTCCGCGGAGCCCCCTGCACTATCAGGCTCTGCTCGCGTTCTGGACGGCGCGGAGGCATGAGAGTATGCAAACGTGATCTCGTTGTGAGCGGCACTGGTGTGGCGAGCGGAGGGGGCTTCGATGCTTGAGGAAGTCGTGTGCAGCGAGCAAACATTGTCGGCTGGGTCGTCACGGAGCGTACATCCCGGGTCTTCAATTCCTGAGCCCATTTCCGCCATAAGCAAGATGGTTGCGTTCATTTGCCACGACCTTCGCCTTCCTTTGACCGCCATCCTGGCGAATGCGGAGTTTCTGATCCAGTCAGATATCAACGAAGAAGAAAGGATCGAGTTCTATCAGGAAATCCATTCGGCGATCGACCGGATGAATGAGTTGCTCTCTTCGCTGTCTGACTACTCCAAGGAGGGCGACGTTGTTCGGCCCGCCATTCAAAGCATCGTCGATACCGTCGGTCGCGTGATCCGCATAACAGCTGTGAGACGAGAGTTCGAGCGCATTTTCATCCAGCATCATCATCAAGGGTTAGCTGTAGGCTGGTTCGATTCCAACCGTTTCGAATGCGTAATCGCCAATCTCCTCCTGAATGCTTGCGAGGCGGTGTCTCCAGACTCTGGACAGATCGTCATAACCACAATCGGAAATCCAACCTGCTTACACGTTAGCGTCTGGGATAACGGTCCCGGCATTTCCCCCAAGATTCGGGACTCCATTTTTCAACCATTTGTGAGATACGGAAAAGCCGAAGGCAGCGGACTTGGGCTCGCAATAGCGAAAAAGTTTGTGGAGGATCATGGCGGGGATATCTATCTCGACGAGAGAAGTGGACCCGGTACCTTATTCAGGATCTCGATTCCTTTTACCATTCCCCATGGAGCAACTCCGCTTGTGTCTGTATGTCCAAGTCATTCGACGTGCATCTCAGAAGCCACACCGTGCGCTGAAATCAGGAGCCGCTGACGAGGAAGCGCACGGAGGTTCCTTTCAACGAATTTTTCCTAATCGCGTCAAGACAAGGGCGAGACTTTCGAACTGACAGCTCCAGATCAAGAAACGATGGGATATAGAGGCAGCGGTGGCGCTAAAATTCGCGGCCAAACTTCCATGACGAATGCAGGCGATCTCCGTTGCCTATAGAAAAATGCAGCGAAAAAACTAATGAATTTGGGGTGGTGGCAAATGCAAATCGTCTTCATTCTGGTGACTGTGAAAGCTGGGAAGGAGCTTGGATGGGTGAACGCACTGGACCTAGAAATCAATCTCAACCCCTCCGAGCCGGACCCTGCCTGCGAGACCCTGAGCCAGGGACGTTATCAATTGCGTCAAAGTTTATTACGCGAGAATTCTGTTTTAGTCGCTTGCACTTGTTCGCCAACGTGGAGCGCAGTTGGCGACGTCGGGAACTTTAATGACGGAGCTCGTCCGAAGCATTTCGGAAGATTGCCCCGCCATTGAGCACCACCTTGAAAACGGAGCTTGTCATGCAGACGACCGAACACCAACGCGTTCCCACCCTCCCCAAGCAACATATTGCCACCCTGCTGGGGGAAATCAATGTTCACCTCGTCGGCAACGGTCCGGCTATGGTTTGCTGGCCCAGCCTTATGATGACGGGGCAGATGTGGCGGGGACAGGTCGACCATTTCGCAAGCAGCTATCAGATGGTTGTGATCGACCCGCCCGGCCACGGCGAAAGCGAATCCTTGAACCGGTACTTCACCCTTGAGGAATGTGCCCTATGTCTAAGCCAGATCCTGAATCAATTGGAGATTGAAGACTGCGTCCTGCTCGGTAACTCCTGGGGCGGAATGATGGGCGGCGTATTCGCTGCCCTGTATCCAAACCGGACACGGGCCGCTGTATTGATGAACTGCACGGCTTCGGTGGCTGATGAGGCCCAGAAGGAGCAGTTCTTACAGATGACTTCAGTACTGCGCCAACAGCATACCGTCCCCAAAGCGGTCGTCGATCTCGCAGTCAATGCCTTTGCCGGCGTGACGACCGAAAGGACGAGGCCTGAGGTGGCGGAATTCATCCGCTCAACCGTGGCTGCAGCCCAGGCGGACTCCGTCTGCTGGGCGATCGATAGTGTCGTTCCGCGCCGCACCGAGCATCTAGCCCTTTTGAGTGCCATTCGAAAACCAGTTCTGGTGGTGGCTGGTGAGGAGGACCGAACATTTCCGGTCGCCGAAACCCGGGCCATGGCAGAGGCCATCCCCGGCAGTCAGTTCATAGTGTTACCCAACGTCGGGCATCTTGCTGCCCTGGAGGCTCCAGAAAAGGTCAACGCCGCCATCGACAAGTTTCTAGGAGAAGTTGTCGCATAAACAAGGTTTGGCAGCGGCTGCGAGTTTGATTGGTGTCATCGTCAGCCACGTAATCGTGCTTTTCGATTTCATCGAGGAGGTGCACGAAAAAGGGGAACCGCTGGAGCGTGCTCTTCCCGATGCTGGGATCGAGCGTATTCGACCCGTAATGATCACCGTGGGCGCAACGATCCTTGCTTTGTTCCCTCTCGCCCTCGAAGGCGGCCCGCTTTGGAAACCTCTCTGCTATGCACAGACCAGCGCTCTCGCCGTCGCTACCTTCATCACTCTGCTCCTGCTCCCGGTCTTTTACTCGATCTCAAATGGGAAACCACACGGAAACGAAAGGAGGGCCCGGAGTCAGAGCCAACAATAGCGCGACGACGATATGCAAATGAATTCGAAAAAGGAGCAACAAATTGAGTGATTCAATGACGCCTATCTCGCGTCGAGACGTTCTCATCGGCGGTGCCGCCATGGTGGCCGTCACGGGACTTCCCATACCGGTTTTTGCCAGTCAAACCGAGCCAGCAAGCGCTCCCGCTCCGCAGAGAAAAAATCAAGGAGAAGCTCAGATGAATACAATCACGACGAAAGATGGGACCTCGATTTTCTATAAAGATTGGGGGACAGGGCCGACGGTCGTGTTTTCGCATGGATGGCCGTTGAACGCAGACGCCTGGGATTCACAGATGCTCTTCCTGGGACAGAACGGCTATCGCGTCATTGCCCACGACCGCCGCGGCCATGGACGTTCGAGCCAGCCTTGGGACGGCAACAACATGGACACATACGCCGATGATCTGGGAGCGCTGCTCGACCAACTGAATCTGAAAGACGTAACTCTGGTCGGACACTCCACGGGGGGCGGTGAAGTTGTCCGCTACATCGGCCGACACGGAACCAAACGAGTATCGAAGGCTGTACTGATCGGCGCGGTGCCTCCACTTATGCTCAAAACCGAGAAGAACCCTGGCGGTCTTCAATTATCTGTGTTCGATGGGATTCGTGCTGGCGTAACTGCGGATCGCTCTCAATTCTTCAAGGACCTTACCACCCCCTTTTACGGATACAACAAACCCGACGCCAAGATTTCGCAAGGTGTTAGGGATGCGTTCTGGCTACAGGGAATGCAGGTATCAATTGTTGGCGCATACGACTGCATCAACGCCTTTTCGGAGACGGACTTCACCAACGATCTAGAGAAGATCGATGTCCCAACCTTGATCCTGCATGGAGATGCCGACCAGATCGTACCCATTCAGGATTCGGCACTCTTGTCAGCGAAACTCATCAAGAACTCCACCTTGAAGGTCTATCCCGGCGCGCCGCACGGGATGTGTACTACGCTGGCGGACAAGGTAAATGGCGATCTTCTCGAATTCCTGAAAAAGGCTGATCGAGCCGCGGCATAAATATCGAATGGCGTGGCCTCCGGTTCTGCCGCAAAGTTCGGGCGCTCCGCTTGTCCAACCGCCGTTCTTTCTGAAAGAAGAGCCTTGCGATTGCCGAGGAGTTCATTGTTGTGAGGAGCCGGCCACGCGTCTTACGCCTCCAGACCGAAGGAGCAGTAGAAGAACGTGTAACCTCGATCACCCTTTTTGCTCATCGCCGGCCGGAGCACTCATCGACTGCGGAACGATCCCAATGATGGGACGCCGCGGCAAGGAGAAGACAGATGCCGGACACTATGTATTCAACAAAAGTCACTGCTACCGGAGGCCGTAGCGGGTCGATCCGCAGCGACGATGGCCTGCTCGATCTAAAGCTGGCCCTGCCCCGAACCCTGGGAGGCAAAGGCAACGCGACTAACCCAGAGCAACTCTTCGCCGGCGGCTATGCCGCTTGTTTTGAGAATGCGCTCTTGCGCGTCAGCCGCGAGGCTCGCCACAAATTTGCCGACGACGATGTCGAAGTTGTCGCCGAGATCGGCCTCAGCCGCAATGACTCGGGTGCATTCGTGTTATCCGCCGGGCTCGCCGTGACCATCGCTGGCGTGGACCAGAAGACGGCGGGACAGCTTGTCGAGGGCGCCCACGCCATTTGTCCTTACTCGAATGCGATCAAGGGCAATGTCGATGTCCAGATCGCAGTCTTTGTTCGGTGAGTTGAGGCGCGAAATTTGCCAGACCGGAGGTAGGAATGTTTAAGAGGATCGCCGTCGCATACAACGAATCTGCAGAGGCCCAACGAGCACTCGCCTCCGCGATTGAACTCGCGAAGAGCATCGGGGCAGAGCTCCAAACAATCATGGTCATGGCTGATCTTCCCTCTTATACTGCCTTCGCCGGAATGGCAGATCCCTCCCTGCCCCGAATCCTGAACGAAGACCGCCTCAAGTTCTACGAGGCGCTCTCGGAAAGGGCGCGACAATCGGCGCAGGATCAAGGCCTCGACGTACTCACCCATTCAGTCGAAGGGCCCGCGGTCGAAACGATCGTTCGCTTTCTTCGCGAACACAAAGCTGACCTTCTCATTGTCGGATTGCACCGTCAAGATCTTTATATCTCCAGGCTCTGGAGCACGGTCTACGAACTTGCACAGGAGGCTCCATGCAGCGTGCTTGGTGTTCACTAGCTCACCTGGATGAGGCCGATCCACCCGTGAGGCCGCACTTGTGGCGCGAACGAGCGTCTATGTCAGCTTTACCGGAAGTTCTCAGTCTCTTCAAGGAAGGTCACTGAAGAAATGTGGAAACGATCGATCATTGTTCCAGTTGTTGTCCTGGGAGTCGCAGCCGTCCTCCTATTCACGATAAAGGGATGCTGGACCTCGTGGGAAGGCGGCAAAGCCGAACAGCGCACGGATGATGCATACGTCCGAGCTGATGTAACGCCGATGAGCACCCGCATTTCGGGAACAGTGCGCAAGGTGGACGTCAACGACTTTGAATCGGTAGGGCCCGGGCAGACTCTTGTCGAACTGGAAGATGCGGATTACCGCGCGGTTCTTGCGGAAGCGGAGGCGGCGCTGGCGGGCGCCGAGGCCCAATTCGCAGACAACCAGGCTGCGAAGCGGATTCAGGATGCGAAGATCGAGAATGCGGAGACCGTCGTCGCACAATCGAACGCCGCGGTCACTGCCTCGAAGGCTGGTGTAGCGGCCGTTCGGCCAGATGTGACAAGGACCGGGTTGGAGCTGAAGCGCCAGGAAGCCCTTCTCGCGTCAAGGGCCACGACTCATCAGCAACTGGAACAGGCAGAAGCGGACGCTACGCGCTTTTTAGGTATGCTCGCAAGCCGGGAAGCCGATGTCGAGCGCGCGGAAGCGGCGCTAACTAGCAGCCGGACGCTTCTCGAAGCCGAAAAGAGGCAACGCGCGGCACTCGATACACGAGATGGCTTATACAAAGCAGATATTCAGGCGAAACAAGCTGCGATTGTCGTCACCAAGGTAAATCTTGGTTACACCCGGATCGTCGCGCCCACGGCTGGGGCGGTTGGGGAACGGCATGTCCAGGAAGGCCAACTAGTTGCGGCCGGAATGCAGGTTATCGATCTGGTCCAAGGTGATGTCTGGATTCAGGCGAACTTCAAGGAGACTCAGCTTACCAATATCCGAACCGGGGACATGGTTGATATCAGTGCCGATACGTTTCCCGGTGTTGTGCTCCATGGAAAAGTTATCGAAATTGCTCCGGCAAGCGGATCTCAATTCGCGTTGCTCCCTCCTGACAATGCCACAGGCAATTTCACCAAGGTTGTTCAGCGAATTCCTGTAAAGATCGCTCTCGATCCAGAGCACCCATTGCAGGGCCGGTTGCGGCCGGGCTTTTCGGTCGTAGTGACGGTCCATGCGTCTGGCAAGAATGCCAAACCGGAGGAGTCCCAGCCTTGAGTACCTCATCCACTCCACTGGCATCAGCGGCAGGGGCAGAGACCCCTACCGTCATTTCGACGCATCCTCTCCTCGGGGTTCTCGGCGTACTGTTCGGCGCGATGATTGCGACGTGTACAGGACGACTGATCAGCGTCGGTTTATTGGACTTGCGCGGCGCATTGCATCTCGGAGTCGACGAGGCTTCGTGGATAGGCACAGCATTTAATGCGGCGCTGATGTTCATCGGGCCGTTCTCCGTCTACCTCGGCGGCTTGCTGGGAGCGAGGCGCGTCCTGCTTGCCTGCGCGTCGGTGTTCACGTTGATCAGCCTGCTGCTTCCGTTTGCCAGCAGCTTGCCGGTCCTCCTTGTCTTACTTATTCTCGCAGGTTTGACGGCAGGCACTTTTTACCCTCTAACGCTTTCGTTTGTCTTGCGCAATCTGCCGATGCGCTACGTCCTGGTCGGGATTGCCATGTACGCCATGGACATCATCTTTACAACCAACTTTGCAACATCCCTCGAGGCCTGGTACATCGACCATCTTTCGTGGAGATGGATCTTCTGGAATAGCGCCGCTCTGACCCCAGTCATGATGGTGCTGATCTTCTTTGGGATTCCATGGCAACCATTGCCGCAGCCGAAGGAAAGCCAGCCAAAACCGAATTGGAGGGGCTTTCTTTATGCCAGCCTGGGCTTCTCTCTGCTCTATATCGCTCTCGATCAGGGTCAACGGTTGGACTGGTTGAACTCCGGTACCGTGGTCGGGCTCATCGTTTCCGGAGTCTTCCTGGTCCTGGCAACCGTTGTGCGCAGGCTCCTGATGCCGAATCCGCTTCTGAACTTCAAGTCTCTGGCACGACGAAACACGATCCTGCTTGGAGGCGTGCTCGTCTTCTTTCGTTTCGCGATGCTAGCAACAGTCGTCCTCATCCCCAGTTACCTCGGATCCGTGAAGGGATTTCTGCCGTTGCAGACCGGGCCAGTGCTGCTCTTGGTGGCTCTGCCGCAGTGTCTCTGCGGCATACTTGCTGTCTACCTCCTGAAGTACATCGACGCGCGGCTAATATTGACCGCAGGATTCGTTCTGATCGCAATCGCGTGTCTGATGAATGCAGATCTGTCCTCAGTCTGGTCGGGCAGCAATTTCACTGCCTCGCAACTGATCATGGCGATCGGATTTGCACTCTCATTCAATGCCATGGTCGGAGCGATCATCCTTGAAGTCTTCAACACGGGAGCACTTAGCCGTCCCATTGACGTCCTGACATTCGCCGGCTACTTTCAGACCGTGCGTCTCTTCGGAGGGCAACTTGGCATCGCCTTCATGCAGCATTTCATCCCGGCGCGCGAACAGTTCCATTCGAACACCCTTGGGCTAGGCGTGCAGTTGGGCCTGCCGCCTACCGATCATAGGCTGATGGGACTCACCGCAGGCATGTCCGGCCATTCCGCAGGACTTTCAGTCGCAACCGAAAGGGCAGCGGAGATTCTCAGCCTGCAGGTTCGTCAACAGGCATTCACGCTCGCAATCACTGACGCATTTCTGCTAGTAGCCTGGTCGACTGTGTGCTGCCTGGTCGTCGTGGCGTGTATGACGCGTGTGCCCACTCAATACCGGCAAATTGTGTCGGCTCCTGCCATCTCTGCATGAACAAATTGGAAGGACCTGAAGGATCGAATATGCGAGCCCAAACAAGACGAATTGCTCATAGGCCATATCTCGCTCTCGCCATGTGTGCCACGGGAATATTCGCAATGGGTCCACGCGCAGCTGCGCAGGGTGGAACACCGGTTGCATTGACGCTCTCGCAGGCCATCGATCTGGCCCTCAAACAAAATCGCAGCCTCAGACTGGCGCAACTCTCGGTGACAGATAGCGAGCACAAGAAGGAAATGGCTCGTTCAGCGTATTTCCCTCATATCAAGAACGAATCGAGTATCCTGCACGTGTCGGAACTCGCCGGAGTTGAGATTCCCGCGGGGGCTTTCGGAGTTCCTGCAGCCACTGGCCCGATTCCCTCCCAGAACCTCTTCCTCGATCAAGGTGGGCTTACCTCTTATACCAGCGGCACTCAGCTCACCCAGCCATTCACCCAGATGTTCAAGATCCACGAATCGAATCGGGTGGCAACTGCGGACATAAACACGGCAAAGATCCAGCTCACTCAAGCAGAAAACGAGATTGCGCTCAAAGTACGGCAACTATACTTCGAGTTCCTAATTGCCCAGCTCAAACTGGAGGCGGCGAAGGAGGAGGTCAGCGCCAGCGAGGTGAAAAACCGCGAAACTACGGATGCAGTAGCAAACGGGCGTGCCCTTGATGTCGCGGCACTTGAAAGCCGCGCGGCTGTTCTCGATGCCAAGCAGATCGCTCTGACCCAAACTCTCCAGTTACATGATCTGACTCTCTCGCTTGATGACTTGCTCGGATTGCCTTTGAGCTCGCGACTGCAACTTGATCCGGACACTTCCGCCGTGGCGCTGCCAATCCCTACCCGAGAAGAATGCATACGCATCGCTCGCGAGCAGAGCCCAGCAATCCGCACGGCGCAACAAGCCGTCCTCAAGACAAAGGCGGGACTCGGTGCGGCCAAAGACGCATATATCCCTGATGTCACCGGACTCGCGCGATACAGCTACCAGAGCGGAGTCCCTTTCCTGGTTCACAACTTTGGAACGTTTGGGTTCAACCTCAGCTATGAGCTCTTTGATGGCGGGCGCCGGAATGCCGAAATCAAAGATGCAAGGACTCTGCTCTCACAAGCGCAGGTAAACCTCGACAAAGTCGAAGATGAGGTCACCGTAGAGGTGGAATCCGCATACGACAAGGTCGAGCAATTGCAAAGCCTGGTGCAGGTAGCCGAAGAAGCGTTGAATGTTCGCACCGAAGTCGCTCGCCTGGCAGACCGCCAGTTTGAACAGAGTGCGGCTCTCACCTCGGCTCGATTCGAGGCCCATGTTAAGGTCGCCTCTGCCGAGGCCTCTCTTCTTGAGGCAATGCTCGGACTCGCGCTTGCGCAGGGAGATGTGAAACGCGCAATCGGCCAGATGCCACGGTAGACGTCTCGATTCCTCCTGCAGGCACCATATAGGAGGATTGGGCGAAAGGTATTGCTTTTGCAATTGTGGATCGGAGGTCCGCTACTGTGTCGATGAATCCAGCGATGATCAACGTCCTTGCGGCGCTTGGTGGCACGGCTGTCGGCTCACTTGCTCCGGTTCTGGGCAACTATGTCCTTCAAAGGAGCGTCACGCAACGAGACCTCCTGAATAGGCAACTCGGGCAGCGGGAAATCCTCTACTCGGACTTCATCAAAGAGGCTTCACGTCTCTACGCCGATGCGTTGATCCATGAACTCGATGATCTAAATGATCTCGTGTCCCTCTATGCACTCGTAAGTCGTATCCGTTTACTGGCCTCGGTGCCAGTCGTGAGAGCGGCCGAGGACTTCGTCAAGCTGATTGTTCAGCACTATGGCGATCCGAATATGACTGTGGAACAGATGCGGACGGCCGCGCTCTCCCAAAAGGCGGACCCTCTCGACATCTTCAGCTCAGCCTGTCGGAAGGAGTTGCGAGACATTCTTCTACGGGGTGATCAGTAGAAGAGTAGTCCCGGGGAGATTTACGGTGCGGTCGTGAGTGAATGTGCTGGTTTCACCTTGTTTATCAAACAACATGCGGCTCTATTTCGGCAACCGGTCGGGAGCCGAGATCTGGGTGAATTCGACAGGAGGACAGTAGTGGCCGCGAGGACTCCCCGCCAGTTGCCTCGACGAATACAGATGATCTCCGTTGCCTGTAGAAAAATGCAGCGTAAAAGCTATCAAATCTGAGGTGGTGATAACTCTCGATCGGATTCAATCTGGTGATCGTAAAAGCTGGCGAGAGCTGGCTAAGGGTATTTTCCTTGCCCTTGAGGCCTTGACAGGTAAACGCGATGTCCAGTTATCCACGAAGCGTTAGTCAGCGCCTGCTACGCATTTGTTTGGTGGCAACTCCTCCCTCTGTTGACCTTCGCCAAAGTGGCGAGTGGACAAGAGCGAAGTTGCGGGAACGTTCCCGCGCGCGCTGGATCGAGCGATTGAATTCGTGCGAACAAACAATCGCGAGAGGCAGCGTGCCAAGTTCGACATCGAGAAGCAGCGGAGGCTTGGGTGAGAGCTAAAAACGCAATACTGTCCCCTTTGACATCTATGACCGATGAGGGACAACCCACAACAACGTGAAGAATATTCAGCAGACAATCATGGGTTTCTATAAATTGAGGCGGTGCTTTTAGTGATGAATGAATCTGAATATGACCTGGTTGTAATCGGTACTGGCCCGGCGGGCCAAAAATGCGCCATTGCGGCGGCAAAGTCGCGCAAGCGGGTCGCCATCGTCGACCGAGCCGGGATGCTTGGAGGCGTGTGTGTTCATACCGGCACGATCCCCAGCAAGACGATTCGTGAGGCCATCTTTCAACTTGCCGGTTTTACCGTAAAGACGTTGTATGGCGATGGGATCAGCACTTCCGTTCAGGATGTCTCCTCCCGTGTGGGCATCATTGTCGAGCGCGAGACTGAAGTAGTTCGAGCGCAGCTAGTGCGCAACGGGATTGCGATTTATCAAGGAGAAGCTCTATTTCTGGATTCTCACACAGTCGAGATTCAAGATAACGGCGAAAAGACCACAGTGAAAGCGGAAAAAATCCTGGTCGCTTGCGGAACGCGACCCGCGCATAGTGCGGAGATTCCATTTGACAACCGCCGTATTGTGGACACAGATCACCTTGCCGACTTAGGTGGGCTTCCGAAGGAAATCATCGTGGTGGGAGCAGGGGTAGTGAGCCTCGAGTATGCATCTTTTCTGGCCGCCCTTGGCGCCAAGGTCACGTTGATCGACCAGCGGTCAACCATCCTGGAGTTCGTAGACCGGCAAATCGTCGAAGCGCTTTCCTACCACTTGCGTCAGGCAGGCGTTACGTTTCGGCTGGCGGAGACGGTGACCCATGTCGGGATCGACCAGGCGCGCGATCGGGTTGTTGCGGAGTTGCAGAGCGGCAAGAAAGTACAAGGGGACGCACTCATCTATGCCGTGGGCCGCCAGGCCAACGGCGATCAGCTTCATTTGGAGGCTGCCGGATTGGCGGTGGACTCGCGCGGCAGGCTGAAGGTAAATGAGTTCTTTCAGACGGACGTTCCGCACATCTACGCAGCCGGTGACGTCATCGGATTTCCTGCACTCGCGAGCACGTCGATGGAACAGGGGCGTCTGGCGGCCTCTCATATGTTTGGAATTCCGTTCCAGCACATGCCCGAGCTGTTTCCTTACGGGATTTATACAACTCCAGAGATCTCGATGATTGGCGAGACCGAGGAAACACTAACGGCTAACAAAGTTCCTTATGTGGTGGGAATCGCTAAGTACTCTGAACTTGCGAAGAGCATGATGCTCGGCGATGAAGCAGGGATGCTGAAATTGCTTTTCCATCCGGAAACGTACAAGCTCCTTGGCGTGCATGCAGTAGGACAGCGTGCGACCGAAATCGTCCATATTGGACAGGCCGTACTCTTCTATGGCGGTTCGGCGGAATATTTCCGGGATGTGGTCTTTAACTATCCAACGCTCGCTGAAGCGTACAAGGTGGCCGCCTTAGATGGCCTCAACAAGCTCTGATCAATTCACCTAAAAGGATAAATCGCGCATGACAGGCTGGCCGTTGACGCTCACACTTCACGCAAGACTTTGGAGATCAAAAGCATGAACAGTTTTCTTTCCTTAGCAGGCAAAGTTGCGGTAGTAACCGGGGCTAGCAGAGGCATTGGCAAGGGCATTGCGACGGCGCTCGGAGCGCAGGGTGCGACCGTTTACGCTACGGGGCGAAACCTACTGCAGGTCCCAGCGCCGCTTCCGGAACTATCAATGAAATCGCGGAGGTCATCACAGAATCGGGAGATGATCGGATCGCCGTTCGATGCGATCATGCAAACGACGCTCAGATCAAAGCTCTCTTCGAGCAAGTAGAGGCCGAGCAGGGCAATCTCGATATCTTGGTCAGCCAAATCATAGAGGGTCGTGAAGCTAGAACGACCATCGGGTCCCTGCGACGGCACAAGGCCGATCTTATGATAGTCGGCCTGCACCAGCACGATTTCTACAATGTAAGGCTTTGGAGCACAGCATACGAACTGGCCCAGGAAACGCCTTGTAGCATTCTCGGAGTTAATTAGGAGTGAGAGGGAAGGAGACAAGCGTGCCAGATCATCAACTATTTCAAATCGCCGATCCCGGGTCTCATCGGCAAAGGATTTCGGCACCCCTTGTGCCTTCCGTCCATTCGCGAACCATTCAAGAGCAGCGAGGCCCAACGAACTCTCCCCGTCCATTGCAGCGATCGGCAGTGGATCTCGAGAAGTTCTCCGGCGACCCTAACTTTATGAACTCTCTCGCGAAAGGCATTATTGTCATGCGACAGCTGCGAGAGCACAAGCGATTGACTGCGTCCGAACTGGCACAGCAAACCGGACTGTCAAACCCTGCCGTCCGTCGCTGCCTATACACGCTATATAAGTTGGGCATCACAATCTGCCTCGATCGCCATTGGTGCTTCTCAGATCACTTTCGGGTGCCTAGTCCCGGCCCGATCGGCGAACCGGTCCGCGATAAAAGACACGAGTTTGCTCGAATAGCCGCGTCGGGGCAGGAGATGCGTAACCAAGATCGACACAACGTGGCAGAGCGTGGAAAGGCCAGGTCGGCCTGATGACTTGGCTCATCAAGGCCTTGGACTTCATAGGGCGTTTAAGTCTCTTTGGGATCCGCGTCTTTACCGACGTCGCGCGGCCGCCCTTCGAAGGGAGTCAGGTTCTCCGACAGATCGTCGAGGTCGGGACAAAATCCATTCCGCTCGTCCTTCCTTCAGGACTCGCTCTAGGGGCAGTGATGACCCTGCACACGCGAAGCACACTTGTAACCTTCGGTGCCGCAGCCATGATTCCGGCCGTGCAGGCGCTAGCTTTCTTCGTCGAGATCGGCCCGTTGGTTGCGGGTCTCCTACTTGCAGGAAGGATGGGCTCGGGAATCGGCGCGGTGCTCGCAAATATGCGAGCTACAGAACAGATAGATGGAATTGAGTCATTGTCGATCGATTCATTCAAGTTTCTCGTTGTGCCGCGCGTAGTTGCATGCATGATTGCGCTGCCTCTCCTCACCCTCTTTATGGACTTCGCCGGATTGCTCGGCGGCTTCCTTTCTGAATATCTGTCTTCGCGGATCTCACCCGAACTGTACATCACTCGCGCGTTCAATTACATCGAGTGGTCAAACTTCATTGCCCCAACTTTGAAGACGGCAGTCTTCGGTTACATTATCGGGACGGTCTCGGCTTATTTCGGCTATACGACGAACAGGGGAGCGCAGGGAGTCGGCGAGGCTGCGACAAACAGCGTCGTGGTCTCCTCGCTCCTGATCATCCTTGCGGATGTATTTCTCATCAAATGCATCTTCTTCCTATTTCCGGAGAATGCTATATGACTGACCATACCGGGCCCGCTGTTGCCTTCAAACATGTGTACAAAGCGTTTGGCGAAAAACACGTTCTGAGCAACGTGTCTTTCTCAGTTGAGCCGGGCGAAGCCCTCTGCCTGTTAGGTCGCAGCGGCACCGGTAAAAGCGTCACGCTAAAACTCATCGTGTCCCTCCTTAAGCCGGATTCCGGTGAGGTATGGATTGAGCATGACAATGTCGGGATTCTCAAGGAGGAGCAGCTGTCGAGGGCGCGCCGGAAACTTGGTTATTTGTTTCAGGATGCTGCGCTCTTCGATTCTTTGACCTTGTACGAGAACCTTGCCCTTCCGCTTACTAGGCTTACGAGTAAATCAGCGGATGAGATCGACGCTGCCGTCGACCGCGTGCTTTCCGAAGTTGGCTTGGTGGCGGATAAAAACAAGATGCCCGCTGAGCTTTCTGGTGGCATGAGGAAGCGCGCGGGCTTAGCGCGAGCTCTCGTGCTGGAGCCAAAGATTCTGCTCGCTGATGAGCCGAGCAGCGGTCTTGATCGCATCACTGCTTCGGAGATCGATGAGTTGCTGCTGCGCCAGAAGAAGGAGCGTGGAACAGCGCTGATTGTGGTCACCCACGATGTGCACGGCGCACGTCGGATTGCGGATAGGATCGCGGTTCTCGACAAAGGTGATCTGGTCGCCTGCGGTCCTGTAGCGGATGTAGAGCGCAGCGAAAACGAAGTAGCGCGCCGATTGATCTGGGAGTAATAAGCCATGGGCAAGCGCAATCTTCTCGTCGGTATCTTCATCGTGGCAGGTCTTGCACTCTTCGCTGTGGGCATATTTCTCGTCGGCGATGGACATCAGGCCTTTGCCCGTCATGTCGAGTTTTATTCGGAATTTTCTGATCTATCGGGGCTGACCACAGGCTCGAAGGTAAGGGTCGGTGGAATGGACGCTGGACAAGTAGTTGCCATTGCAGTGCCAACCTCTCCATCTTCGAAGTTTCGAATCCGACTGCGGATCAACGAAAAAATGCACGTCATGGTACGCAATGATTCTCTCGTTACGATCGACACTGCAGGTGTGGTTGGTGAGACATTTCTAGCGGTACATCCTGGGAGTTCAGCCGCTTCGGAAGCACCTCCACTCTCCACGCTCCCGAGCAAAGCCCCGGTTGAAATATCTGCTCTGCTCGATAAAGGTCTGGGTGTTCTAGATGACGTAGACGGGACGATCAAGCAGGTCGGAGGCAAACTCAACGGCACTCTGGATGGAGTGACCATTGCTGTAGGAAATGCCAACGATCTCCTGGTTGGCCTGAAGCGAGGGAGAGGTCCTGTGGGCATGCTGCTCACGGACAGAACCATGGAGACACAGATTCGCGGAATTGTGACGAACACCGAGCAGGCGACCGCGAACGTCAATCACGCGTCTGCGCAGGCTGACACTCTGATATCAGACATCGAGTCCCGGCACTTGCCTCAACGAGTCGACCAAATCGTGGATTCCGTCAACGACACTACATCTCACATCAACCAAACCGCTGTACAGATTCATCAAAGCCTTACGAAGGCCTTGGGACCGGACTCGAAAGGACTCGACGCGGCTCAGAATATCAATGACTCACTGTCCAATCTCAATATGGCGACGGGTAACATGTCGGAAGACACAGAAGCGATCAAGCACAATGTTTTCTTTCGCAGCTTCTTCCGCAACCGCGGATATTACAACCTGACGAGCATCCCTCCGGAGGAATATCGTCGCGATCGCCTCTTCACTAGTATTGCCAATTATCGTGCGTGGTTGTCGGCTTCTCAGCTCTTTTCCATGGACAACAACAACGTGGAGACACTATCTCCCAAGGGCAAACTACTCCTGGACAACTCGGTTGCTCAGTATGGCGAATCGCTCCTCGGGAGCCCCTTGGTGATCGAAGGCTATTCAGACGCACCCGATCCGGCTCAGCAGATCGCCCTCTCTTATAGCAGAGCGATTATGGTCCGCCATTACTTGGAAATCCGATTCCATCTTGACGCCAAAAACGTCGGCGTTATCTCACTCAAGGATGTCCCCCCTTCGGGCCTTGGCCACAATCACTGGGATGGCATCTGCATGGTCGTTCCTAATGGCCGGCGATGACATTCCGTTCGCGAAGTGGAAATTAACCCCGCCAGTTCCCTCGACGAGTGCAGATAATCTCTGTTGCCTGTAGAAAAATGCAGCGTAAAAACTACCAAATCTGAGGTGGTGATAACTCTCGATCGAATTCATTCTGGTGACTGTAAAAGCTGGCGAGTGAGCGCGATGTTCAGCCATCCAAGCAGTATTGGTTGACGCATACTACGCATTTGCTTGGCGCAGCCCTCCTCCTATTGACCTTCGCCCTGGTGGCGAGTGGGACGAGAGCGAAGCTAATGTGCGAAATTTCGCTGCAGTTCCGGTGCGACCGTATTGATTTGCCCGCATTGCTCGAGGCCCAGGAAACGGAGTAGGCAGAGATGAAAGCGACACAATTGCTTCACAATCTGGGCCAGAGCATTTGGCTCGACAACATCACACGCGACCTGCTGAATAGCGGCACGCTCAAGTGCTATATCAATGAGCTGTCGGTAACGGGGCTTACGTCGAATCCGACCATCTTCGACCACGCCATCAAGAACAGCACCGCCTACGACGCAAGCATCGGCGAGAAACTACTGAAGGGCAGCTCAGGTGAGCCGCTCTTCTTCGAACTGGCTTTGGAAGACATCACGCGTGCTGCCGACCTATTTCGGCCGATTTACGATCGGACAAACGGCGTCGACGGCTGGGTGTCGCTTGAAGTCTCGCCGCTGCTGGCCCACGATACGGCAAGCACGATTGCCGCGGCGAAGGATTTGTTCGCACGCGCGGAGCGGCCGAACCTTTTCATTAAAATTCCCGGTACGCAGGAAGGGCTGCCCGCCATCGAGGAAGCGATCTTTGCGGGGATTCCTGTCAATGTGACGCTCCTGTTCTCGCGCGAGCAGTATCTCGCTGCGGCGGAAGCGTTCATGCGCGGCATCGAGAGGCGCATCGATGCGGGGCTCAATCCGGAGATCGGTTCTGTCGCATCGGTGTTTGTCAGCCGTTGGGACACAACGGTGATGGGGAAGGCTCCTGACAGCCTCCGCGACCAGCTCGGCATTGCGATCGCGGAGCGCATTTACAAAGCGTATCGATCTCTGCGCGACTCGCCGCGCTGGGAGCGGGCCTATAACCTCGGGGCGCGGCCGCAGCGTCTGCTCTGGGCCAGCACGGGAACGAAAGACCCCAAGGCGTCTGACGTTCTGTACATCAAAGCTCTGGCAGCGCCATTCACTGTCAACACCATGCCCGAGGGCACGTTGAAGGCTCTCGCGGATCATGGCGAACTCGGTTCGATCCTGCGTGCGGACGGCGGCGATTCCCAAGAAGTTTTGGCACAGTTTGCCGAGGCCGACGTTGACATCGATGCGTTGGCGGCTCAGCTTCAGGACGAGGGAGCCAAGTCATTTGTTAAGTCGTGGGACGACCTGTTGGGTGTGATCACGATGAAGAGCGAAGCGATGAAGAAAGGCTGTTAATCCATGAACGTTTTGGTGATCGATGTAGGGGGCACCCATGTCAAAGTTCTCGTCAGCGGCCAAAAGGAGTTTCGTGAATTTGATTCCGGACCGAAGCTGACTCCCGGACGAATGGTGTCCGGCGTAAAGCAGATTACCCGCGACTGGAGCTACGACGTCGTATCGATCGGTTATCCCGGACCGGTTCTCCGCAATCGACCGGTCGCGGAGCCGCACAACCTGGGGCGCGGCTGGGTCGGATTCAACTTCGAATCTCCCTTCGGACATCCTGTGAAGTTGATCAATGACGCGGCGATGCAGGCTCTGGGGGGATACAAGGGCGGAAAGGTGCTGTTTCTGGGCCTGGGGACCGGCCTGGGATCCGCAATGATCGTGGAAGGCATCATCGAGCCGATGGAACTCGGCCATCTGCCTTATAAAAAGAAAACCTACGAGGATTACGTCGGAGAGCGAGGTGTGGAACGCTGGGGCAAAGCCAAATGGCGCCGTCATGTGGCCGACGTCGTAGCCAGCTTGATCGCCGCGCTTGAACCTGAGGACGTGGTGCTGGGCGGCGGGAACGCAAGACTACTCGATAAGTTACCTCCAGGCTGCCGGGCTGGAGACAACGCCAATGCTTTTCTAGGAGGATTCCGGCTTTGGGAGAGCACTGTAGACGAGCCACCTTCCAATCGCGCGGCGGCGCGTTCCAAACCCCTTCAGAACCAGACCAAAGGAGCACGGAGATGGAAACAGTAGCGGAATCAATGACGGATCGTCCACTCACAGAGCGGCCTGCATGGAAGGCCCTGGGAATTCATTTCCAGGAGAACCGCGAGCGGCATCTGCGAGAGCTGTTTGCCACTGACCGGGAGCGTGGTACACGATTGACGGGCGAAGCGGCCGGCATTTATCTCGATTATTCGAAGAATCGCATCACGGATGAGACGTTGAAACTCTTGGTTCAGCTCGCGGAAGAATCCGGGCTGCGGCAACGGATCGAATCGATGTTCGGCAGCGACAAGATCAACCGCACCGAGAATCGGGCGGTGCTGCACGTAGCGCTGCGTGCGCCGCGGGGGACATCGATCCTGGTCGACGGCCATAATGTAGTGCCGGACGTCCACGAAGTTCTGGATAAGATGACCGATTTCTCCAATCGTGTCCGGAGTGGAGCGTGGAAGGGGCATACGGGGAAGCCCATTCGGAATGTTGTGAACATTGGAATCGGCGGGTCCGATCTCGGCCCGGTCATGGCTTACGAGGCGCTGAAACACTATAGCGAACGCGCGATGACGTTCCGCTTTGTGTCGAATATTGACGGCACCGACTTCGCAGAAGCGGTTCGCGATCTCGATCCGACGGAGACTCTCTTCATCGTTTCTTCAAAAACGTTCACGACGCTAGAGACGATGACTAACGCACGGACGGCTCGCGCGTGGTCGCTCAAAGGGCTGGGCGGCGATGAAAAATCGGTGGCCAGACATTTTGTCGCCGTGTCGACCAATGCCGTAGAAGTGTCGAAATTCGGCATCGACACCGCCAATATGTTTGGCTTCTGGGATTGGGTCGGCGGGCGATACTCGATGGACTCGGCTATCGGCCTCTCGACGATGATCGCGATCGGTCCGGATCAATTCAGATCTATGTTGGACGGCTTTCATCAGATCGATGAGCACTTCCGCACGGCTCCATTCGAGCGCAATCTATCGGTGCTCACGGGGCTCCTGGCTATCTGGAATACGAATTTTCTGGGCGCAGAAACCGTCGCAGTGCTGCCTTATGAGCAATACTTGAAACGCTTTCCAGCTTATCTCCAGCAGTTGGCGATGGAGAGCAATGGCAAACACGTCACGCTGAGCGGAGCGGAGGTTGGCTACCAGACCGGCCCTATTTATTGGGGCCGAACCGGGCACAAACGGCCAGCACTCGTTCTATCAGCTTATTCACCAGGGGACCAGGCTCATTCCTTGCGACTTCATCGCGTTCGGCCATCCGCTGAATCCGTTGGGTCAGCATCACGACATCCTGATGGCGAATGTCTTCGCGCAGGCTGAAGCGCTGGCGTTCGGCAAGACACGCGAACAGGTCAAGACGGAGGGCACGCCGGATTCGATCGTCCCGCACCGGGTTTTCGAAGGTAATCGGCCATCGAACACGATCCTCGCGGACCGTCTGACGCCGGAAACGCTCGGCAAGCTGATCGCGCTTTATGAACACTCTGTATTCACGCAGGGCACCATCTGGGGCATCGATTCGTTTGACCAATGGGGCGTCGAACTGGGCAAGGTGCTCGCAAAACGCATTATTCCGGAACTGGAGAGCAAAGAAGAATCCAAGCTCGATCACGACGGCTCGACCAGCACGTTGATTCGTCGCTACCGGAAGTACAAGGAGAACGCATGAAGAGCCTCGGGTTTGACAGACCTCTCTACATCTTGCCCTTCGATCATCGCGGCTCGTTCCAGACAAAACTGTTCGGCTGGACCGGCACGTTGACATCAGAACAAACGGTCCAGATCGCCGCGAGCAAGCAGGTGATCTACGATGGCTTCCGGGCTGCCCTTCGAGCCGGGGTACCGGAGGATAAGGCCGGCATCCTGGTCGACGAACAGTTCGGCGCAGCGATCCTGCAAAACGCAAAGGCGTGCGCGTACACAACCGCGTGCTCGGCCGAAAAAAGCGGACAGGAAGAGTTCGATTTTGAGTACGGCGAAAAATTCGCAGAGCACATCGAAGCCTTTCGGCCTACGTTCTGCAAGGTTTTGGTGCGATACAACCCGGAGGGCGATCAGGCCCTGAACACGCGGCAGGCGGCGCGATTAAAGCGGCTGTCCGAACATCTCACGGCAAGAGCACCAGCATGTTCATGTTCGAACTGCTGGTGCCAGCAGAGAAAGCGCAACTCTCCCGGTTCAACGGCGACAGGAAGGCGTATGATCTCGAGCTTCGCCCCCGGCTTATGGTGGAAACCATTGAGCAATTGCAGGATGCGGGCGTTGAGCCGGATGTCTGGAAGATCGAGGGGCTGGATCGCCGTTGCGATTGCGAAAAGATCGTCGCAGCGGCGCACCGGGGCGGCCGCGACAAAGTCGGCTCTATCATCCTCGGGCGCGGCGAGGACGACGACAAAGTACACGAGTGGCTGGCGACGGCATCTGGAGTCCCGGGATTCATCGGATTCGCAGTCGGCCGCACCAGCTTTTGGGATGCGCTCGTGAATTGGCGGGCAAAAAAGATCACGCGGGAAGAAGCCGTGAACGATATCGCGCGCCGCCATCGGGAATTTGTGGACGTCTTTGAGGAGCAGATCCGCCTTCAGGCAAGCCTCGGTCTGGTGAAGCAATAAATATCGAGCAAAAGGAATTACATCATGCAAATTGGAATGGTTGGTCTTGGAAGAATGGGCGCGAACATGACGCGGAGGCTCCTACGGGGAGGCCACCAGTGTGTGGTCTTCGATATGTCGCCGAAAGCAGTGGAGGAGCTTGTTCAAGAAACGGCGGTAGGAGCCGCAGACCTCAAGGATTTTGTCAAAAAGCTGGACAAGCCGCGAGCGCTGTGGCTGATGGTGCCGGCAGCAGTCGTGGACGCAACGATCTTTGACCTGCTGCCGTACGTCGAATCCGGCGACATGATTATCGATGGGGGCAATTCGTACTACATCGACGATATTCGCCGGGCAAAGGAACTCGCATCGAACGGGATTCAATATGTGGATGTCGGCACGAGCGGCGGGGTTTGGGGTCGGGAACGAGGCTACTGCATGATGATCGGTGGTGAGACAGACACGGTCACGCACCTCGATCCCATCTTCTCGACGCTTGCGCCAGGCGTGGGTGACATACCGCGCACTCCGGGACGCGAGCAGATTCACGGCACCGCTGAAGAGGGTTACCTGCACTGCGGTGCAAACGGAGCTGGCCATTTCGTCAAGATGGTCCACAACGGCATCGAGTACGGGCTCATGGCTGCCTACGCCGAGGGACTGAGTATCCTGCGCGACGCCAACGTGGGCAAAGAACAACATGATATCGACGCAGAGACAACCCCAATACGTGACCCCGAACATTACAAATACGACTTCAACTTGCGTGACATCGCGGAAGTATGGCGTCGTGGCAGCGTGGTCGCGTCGTGGTTGTTGGACCTGACGGCAGCAGGTTTGGTGAAAGATCCCGCTCTCTCGCAGTTCGCCGGGCGTGTTTCGGATTCGGGTGAGGGCCGGTGGACGATTAAAGCTGCTATCGACGAGGGTGTGCCAGTACCTGTTCTCTCTGCCGCGCTTTACCAGCGGTTCAGCTCGCGCGGCGAGGCGGATTATCAGGACAAGCTGCTATCCGCGATGCGCTACGGCTTCGGCGGGCACTTGGAGAAAGCAGCCGGTAAATGAATATGCGAGAAAGGGAGATTTGAGATGAGCAATTCCAATTCCGACGCCCTGGTTTTCTTCGGCGCCACCGGCGATCTGGCATTTAAGAAAATCTTCCCGGCGCTGCAGGCCATGCTAAAGCGCGGCCACCTCGATGTACCGGTCATCGGTGTTGCCAAAGCCGGTTGGAGCCTCGAACAGTTTCGGGCGCGGGCACACGACAGCCTCGAGAAACACGGCGGAGTCGATGCTGAATCTTTCGATAAGCTGAGCGGCCTACTCCGCTATGTAGACGGCGACTACGCAGACCCCGCTACCTTTCAGGCGATCCGCAAAGAACTCAAGGGGGCGCAACGGCCGGCGCATTACCTAGCCATCCCGCCCCTCCTGTTCGGAACGGTTGTGGAACAACTAGCAAAATCGGGATCCGCCCAGGGCGCTCGCGTTATTGTCGAGAAGCCCTTCGGCTATGACCTTGCTTCAGCTCAGGAACTCAACCGGATCCCGCACGCGGCCTTCCCTGAGTCCGAAATCTTTCGCATTGACCATTATCTTGGCAAGCGTCCTGTGAACAACCTGGTGGTTTTCCGGTTCGCCAACGCGTTCATGGAACCGTTCTGGAATCGAAACTACATTGAAAGCGTGCAGATCACCATGGCAGAAGACTTCGGGGTGCAAGGACGCGGCGCTTTCTACGATCAAACTGGCGCCATTCGCGACGTGATCCAAAACCATCTCTTCCAGGTTCTGTGCAACCTCGCGATGGAGCCTCCGGTCCGCACAGACAGTGAAACCATTCGTGATGAGAAGGTGAAGGTACTGAAAGCGGTTCCACCGTTGGAGACGAATAATATCGTCCGAGGGCAGTTTCGCGGTTACCGACAGGAAAGCGGAGTCAAGCCCGATTCACAGGTCGAGACTTTTGCCGCGCTGCGACTGGAGGTCGATTCCTGGCGTTGGAAAGGCGTGCCGTTTTACATCCGCGCAGGGAAGAACTTGCCTATGAACTGCACGGAGGTTCTCGCCCGGTTTCGAAAGCCTCCAACGATCATCGGGGAGGGTCTTCTGTCTCAAAACCATCTGCGGTTCCGGATCAGTCCCGAGATGACGATAGCCGTAGGTACGACTGTCATGGCTCCGGGCGAGATGCTGAAGGGCGAGTCAGTAGAGATGGTAGCCAGCCGTCATCCCCGCCCAGACGAGATGGAAGCGTACGAGCGCGTGCTGGGCGACGCGATGGCGGGAGACACCACCCTGTTTGCCCGCCAGGATTATGTGGAAGAAGCGTGGCGAATCGTCGATTCGGTGCTGAAGGACGATGCTCCGATCTATGAATACGAGAAAGGCACCTGGGGGCCAGGTGAAGTCGACCAGCGAGTTTCGCCGGCCGGGGGCTGGCATGACCCGACCGCCACGGACCAGGAAGATTTCCGCGTTGTCGCCGAGGTTCGCTGACAAGGAGCGGTCGTGAACCAGAAGGACAGTGCATGAGCGAGGAGAAAACCATGAGCATGACGCAAGTTGCTGAACCGATAGCAAGCGCGAAAATAGATCAATTGTGTATCGATACCATTCGCACGCTTTCGATCGACGCGGTCCAGCAGGCCAAATCCGGGCACCCTGGCACGCCAATGGCGCTCGCCCCTCTGGTCTACACCATCTGGAACCGCGTCATGAGCTTCGACCCGCAGGACCCGATCTGGCCCAACCGTGACCGGTTCGTGCTTTCGAACGGTCACGCCTCGATGCTCCTCTGGTCGGTGCTCCACCTTACCAGGACACAAGCGGTGAATGCGGAGTACGAGAGGTTGGGACAGCCCTCGGTGACGCTCGACGACATCCGACGCTTCCGCCAACTGGACAGCAAGGCACCCGGCCACCCTGAGTACCACTGGGTCTCGGGCGTCGAGACTACTAGCGGCCCCCTCGGACAAGGCGTAGCCACGAGCGTGGGGATGGCCGTCGCTCAGAAATGGCTCGCCACCCGTTACAACCGGCCTGACTTCGAGATCTTCGATTACAACATCTACGCTGTTTGCGGAGATGGCTGCATGATGGAGGGTATCGCGTCGGAAGCAGCATCGCTCGGGGGGCATCTGGGCCTCGATAATCTCTGTTGGATCTACGATAACAATCACATCACCATCGAAGGCAACACGCGCATCGCATTCACTGAGGATGTTGCAACCCGGTTCATGAGCTATGGGTGGAACGTCCTGCGGATTGGCGATGCAAATGATACCGCTCGCATTGAGCACTCCCTTGAGGTCTTTCGCAAAACCAAGGGCCGGCCTACCTTTATCATTCTCGACAGCCACATCGGCTACGGCTCACCGCACAAGCAGGACACAGCGGAGGCGCACGGCGAGCCCCTCGGCGAAGAGGAGGTCCGTCTTACCAAGCGCAGCTATGGATGGCCTGAGGACGCGAAGTTCCTCGTGCCCGACGGTGTCTATGAGCACTTCTCCGCAGGGACCGGCGCACGCGGCGCAATGCGCCGCCAGGAATGGACAAAGCTTTTCGAGGCTTACCGATGTACCTATCCCGAACTCGCGGCCGAGATCGACCGAATGCAGCGACGCGAACTCCCGCACGAGTGGTATCGCAACTTACCCGTGTTTCCGGCCGACTCGAAGGGTATAGCGGGGCGAGAAGCCTCGGGCAAGGTGCTGAACGTGCTCGCCCAAAGCATCCCCTGGTTTCTCGGAGGCTCGGCCGACCTGGGGCCTTCTAACAAAACTCTCTTGACCTACGAGGACGCTGGGGATTTCCAAGCTCATACCATGAGCGGGAAGAACCTGCATTATGGCATCCGGGAGCACGCCATGGGAGCGATTGTGAATGGACTCTCCCTCTCCAAGCTCCGGGCCTTCGGTGCGACCTTCTTTATCTTCAGCGATTATCTGCGGCCCGCCATTCGGCTCTCGGCGCTCATGGAACTGCCTACCATCTTCATTTTCACTCATGATGCCATGGGAGACGGAGAGGACGGCCCGACTCACCAGCCGGTAGAACACCTGGCGTCGTTGCGCGCCATTCCCGGACTGGTCACACTGCGACCCGGTGACGCCAACGAAGTCGTCGAGGCCTATCGCTACATCATGCAACTGCGCCACAAGCCTGCCGTGCTGACGCTGTCGCGCCAGCCCCTGCCGACCCTGGATCGAAGCAAGTACGCGCCTGCGTCGGGTGTGGCGCACGGCGCCTACGTGCTCGCGGACCATCCCAGCGGGGACCCCGAAGTAATCCTGATTGCCTCGGGGAGCGAAGTTAGCCTCGCACTGAATGCGCACGAGACGCTACTTGTAGAGGGCATCCGCTCGCGAGTGGTATCGATGCCGTCCTGGGACATTTTCGACAACCAGACACAGGAGTATCGGGACAGTGTGCTGCCACCAAACGTGAAGGCGCGGGTCGCAATAGAGCAAGCCTCTACGTTCGGATGGGAGCGATACGTTGGCGCTTCCGGCCAGATCATTGGCATGAAGACTTTCGGCGCCTCGGCGCCGCTCAAGGAACTGCAGAGGAAATTCGGCTTTGAGCCGGACCGGGTGATCGCGGTCGCAAAAGAGCTATTGCAGAGGGCTTAAGGCATGCGATTGTCCTCGATTCACATATCCGAGTTGTACCTCAAGCCATAAGCGAAAGATATTGGCGTCGTTACTTCTAAAGCGCAACGTCTCGCGGTTGATCGGCGCCTTCCAGATCAAGAGCTTCGACCGATATAAAACGGCTCAAGGAGCGCCGTATTCCATGAACAAGATCCTATTATGCTTGGTAATTGCATCGGTAGCGACTTCGGCCCAGACACAGAACAGAGGGTCTGCAAAACTCACAGTAGAAAACACGTCCTCAATCACATCGGAATTCTTGCCAGATGCTCCTGAGCCCAGGGGAGATCAAAGCTTTCCTTCAAGTGGACCATTGCCTCCCTCTCCACAGTCCTCGACGACTCCGCAGCAAACGAGCCGCATTCTCGGAATAATCCCGAACTTTAGAGCGGTCAGCGCCGACAGTAGACTGCCTCCGCAGACGGCACGAGAGAAGCTCAAGGTTGGCTTACAGGATAGTTTTGACTATTCATCACTAATCCTCGCAGGCGTTCAGGCAGGAGCCGCTCAGGCAGGGAACACATATCCGGCCTTTCGTCAGGGGGCCCGCGGATTTGGTCGCTACTACTGGCATGCGTTTGCAGATCAGGCTGATGAAAACCTATGGGTGGAATCGATACTCCCGATTGCACTTCATCAAGACAGCAGGTACTACAAGCTGGGACGCGGTAGCTTCATCAAACGGGCTGGCTATGCTCTGACAAGGACAGTGATTACTCGCAAAGACAACGGTGGAGAAACCTTTAATGCAGCAGAGATCGTTGGCGCCGGCGCCGCCTCCGGCATCTCGTCTACCTATTATCCAGGCCAGTATCGAACCTGGACAAAGACCGGACAGAGATGGCTAAGCAACGTCCTCGTGGACAGCGCCACGATGGTTGCTAAGGAGTTTTGGCCTGATATCAATCGGGCGCTCTTTCGCCGGAAAGACTAAAGCGTCTCCGTCGGTGCGTGTCCAGACGAGCGGCCAGGATTCCACTACATGACCAACAAGATGAAGCTCCTCTTCTACGCCGTTACCCTGCTCGTGAGTCAAGTGTGCCTATGCTCGCGGGTGGAGGCTCAAGAGGACCCATCTTCATTCGATCTTTCCCAGACGTCAGCAAAGAGTGCTGCCTCTCTTGCGATAAGCACTTCGACAACGGGTGTCGATGCTCCGAACGTGAATGTTGGCGGTAAGGCTCATGTCTCAGCCAAACTACCAGCTATCGTTCCTCAGGGGCGTCGAAGCATCGGTTTGGTCCTCGAGGGAGGCGGCGCCTTAGGTCTGGCACACATCGGAGTACTCCAGTGGTTTGAAGAAAACCATATTCCGGTCGACAGAATCGCCGGAACCAGCATGGGCGCTCTCATTGGCGGCCTCTACGCATCAGGACAATCCGCAAATGACCTGCGCCAGATGGCGATGAGCGATGTCTTTAGCGGAATCTTCGTCTTGCAGGCCACTTACACTGAGGTAGATTACCGCCGGCGCCAGGATCGCAGAGATCTTCCTCAGGCCATCTCACTGGGGCTGAAAGGTGGGGTAAGTCTTCGGAATGCGGTGCTCACGGATACGGAACTGAATGCCTTCCTAATGGAGGCATTCAACGCATACAACAGCGAAGGGATACTCTTCGATCAGTTACCCATTCCGTTCCGTTGCGTCGCGACCGATCTCAACACTTTGGAGCCCGTTGTATTCGACGGAGGATCGATGCCGGAGGCGATCCGAGCCTCGATTTCGATCCCGGGTATCTTCTCTCCCGTTGGCTATCACGGACCCTACCTTGTAGATGGCGGAATCATGGATAACCTGCCAACGGACGTGATGAAGAATGACCTCCGCCCAGATGTGATCATCGCAGTACACCTTTCGGGCTCAACTCTCGCTGAGAGGGATATCAATTCTGTAGTCGGGGTTCTTTCGCGCGCCTTCGCCTCGGGTGTAGCTCGTTCGGAACGGGAGGGGAAACAACTAGCCGACATCCTTCTTGAGGCGTCGACAGATAAATATTCGACCACAGACTATGCCAAAGCACTGCCGCTAATTCAGTCAGGGTATCAGGCGGCGGAACTGCGTCGTGCTGAGTTGATGCGATTTCACCTGGATGACAGCGACTGGTCGAAATATCTGGCCGCGCGGAACATCCGTAGGCGTCCTCATCCTGGGATTCTTCGCTCGATTGAGGTTCAGGGCGGCTCCAAAGAAGCGCAGGCAGCCGCGAATCAAGGTATTGGACCTCTGAAAGGAAGACCAATTAATACCAAAGAGATCAATCGAGCTCTCTGGAAGGTGGGGGGAAGTGGCAGTTATGGTGCATGGTACGAGACCATTCCCGGTGACGGGGCAAAGACCACTGATGCAATCGTGACACAAGCACCGGATATCGGAGTTGTGATTCATCTCCAAGAGACGCGTACCGGTCGGCGTTCTCTCATGCTCGGAGCTGACATAACAGCGACAACATCTAACGTAACCCGGAATACAATCGACTTCCGATATATTCATCGAGATCTAGGGAGCTTTGGATCGGAGTTGCGAGCCGATGTGCGAGTCGGTTTCCTGACGCAACTCTCGGCAGAGTACTATCGCCGGTTGACTGCGAATGGGCTATTTCTCCAGCCGCACGTCGGCGTCATTCGACAGCCCATTTACCTATGGGCTAATCAGAAGCGGATATCAGAGCGCTTCGAACAAGAGGCAGGTGGCGGCCTTGACCTCGGAAAAACCTTCAACCGCAACACACAGCTCTCAGCCGAATGGCGGATGCAATCTCTTCGTTGGAGTCTGACCAATGGTGAAGATAGCAGCACAAATATATCTGGGCCTGTACAGAGTGCAACACTTCACTACGCCTATGACAACGCGGTGACCGGTGCAGTCTCCCCTCGCGGACTCCGCCTGGATGTCAATGCTGGAAGTCTCTTCCATACCGTGGACAGCGAGACTGCGCCGCTTGTTCAGATCCGAGCCTCGAAGACTTACACATTCCGAGAGAAGAACATTGTCGGCTTCGGAATGAACGTCGACACATATTTCCGCCGGAACGTCGCAGACCCTCTGCGCTTCACTCTGGGCGGCCCGCTCCGGCTCTCGGCCTCCTCGATTGATGAGTACCGCGGAACAGACGACGTTCTCATCCGTTCCGGATATCTGCGACGCATAGCCGCCCTCCCATCAGGGCTCGGCCAGGGCTTGTACGTTACCATCGCCTACGAGGCAGGAGAAATATGGTCACCGACACATTCCGCCCTTCTCCGGCAGGACGGTGTCGCGGGAGTTGTAGCAGCAACTCCGCTGGGTGTCCTAACGGTCGGCGGATCGATTGGCGATGCTGGACGGAGGAAAGTGTTCTTCACCTTGGGGCGACTATTTTGAGGTCTATCAGAGAGGGAAGGGATCACATGATGGTGATGTCTGATCAGATGAATGCACCAACCACGAATCGAGCGATGACCTTGGAGCTGTTTTCTGGCGATCCTGATTTCATGGCTTCGCTTGCGAAGGGATTGATCGTCTTGGAGGTGCTTAATTCATCGTCGGGTCCGCCGACCATCGCCAACCTTAGCCGCGCAACAGGTCTTAGCCGCGCAGCCGTGCGGCGATGTTTGTACACGCTCTCTAAATTGGATTATGTGCGATCGACGAAAGATGGGCATCGCGAACTCTGGTCGAGAATGAGGATTATTACAAGCAGTGCCGGTCTACAGAAGACTCTAGCGTCTTCCGTGGGTTCACACTCGCAACGTTCTGGAGGAGGTGGGGCAGTCCACGTATGCGATCAACGATGATGATTATTTTTCGTCCAGTGATAATTTACATGAAGGGGGAAGCAGGTCTATCGCGACCAATCAATCTGGTCGCATGGAGACTAACGTAACTCGTTGTGGGATTTCCTGTGTCTCCTCAGAAGAGGGCTTCAACGGGGGCTACGTCGAGGATTCTCTAGGTGAGTGTTGAAAAAGTCGCTTTCGGAGAAAACAGCCGCAAATTTGGGAATAGAAAATGTCCAACCGAGTCGAGAAAGTCGCTTGTAGGGCATCCTAGTGCGATGAAATTTGTGAGCGCTTCCCGAGGATGAGTTTTTCAACAGCCACCTAGGAAGCTCCTGCCCCATGGGAAATCAACATTTCACGTTTCCATAGTCTAGTCGAGACGAGTAGAGACAGTAGTGTCTGTGAGGGCCTCCCGCCACTTGCCACGGCGAATGCAGACGATCTTCGTCGCCTATAGAAAAATGCAGCATAAAAACTACCGAATCTGAGGTGGTAACAAACTCTTGTCGGATTCATTCTGATAACTCTGAAAGAGTGACGATTGATGGCTGGTATTTTCCTACTCCTTGAGACCTTGACAGCTGAACGTGATGTCCACCATCCGACCAACCGTCGGTCGGCGCCTGCTACCTTTCTGTTTCGTGCGGCGTGCGACCAGGATCATTCGTATGGTTCAGGCCGCACTTTTCTGTGAAGTCTCGGCGGAACTGTATCGCACGTACGGTAGAAGAATTTGTAGGCGCTGATAGGGCTTCGCCCACGATAGAGAACGAATAATCAACGGCGAGACGCAGGGTTTCAGGAAGGATCCGATAAGCTCTCGACGCGCTTTAGTGGGAACCTGACCATTCCATCGGATCGGGCGTATGCAGGAGGCGTGCAGCAGAGAAACCTGCAGATGCGTTTTCAGAAGGGATTACCGATGCAAAGCCAGCAGCGTGCCTCGAATACCATTCAGGTCAACTCCCCACCCGATCTCCAAGGCACGGACGTACGTGCAATGAGCATCGCCACCACGTTGTTCTTCATGTGGGGTTTTCTCACCTCGCTCAACGATATCCTCATCCCTCATCTGAAGGCGATCTTCGATCTCAACTACACGAAGGTCATGCTGGTGCAGTTTGCCTTTTTCTCCTCCTACTTCATCTTCGCGCTGCCAGCGGGCAAGATCGTTGAGTGGGTGGGCTATAAGCGCACAATGATCATCGGCCTGCTGACCATGACCTCCGGAGCGCTGCTCTTTATCCCCGCCTCACGAGTGCCCTCGTATGCGTTGTTTTTGGGAGCGCTGATCGTGCTCGCAGCCGGCATCACGGCGCTGCAGGTCGCGGCGAACCCCTATGTCGCAAACCTTGGTCCCGAGCGCACTGCCTCCAGTCGCTTGAACCTGGCGCAGGCGTTCAACTCCTTCGGCACTTTTCTGGCGCCGATCTTTGGAGGCTACGCAATTCTGTCGAGGATTCCCAAGGCGATCGACGCACCCAGCCTCACCGGCGCCGCGCTCCGGGCGGCGCGCGAGCAGCAGGCTTCGTCGGTCCAGTTGCCCTATCTTGGAATCGCGCTAACGCTCGTTGCGATTGCCATCTCGCTGGCGCTCGTGAAGCTGCCGCCGATGAATTTCACGCGTAATCTGCGGCTCGGAGAAGCCAACCCGGCGACGACCGACAAACTGCGCAACCATCCGCAGCTTTTTCTAGGAGCGATTGGCATTTTCCTCTACGTTGGGGCGGAGGTCGCCATCGGCAGCTTCCTGATCAACTATTTCCAGCTCCCCGCGATCGGCAATCTAACGGCCAGGGAAGCCAGCCTCTACGTCTCGCTTTATTGGGGTGGCGCGATGGCCGGCCGCTTTATCGGCTCTGCCGTGTTGCGGCACCTTGCAACCGGCCTCGTGCTGGGAATCTCTGCGGCCGTTGCGTGCCTGCTGGTAGTGGTCTCGATGCTGACCTTTGGGCATGTCGCGATGGCCGCGATCATCGCCGTCGGGTTATTCAACTCGATCATGTTCCCGTCTATCTTCACGCTCGGCATAGCTGGCCTCGGCCCGCTCACCGGCCGAGGTTCGAGCCTGATGATCGCCGCCATCGTCGGTGGAGCGATCATTCCGCTGATCCAGGGCAAGATCGCCGACAGCCCGATCGGTATTCACCACGCTTTCGTTCTGCCTGTGCTTTGCTATCTCTACATCTGCTCTTTCGGTTTTACGAGGGCGCGCTCGGCGACGGCAACACGGCGCGTGTAGCGGGCAAGATAGCGGAGCACATGCTCGGCTCCACCAAACGGTGGCTTGGCATAGACGACCTAAGCCTTGGAATAAAGCTTTCTGCGATTAGCGGCGCGACGGAAGGGTGGCATCTTACAGGAACATATGATTGTTTCGACACGATGTGATTGCTACTCTCTGGCTGGAAGATTCCTACTCTCGCCTTCATGAACTGGGAGCGAACGAATGACAATTCGAGTGCACATGAACTTGTGAGTTCTAAAGCGAAATACTGTTTTTAAATTCAAAATCTGAGAGCAAAGAGATGGCGACGAAAGCTCCTCTCGTGGTAATCGTTGGTGGTGGATTTGGCGGACTAGCTGCAGCAAAGGAACTGAAGCGCTCTCCGGTCGACGTGCTGCTCATCGATCGCTCCAATCATCACGCCTTCCAGCCCCTTCTATATCAGGTGGCAACCTCAGTCTTGGCCCCCGGTCAGATTGCATCGCCCATCCGCAGCCTCCTGGCTGAGCAGGCAAACACATCGGTGATGCTGGGCAACGTGACCGGGGTCGATGCAGCTTCAAAGCAGGTCGTCGTGGATACCGACGACAAGGTAGAAATCAGGATCATCTATGACTATCTGATTGTTGCGACTGGGGCAACTCATAGCTACTTCGGCCATGACGAATTCGCGGCGTTCGCGCCAGGACTCAAGAGCCTGTCGGATGCCGAATATCTCCGGAACCATTTACTGGAAGTCTTTGAGAAAGCTGAGATCGAAGACGATCCGGATCGGCGCCAAGCTTTGATGACCTTTGTGATGGTCGGCGCAGGACCGACCGGTGTCGAGATGGCGAGCGCAATTGCAGTCATGACCCAAACCACATTTCGAAAAGACTTCCGTCGAATCGATCCGAAGTCAGCACACATCATTCTTGCGGACATGGGGTCCCGCCCTCTTGCCACCTTTTCAGAGAAGCTATCTGAAGCCGCAAGACAGCGCTTGGTGTCGCTTGGTATCGATGTCCGTCTTGGAAGGCCGGTTCAGGCAATCGACGGAGATGGCGTTGTCCTCGGCGATGAGCACATTAGAGCAAAGACAGTAGTATGGACGGCCGGCGTCGCCCCTTCGCCTGCCGGAAAGTGGCTCGGATGTGCAGTGGATCGAACTGGCCGCGTTCGCATTCAACCCGATCTTACAGTGCCCGCTCATCCGGACGTCTTTGTTGTAGGAGACACGGCATCGCTCGATCAGGACGGGCGACCGCTCCCCGGGGTCGCGCAAGTTGCGATGCAGCAAGGCAAGTATGCAGCCAAGTCCATATTCCGCAAAGTGATTGGCCATCCTGCATTGCCTCCATTTCGTTATTTCGATAAGGGCAACCTTGCGGTTGTGGGCAAGAATTTCGCGGTGCTGCAGAGTGCCGGATTCCAGCTCAGCGGCTTTATGGCCTGGCTCGTGTGGGCTCTCATCCACATTCAATTCCTGGCCGAGACCAGCTTGAGGTTCAGCGTCTTCCTGCAATGGGTGTGGACCTACCTGAGCGGCAAGCGCGGTGCTCGGCTGATCATCCGCCAGCGGACGAGCAGTTGAGTCAAGTTGTGCTACCAATCAAAAGGGAATTCCTATGTCAATCGAGAAGGTAATTTACACGGCGAGGGCAAGGGCGATGGGCGGACGAGTTGGGAACGCGAAATCAGATGATGGACAAATTAATCTGAAACTTGAAATGGGCGGTACAGGGAATGGCACCAACCCAAAGCAACTATTTGCTGCAGGCTACGCAGCCTGTTTCATTGGCGTTTTGAGAGTTGTTGCAATGAACACCTGCGGCTCGTGGCCGATTTAATGAAAGTCATGCGAACTCAGGGCCAGTCCGTTGTTGGATAGCTGGGTCAGGCGTTTCGCTTTGATGTGGATAACGTCGTCTTCATTCTGGAGCTTTCCTTCGACCATGAGGAACTTGCATCGTTTGACGGTCAGCTTATTGCTTTCAAAGAACTCCTTCGTCACGATGATGTTGAAGATGCCCGTCTCATCCGCAGCCGAGATAAAGACAACCCCTTTTGCTGTGCCGGGACGCTGCTTCACGATGGCGAGGCCAGCCGTCTTCACATACTCTCCGTTTCGACGTTTCTGCAACTCGCTGGCGGTAAGCACTCCCTGGCGACACAGTGCATGCCGCCGGTAGTACATGGGGTGCTTCCCAATCGTCAGTCCGGTGCCTCCATAATCCGCGACCAGCCGCTCTTCTACGTTCATCTGCTGGAGAGGTTGCGATTGGGCATCCTCCTCGAGCCATTCACTGCGCTGTCGGAAGAGCGGGCCTTCCAACTTTCCGGCGCGTTCCACCTGCCATAGCGCATCGCGGCGGTGGGCTACTCCATCGATGCTGTTGAGCGCATCAACGCGAGCAAGGATCGTAAGCTCTTTCCGGTTCAGGGAAGGCACGCGAAGCGCGAGATCCTCTGTAGATCGGAAGCGGCCATCCCGCTCTCGGGCAGCGACGATCGCTTCGGCGGATTCCTTGCGCAATCCCTTCGCGTAGCCGAGCCCCATGCGCATCGACAGCGAGCCGTCGGCTTCCGCCTCAATCGTGCATGGCCACCGCGATACCTGGACATCGATCGCCTTGACACGAAGGCCATGACGTTTGGCGTCGTCCACTAAGACGGCCGGACTGTAGAACCCCATCGGTTGGTTATTCAGTAGCGCGCAGGTAAACGCTGCGAGGTACTTCACTTTGAAGTAAGCGGATGCGTAGGCCAGAAGGGCGAAGCTGGCAGCGTGTGATTCCGGGAAACCATAGAGGGCAAACGAGCTGATGTTCTCGACGATCTTGTCCTGCGTTTTTTCGTCGATGCCGTTCGCGTTCATGCCAGCCCGGAGCTTCACCTCCAGGGTTTTCATTCGCTCCCACGAGCGGCGCATGCCCACGGCACGGCGTAGCTCCTCAGCCTCGGCGCCAGAGAAGTTCGCGACCGTCATCGCGATGCGCAGCAACTGTTCCTGAAAAAGAGGAACGCCCAGCGTCCGCTTCAACACTGGTTGCAGGGAAGGATGTGGATAGGTAATCGCCTCCTTCTTCTGCCGTCGCCTCATGTAGGGGTGCATCATCTTGCCCACAATCGGGCCGGGCCGGATGATCGCCACCTGTACGACCACGTCATAGAACCGTTCTGGTCGGTTCCGCGGCAGCGAGGCCATCTGCGCTCTGCTTTCGACCTGAAACATGCCGATGGTGTCGGCGCGCTGCAACGTCTCGTACACCTCTTTGTCCTCCGGCAACTGCGCCAGATCGACTCGCTCGCCGTAGTGCTCAGGGATCAGCTCGAGACAATCCTTGAGGACCGCCATCATCCCGAGGCCGAGAAGGTCGACCTTGATGATGCCGAGGTCGGCGCAGTCCTCTTTGTCCCACTGAACGACCGTGCGGCCTGCCATGGACGCCCGTTCCATCGGCACGACGCTGTTGAGCATCCCGTGGCAGATGACCATGCCGCCCGAATGCTGTCCCAGATGGCGAGGCAGACCTTGGATGCGCATCGAGACTTCGAGACACTTCGAGACGCGCGAATTCCTCAGATCGAAACCAGCGTTGTGAAAGGAATGCGCCAGAGTATCGGTTTCGCCGCGCCACTCCCCGTGGCTGGCCATCTCCGAAAGTTCCTGAAGAGATTTTCGATTGAACCCGAAGGCCTTGCCGACCTCGTGTACGGCCGACTTGTGGCGATAGGTGATGACGTTTGCCGTCATCGCCGCGCCGAGTTCGCCGTAGCGTTGGTAGATGTACTGGATGGCTTGTTCGCGTTTGTCCCCGGAGGGTAGATCCAAGTCAATGTCCGGCCACTCGCCACGGCTCTCGCTCAGGAACCTTTCAAAGAGAAGTTCCATGCCGACCGGATCAACGGCTGTGATCTCGAGGGCATAGCAGACGGCAGAGTTAGCGGCGCTCCCACGCCCTTGGACCAGGATGTCGTTCCGTTTGCAAAACTCGATGATGTCCCAAACGATGAGGAAGTATCCGGCAAAGCCCAATCGCGAGATCAGGGCAAGCTCCCGCTCGACCTGTTTCTTGGCCCGTTCCATCAGACCGCGATCGTTCTTTGGACCGTATCTCCGCAGAATGCCTTCGGCGACGCGCTTCTGGAGAAAGCTGTCCATCGTTTCGCCATCCGGCACCGGATAGCGCGGAAACTTGTAACCCAGATCGTCCAACCGGAACTGCAAGCGGGAGGACAGGTCGACGGTGTTGGCGACCGCTGAGGGGACGTCCCGGAAGAGCCTAGCCATCTCACGGGCTCGCCGCAGATGGCGCTGACTATTTACGGCCAGAAGACGGCCGGCGTGATCGAGGTCCGTGTGATGGCGTATTGCAGTGAATACGTCGAGGATCTCGCGCTCACAGGCTGTGGCATAACGAACTCCATTGGTTGCCAGGACGGGCAACTGCAGCGATTGTGCAATGCGGATCGCCGCCTGATTGCGCCACTCTTCTTCGCGCTCATAGTGGCGCTGAACTTCCACATAGACATTGTTTGGGCCGAAGGTTCGTACCAGCCGCTCTACCGTCTCCCGGCCTGCCTCCTCGCCACCACGTGCCAAAGCAGCGGCGAGTGGACCTTCATCGCCGCCCGTCAGACAGATCAACCCCGAAGAGTATTGCTGCAGGTCCTCCCATGTGGCGGAGCCCTCTGCCTTCACCGACTCCCGCATCTTGAATTGCGTGATGAGCTGACAGAGGTTCTGATAGCCGGTCTGTGACTCGCAGAGCAACGGCAAACGAGCAGGCTCTGGGATATGTTGGTGCGGCAGCCATGCGGGAGGCGTGAGGCGCGGGCAGAAGCTGGAGACGGCAACCTCTGCTCCGACATGCGCGGCGATACCGTTTCGTTTTGCGCTGGTATGGAATCGAGCGGAGCCGTAGACGCCATTTCTGTCGAGAAGAGCCATCCCTGGCATCTCGAGTTCCACCGCTCGCTCGATCAGTTTTTCGGGCTCAGAGGCCCCCTCAAGGAAGCTAAAGGCGCTCGCGGCATGAAGCTCTACATAGCCCTCAGTCATAGAGGCCGACCATCTTCCAGGAGCCTTGTCTCAGGTCATGGAGCAGGCAGCAGCACAACAACGTATCGTCACGCGCTCGCGCAACCAGATCCCATTGCTGAAGACTCCATACAGTCGTGTTCCACCAGTCACCGCTGTTGAGCCAGGGACCATACGTGTCATCGACCACATATCGAATGCCTCGGAAGAAGAATGCCTCGGGCCGTTTGTGCTGCACCGTGACCGTCACCGTTTCCGGTGGACGGATCATGCGTAAGGCCACACGGTGCCGGGATGGGCGACGGGATTCGGTCGTCGAGGCGAGAGGCACCTCGAAGGGTTCTAAACGGAACCCTTCTGTCTGTTGTGTGTCTTTGAGCACCCCGCGGCCTACGCAGTCTTCGCCAACGATCGCGCGGATGCGTGCGAGCGTTATATCGAGCCGTCCCGGCTCAGGCAGCTGTGGAGAGAACAATCCGAGTTGAATCTTGCTGGAACTACCCGGCTCTGCGGTAAGCGTGAGAGAGAGAATGGCGGCCGGTGGAGGATGCGCTTCGAGATCGAGTTGAAGAAGCTTGAGCCAAAGCGGGCGGTCGTTCGTGGGGAGTGCAGGCCGAACTGTCCGTAGATGGGAGCTCTTGTCTTCGAGAGAAAGAGCGAGGTGAACGGAAGCCAGTGCGAATGTGCGCGAGGCTGCTCGAACGATGAGTTGTTCGAGCATCACGTTGACCACAAAAAGCAGAGCATCTGATTGCTCAACCGGAGTATCCAGTTCCATGCGCTCTTCGAGTGAAAAGGCAGACTCGAGTGGACGGAATAAGTGAGGCCTTTGGCCGAGTGCAAGCTGACGGAGGCGTTTTCCTTCCTGCCCAAGACGTGAGATCAGCTCTTTCTCGGGCAGAGCCGCCAGCATCCCGAATGTGCGTATTCCCCAGAGCGAGAATGTCTCCGCGTGCTCATCGGAAAGATCGAGAACTGTCAGCGGCAAGGGCGCGAGCGCCGCGCTCTCTGCACCTTGCGGGATGATGGAGATGCCTATGCGCGATGCCTCCGACCGCGCCAGGCAAACCGCCGCATGAAAGTTACTGCTGATCGCAATCGACGCCCCGATACCCAGCGTCTTGACCCGTTTGAGCAGACTTCTTGCCAAGGCCGCAGGCGGCCCGAACAGCTTCTCCATTCCGGCGATGTCCAGAACGCAGAAGTAACCGCGATCTCGGCTTCCAGCTTCCAGCCGCGGTGAAAATAGCCCGCCGCATTCAAGCAGGGCAGCCTGCGCGGCTTCTTCTTCCATACGCGAGCGCGACAATGCGGAGACCGCGGAGAAGGTTTCTATCTCTACGCGAGTCATGCCGGCTGCAATCCCGAGTTTTCGAGCCTTTGCATTCAGAGAGAAGGCGTATTCCTGTGGCGGCTCTCCTTCCATCACTACGCACGGCTGAACTCGCAACTCTGGCCGAAGGCGCAGCATGGACTGCGCCGGAAACTCCTTCGCGTAAAGGCAGGCATAGAGTTCCGTGGACGTTGTCATCTTCGGCCTGCCCATGCAGAGCGGCCGTGCCAGGTAGCTCCAGTTGTTCTTGTCGGAGGTTTCCGCAGAGGTACGACATTTGTCGCTGTGGGTTTGAACCGTTCTCGAATAACTTCGATGCGGTATTCCAATCCCGTAAAGACAGTTGTCTCATCGCGCAGAGCCCTGGCGGGCAACATCTGCAGGACCAAGCCTGCGCTGCTTTTCGCGCAGGCGTGCTGGGTTAGCAGAAGAACGCTCGCCTGGCTTCGCTCGGCAGCAAGACGATAACGATGCCACTTGTCCAGAGGAATGCGGAGAGCATGTTCAGGGGCAATACTTCCGAGGTCCAGCACGATTGCGCTGAAGCCTCCCGCCTGAAGTAGCAAGTCTGTCGCCCGCAGAGCCTGAGCAACGCGCGTCAACGGCCCCTTGCCCACAGAAGTTTTCTTGCCATTGACTATGAGCGGCATAGGGCCAGGTTCGAAGGTCGCTCGTTCCGCCTTCACTCTCCGCTGCGGTTCTGCGCATCGCGGTGCGATCGCTTCCGGAGTCAGCAGTTTGCTGACGGCCTGATCGAGCCCTTTGGTCTCATCGCGTGGATGCTGGCCGAAGCCTCCACCGTGAAGACCTCTCTTGATCGGTGGGGGAACGAGATATTTCTTGGACAACACAAAGCCCTTCGCAGCAGAAGGCGGTGAAGGTGCTCCAACAGGCACGCCGCAGCGTACCCACAACAGCCGGGAAAGATCCAAGTCGACGGCCGCAGCGGATTCGGGATTCAGGCTGTTGGAGACATCGATCCAGGCACACACTTTGCCTGTGCCGGTTAGCTCTGCGAGGAAGGAAAGCGCGAGACTGGTGCGCCCCGAACACTCTCCACCAACCAACTCCGTCAATGTCCCAATGGGGAGCCCGCCTTCCAAGACCTCATCGACGGAACGGATGCCTGTCGGCGTTACCGGACGGATGGTTCTGGCAGGGGGTGTAAGCGCAGAAGGAATACGGTCCGCTAGAGCGGCTTCTACCTTGGAGCGGATTGTGGCGGCGGTGGGCATGGAGAAATATGTTCGCCTTATGTTCGCCTAACCGGTTCGGGGACTGCAACTGCTCATTGCACCAATGTCAGGGCGTTCCGGAGTAACTATATGAAAATATTGATGATAATACCTGCCTCTCCCGTGGTCGGCGATGGGACATTTCGACATGGGCGAATAATAAGCGAATATGGCACAATTAGAAGCATCTGCTGGTCAAAGGCGATTGGGAGCCCGTATGTCGGTTAGAGCAATCTCCAGCGAAGACCCGCTCGTGGAAGCATTCCGGCCGTGTGAACAGTGAAGGGATCTTCTCCTGAAGTTTGCGGCTGCGAGGCCAAGCGACCATAGCTTTCTTGAGTCACAAGATTTTCTTGATCTTCACAACTCTGCTTTTTCTGGAATACACGAGTGGGACGTCTTTGTTGAGCATGTATCGCAGTGCGGCCATTGTGGCGCGGTGTAGATATGAGCAACGGCGAACTCCAAACCCAGGAAGATGCCATCCGCAAGATTGTGCATGTGGACATGGACGCGTTTTACGCGTCCGTGGAGCAGCGAGACAATCCCGACCTGCGTGGTCGTCCAGTCGTCGTGGCTTGGCATGGCCCGCGGTCTGTTGTGTGCGCGGCTTCTTATGAGGCAAGGAAATTTGGGATACGTTCCGCAATGCCTGCGCTCCGCGCGGCCCGCCTTTGCTCCCATGCGGTCTTCATCCCGCCCGACTTCACCCGCTACAAGGCCGTGTCCCTGGCTGTCCGCGAGATATTCAGTCGCCACACGGACCTGATCGAGCCGTTATCGCTCGACGAGGCCTATCTTGACGTCACAGAGAATAAGACGGGCCTGCCAACCGCGACGCGCGTCGCCATCAAGATCCGTGAAGAAATCAGGCAAGAGTTAAATCTGACCGCCTCGGCTGGCGTCGCCCCAAACAAGTTTCTGGCGAAGATCGCTTCGGACTGGAAGAAACCAGACGGCCTGTTTGTCATCCAGCCTCATCAGATTCATAGCTTCTTGAGCGATCTCTCCATCGGGCGCATTCCTGGGGTCGGCAAGGTCACCGAACAGCACATGCTCGACGCGGGGATCAAAACTGTCGGCGACGTGCAGGCGATGGACGCTGAAACGCTCGAGACGCGATTCGGTCGATACGGGTTGCGGCTCTATGAACTCTCCCGAGGGATTGACCATAGCCCAGTCGTTCCGAACCGCATGCGAAAGTCCCTCTCTGCTGAGGACACATTCCCTGAAGACATCCCCTTACGCGAAACGGAGTCTTCGATACGCCGATTGGCTGAGAAGGTTTGGGCGGCGTCGCGCGAGAATGCGCGAGGAGCGCGCACGGTCGTGCTCAAGTTGAAGACGAAGGAATTCAACTCGCTGACCCGCAGTCTTACCCCTCCAGAGATGCCTGGAAGTGCAGAGGGCTTGGCTGCTGTAGCGCTGTCACTCTTCGATCGGGTTGAACTCGGGGCAAATCAGCTCTTTCGTCTGGTTGGAGTGGGTCTCAGCAACTTCCAGAGTTCTGAAGAGCCTCCGCTGTTCTCATGTGGAGATGAAGCATCCGATGGGGAAGGGCTTGCAAATCTGCCAGTCTCTTGACGAAGCATCCATTTGAAACAGGGATGGGTAAACAGAAGCGACTTCTCGGTACTTGCCTGCGAACAGGGCCGACAGCGGCAGCATCTCGTTTGCCGCAGGAAGAGTGAACAACATCTCAGCAAGGATCAGGTAGAGGGATCTCGTTTCAAATGTTCTCTGCCCCACGAACAGAGAACATCCAATACCGGGACCAACGTCCGTCCGTACGGCGTTAGCGAGTACCGCACTCGCAGGGGCAAGCCTTGCTCCTGATGACGTTCCAGAATCCCAGCCCCTGTCATATCCCGCAGATGACGGAGGAGCATCCTCTCTGTAATTTCAGGAATACTCTTCCGCAATTCGTTCGTCCTCATCGGCCCGTCCAACAGTCGCCA